>MDTC01110370.1_pt1 | contig 19104 bp, 15 predicted proteins | sample 811181 | NCBI WGS metagenome assembly MDTC01 (sample SAMN05326644, study PRJNA326480) | marine metagenome | isolation source: seawater | place: Pacific Ocean: North | collected 2011
CTATTTGAATCCTCGGGATTGTGTCTTCCTAATGTGCCCTCTACCTCAGGATGTCCCTCATGGCCAATTAAAATAATGTCCCTTCCAGCTCTGACATGGCGCTGGACCTCACTATGCACTTTCGTTACGAGTGGACATGTTGCATCAAAGGAAAGTAAATTAAATGCTGCAGCTTCTTTTTCAACCTTTTCAGACACGCCGTGGGCACTAAAAATCACATGCGAAGATTGAGGAACTTCGCTAAGCTCATCAACAAAAATAACCCCTTTTGACTTTAATTCCTGGACTACAGTTTTATTATGAACAACTTCATGACGAACATAGATAGGAGGTCCAAATTTTTTCAAAGCTTGATTAACAATGTCAATTGCTCGATCTACGCCTGCACAAAATCCTCTCGGATTTGCTAATAAAACTCTTGTCTTCATCCTGATCTATTATGAAGAAATTTTTTAAACTCCGTCAAAAAAAATAATGCAGCTCCAATTGAAATATAAGCGTCTGCAAAATTAAAAATAAAAAATGGAGTCTTGCCAAGGTGAAAAAAAAGAAAATCAGTAACAACTCCATCTGGCAATCTATCAAAAATATTTCCAAGTGCTCCAGAAATAATTAAGATTAATGAAGAACGATTAATTAAAGACTCTTCATTTTTATATAGCGAGTGAAGATAGATCACGATTAAAATTCCGATTACGGATAAACCAAAACTCAAGAATGAGTTATTAAAATCTAAAATACTAAAAGCAATGCCTGAATTGAAAACTAGTAATAAATCTAAAATTGGAATCAATGGAACCGCTTGGCCAAAGCTTAAGTATTCTTCAGCAATGAATTTTGCTACTAAGTCTATAGCAATTAAAAAAATTATAACGAGGTAACCTTTTTTAATACTAAGCAAACTTTCTATCCTCTCCGGGACCATCTAAGTTCTGCTCACATCGATTGCACAGCTCTGGATGCGTGGAGCTAGAACCAACAGATTCATGCCTATGCCAGCATCTGACACACTTTTCCGCAGATGACTTAACAACAGAAACTTTTAAAGCTTCTCCTTCAAAAATATTACATTTTGATACTATAAAAAAGAAATGTATTTCAGAGGCAAACTTTTCAACTAACTTGAAATCATTGGCATTTAACATCAACTCAATTGATGCATCTAATGAACCTTTGATGACTCCAGCAGTTCTTGCTTCCTCAATGCTTTGATTAACTTCTTCCTTAATCTCAAGCAACCTTTTCCAATTTTCTTTTGATAAGTCACTTTCAAAATATTCTAGATTTTTTAAAGTAGTTAAAAACACTGAGTCTGAATCTTTCAAAAGAAAATCATTTCCTTGCCATATTTCTTCAGCTGTAAAAGATAGTACAGGTGAGATTAATACAACTAACTGATTCACAATAATTTGCATTGCAGTTTGAGCTGATCTTCTTATTTCAGAATCTTGTTGAGTCGTGTATTGTCTGTCTTTAATAATGTCTAAATAAATACCGCCTAGCTGATTTACGCAAAAATTATGTATTCTCTGGATAGCCTGATGGTAGGAATATGATTGATAGAGCCCAACAACATCTTCTTGTAATTGAGCAAGTTCATGCAAGATCCATTTATCAAGTTCAAGTAAGTTATTGAGCTCAATTGAATCTTTCTTATAATCAAAGTCATTTATATTGCCCAGCAAGAATCTAAAGGTGTTTCTAATTCTTCTGTATTGATCTGAAACTCTCTTAAATATTTCATCTGAGGCAACCATTTCACTTCTAAAATCAGTAGAGGCAATCCACAACCTTAAAATATCTGCTCCCAATGTATCCCAAATTTTTTGCGGTGCAATGGTATTACCAAGCGATTTAGATTGTTTTCTGCCCTCATCATCAACTACAAACCCGTGAGTCAAAACCGACCGATAGGGAGCCATGCCGTTAGTAGCAATGCCGGTTAATAAAGATGATTGAAACCAACCCCTGTGTTGATCTGAGCCCTCTAAATATAAGTCAGCAACTACATCAGCACCATATAACTTATCTAAAACACACATGTGTGTTACGCCTGAATCAAACCAAACGTCCAAGGTATCATGAACCTTGGAATACGACTCAGCATCATCAATCAATGAGTCTAACTTCAAATTATCCCATCCCTCAATGCCTTCTGCTTCTATCACATCTGCAATTTGATTAAACAATAGGTTCTGCTTTGGGTGAATCTCACCAGTTTGATTATGAATAATTAAAGTAATTGGCACACCCCAATTCCTTTGCCTTGAAATACACCAATCTGGACGATCCTCAAGCATAGAGAGAATTCTTTCTTCTCCCCAACTTGGCTCCCAATTGACATCCTTAATAGCATTAATTGCTCCGTCACTAAGACCAGATTTCTTCATAGAAATAAACCATTGTGGTGTTGACATGAAAATGACTGGTGTTTTGTGCCTCCAGCAATGGGGATAAGAATGATCATATTGTTTATGCGCAAGCAGCGCCTCATTCTCCTGCAACATATCAATAACTACAGGATCGCCTTTTTTAGTGCTTAGCCCGCTTAGGGTGCCATAGTTTTCTTTAAAAAGACCACGATTATCTAAAGCCTTTACAGATTCAAGACCATTCTTAATGCATATAAAGTAATCATCCAGTCCGTGAGCTGGTGCGGTATGAACGCAACCAGTTCCACTCTCTGTATTAACATGATCTCCGTGAAGAAGAATTGACTCTCTATCATACAAGGGATGAGCCATAGAGATATTTGCAATATCTTTTCCTTGAGCACATCCAAGGCTTTCTAGATCGAAACCCCATCTATTTGAGCATGCGTCTAATAAATCTTTAGCAATGACAAAATGTTCATTTGCGCCTTTTACCAAAACATATTCAATGTCCCCATTGATACAAACAGCTACATTTGATGGAATCGTCCATGGAGTTGTTGTCCATATAACAAAATAAATCTGTTCAAGCCTTTCAGTGTTAAATGATGAACAAAGCGAATCAACAAATTGCGGTAAAACTTTGAATTTGACATCAATTGAATGAGAGCTTTTATCCATGTACTCTACCTCAGCTTCTGCTAATGCAGACCTACAATCCATGCAAAAATGAACAGGTTTCTCGCCTTTTTCTAGATGCCCATTAGCAATAATCCTTCCTAATGCCCGAACAGTGTCAGCCTCAAAACTTTTGTTTAATGATAGATATGGATTTTCCCAATCACCTAGAACCCCCAAGCGAATAAAATCGTCTCTTTGCTTATCAACCTGAGATTGTGCATATTCTCGACAAGCATTAATAAATGATTTTTTATCTCTTACAAGATCGCTACCTTTTCCATGCTTCTTTTCAACATTTAATTCAATAGGTAAGCCATGACAATCCCATCCTGGAACATATGGAGCATCTTTTCCCATAAAGCTTTGAAATTTAATGGTTATATCTTTAAGGGTTTTATTAACAGCGTGACCCAAATGAATATCTCCATTTGCATATGGAGGCCCATCATGAAGAATGAACTGCTCTTTACCATTATTCTGCTCTCTTATTTTTTGATAGAGATTAATGGAGTTCCAGAATTCAAGAATCTCTGGCTCTTTTCTTGGCAAGCCAGCCTTCATAGATAGATCAGTTTGAGGGAGATTTAAAGTATCCCGATATTCTTTACTCATAGAGAATTATTCCAGTATTTTTTTAGCTTGAGATATGTCTTGAAGAATTTGTTCTTTTAATAAATCAATGTTATCAAATTTCTTCTCATCACGAAGTTTATTTGTAAATTCTACAGTCAATCTTTGTCCATATATAGATTCATTAAAATTAAATATATGGATTTCAAGAACAGGTTTTGAACCATCAACAGTTGGTCTAATTCCCATATTCGAAATACCATTAAATAGCTTTCCTCCCAGCAGACACTTAACTGCATAAACCCCAGCGATTGGAAGTCTTTGCTTGGGTATCCAAAGATTTGCTGTAGGCACCCCAAGTGTTCTTCCTAGCTGTTGGCCATAAACTACTTTTCCTGAAAATGTATAGGGTCGTCCAAGCAAATCTTTTGCTAAATGAAAATCACTTTGCAGTAAAGCCTCCCTTATTCTCGTAGAGCTCACCCTCGATCCATTGAAAGAAACCGTTTTGTTAGCAATGACTTCTGTTCCATTGCTGTTACCCCAATTTTTTAGCAAGTCAAAATCACCTGCTCGCTGGGCTCCAAATCTAAAATCATCTCCAATAATTAAATGTTTTAGATTTAATCGAGCCAAAACTTCATCGAGAAAAATCTGTGGGGTCATTGTTTTAAGTGATTTATTGAATTGCAGAAAGAAAGCAAAATCTATTCCAAAATTTTTTAATAGTTTGACCTTTTCTCTCCAAGGGCAGATTCTTGGAGGCGGTGTAGAGTTTACATCTTTAGCTGCAAAATACTCAGAAGCATGAGGCTCAGTAAAGAAAACTAATGATGCACTTGAGCTGTCTTGAGCCTTATCTTTTACCTGATTTAGGATTGCTTGATGCCCCAAGTGCAATCCATCAAAATTTCCAATAGTTCCGCTCATGGACTGATTTGGAAACTTTTTATTAAAAGTTGATATATTTCCTATTCCTCTAATTAAGTACATTATCTAAAATCAGTTGCCCTCACACCAAGCAAAAAACTCACTCCAAAGTAAGTAATTATAGAACCGATAACGGCAACGCACAGATATATCAATCTTTGAGCTTGTGTAAATAATTCAAAATCAAAATGTTGATTAAAAATTAATAAAAAAACTATCAAAGCAACGCTAGCTGTCAACACTTTAAAGGAGAAAGCACTGAGAATTCCAGAAAACGAAATCAACCCCTCTCTTTTAAGTATGATGCTTAAAATAATTACACTTACAATGGCAGAAATAGAGCTAGCAATTGCTAAACCGAGATGACCTAATTCAAAATAGAATGCTAATAGGTAGTTCAGGCTAATATTAATTAATAAACTTAAAAGAGCTATCAACATAGGTGTTTTAGTATTTTGCCTAGAAAAAAATGCTGGGACTAAAACTTTCATGGCCATAAAAAAGGGTAATCCAAATGCAAAACCTATTAAACTTAAGCTTGCTTGCTGGACATCAATCCATAAAAAAGCTCCCCTTTGAAAGATAGTAGCTAACAATGGAGATGCAAATAAAATTAATCCGATCAATGAAGGAATGGCTAGAAAAAAAATTAACTTAAACGCATGCGCAAGTTGATCAGTAAAAGCTTCTATTTCTTTTTGAGCGTAAGCCTTGGATAGGCTGGGCAAGAGAACTGTTCCAATAGCAATGGCAAAGATTCCCATTGGAAATTGTATCAATCTATCTGAAACATATAGCCAGGTTGGACTGCCAGTTATCAATAATGATGCAAAGATGGTGTCAACTAGAAGATTTATTTGGGCTATGCCACCTGCAATAATAGCTGGAAGAACTAGAATAAAGAATTTTTTAACGCCAGGATTCTGAAAATCAATTTTTGGTACAGGAATTTTTTTAATAGTTGCTAAAGGAGCAATCTGAAAAAGTAATTGAAGAAATCCTGCTAGAAGAACGCCCCAAGCAAGAGCCATAACAGGTATTTCTATTCTTGGAGCAACTAGCCATGCTGAACAAATTAAACTCAAATTAAAAATTAGAGGGGTTACTGCTGGAATAGAGAATTTATTATGAGAATTTTGAATGCCTGCTGCAAACGCCACAAGAGAAATCAATGCAAGATATGGGAACATAATTCTTAAAAGGCTTACAGCTAAATCTTGTTTTAGCGTATCAAAATAAAAACCTGGAGCAAATATCAAAATAAAGATTGGCGCAAACAATAATGCTAAGGCAGAAAAAATAAATAATGCGGATAGTAAAATACCAAATAAAGCATTTAAAAAGTCCTTGCTGCCCTTCTCATCTTTACTACCTAAATACTCAGAATATATAGGAATAAAAGCTTGGTTAAATGCGCCTTCAGCAAAAAACTTTCTAAAAACATTTGGAATTTTAAGAACAACTACAAAAATATCATGAAAAATACTTGCTCCAAGAAGATTGGTTGTAAAAATATCTCTAATTAAGCCAGCAACTCTTGAAATGAAAGTCCAACCACCAACTTTAATAGTAGAAAAAAAATTTAGTTGAGAAGCAGTTTTGTCAGTCACTTAATTTGAAGGTATTTCTTTTTTAAAATCCAAAGCGGCTGAATTAACACAATACCTTAAACCTGTTGGCTGAGGTCCATCAGTAAAAACATGGCCAAGATGAGCATCACATTTTGAGCATCTGATTTCAGTTCTTACTCTTAAAAGGGAATAATCCTCTATCTCATTAATTTTATTATTATCGGTTGCTTCATAAAAACTAGGCCAACCGCACCCTGCATCAAACTTTGTTTCAGATTTAAAAAGTTTTTCACCGCAGCATACGCAATTGTATACTCCGTCCTCAACATGATCCCAATACTGACCTGTAAATGGCCGCTCTGTTCCACTTTCCTGGGTAACGTAATATGACTCAGGTGAAAGTTCTTTTTTTAAGTCTTCTTTTGATTTTTTAAACATTAATAAATAAAATTATTTCAATAAGTATAATCCATACCTTCGTTTCCAAGGCTAAGATTTAATTTCCCAATTTCTCACCCAATAAATAAAAACTGTATCTATAAGAGCAATAAATACTTTTATAACGTACTTTGCGACGGAAATACTAAAAGCCTGAGTAAATGTTAAGTCTGTTGCAAGCACCCAAGTAAATTGATAAATGAGCGTATCTATTAGTTGTGACACCATTGTTGATAGATTATTTCTAAGCCATAACTTTTTTCCATTTGTTCGCTTTTTTAAATAGTGAAAAAACCATACATCAAACCTTTGACTAGCTAGATATGCAGTCAGAGATCCAATAATAAAAATAGGTGAATAATATGCGAGAACGGAAATAGCTTCGTGGACTTCTGCAGCTGAGCCAGTTAAATCAGATGGAAGGAACTTCGTACTCAGTACTAAAGTTAGCATTACTGCTATGTTTGCAACAAATCCAAGCATTACTGCTCGATTAGCCTCATCTTTTCCAAACTTTTCATTCAATAAATCTGTAGCAAAATAAATACCTGAGTATAAAATTGCTCCCATGCTGACATTGAATTGCATGCCCAATATTGTCAATTCACTTACTTTTCCGCCTTGAAGATTACCAAGCACTATTCCAAGAATTACTGCACAATAAAGCCCATACTTTCCAAAGAACCTATAGAGAAAAATAGCTAAAGATAGATCATAAAAAACTACCAACAACCATAGTGTTTCTTGATTAAAATTACTGAGCAGATAGTCCATTTGGGAATTATTATTACATAAATATTTTAATTATTAGGTTACATTAATGCATTACCAAAGTTAGAATTATTAAACTAATTTAATTTAAGAAGAGAGATAAATGAGTGATTTAGGATTCTATAGATTTGCAAATGCTCAGCCAGATGAAATTGCCATTATTGACCCAGCTGAAAAAGCTTGGTCCAGAGGTGAGCTACTTGCAAAAACTAATCGATTAACCCATGCGCTGAGAGACTTCGGAGTTCAAGAAGGTGATGTTGTTGCAACCGTCTTGCCTAATTCAGTTGAATACTACATCGCTTATCTAGCCTGTGCACAGTCTGGTTTTTATATGGTGCCAATCAATTGGCATTTAGCAGGACCTGAAATTGCATATATTCTAGAAGACTCTGGGGCCAAGGCTTTCATTGCTTCTGGTGAAATTTCAGCAATGGAAGATGCTTGTCAGAAAGCCGTTTCAGCTATCAATTTTCCATCAGAAGCCTGTATCAGCACCACTCCAATGGAAGGCTTTATCCATTTAGATGATTTTGTTAACGCTTATCCTGATTCAAATCCTGAGAACAGAACTGCTGGACAAGTAATGAACTACACCTCTGGAACAACTGGCAAGCCAAAAGGCGTAAAACGATCTTTAGTTTCAGGAGAGCCAGATGATATTTTGAGTATGTTTGCAATGATACTGAGCTTCTTTGAGATTCAACCTCAAGAAAATAATGTGCATATTGTCGGATCTCCTCTTTATCACACAGCAGTTTTAGTGCATTCAACAGCTGCTCTTCATTATGGACATTCAGTTGTATTAATGGAGAAATTTGAAGCTGAAAAGATGCTTTATCTTATAGATAAATACAAAGTTACAACTAGTCATATGGTTCCGACCCAATTTCATAGGCTGCTCCAACTCCCTGATGAAATAAAGAGTAAATTTGACTGCTCATCAACGCGCGCCATGATTCATGCTGCTGCACCCTGCCCAATTCACACAAAACAAGAAATGATCAAATGGTGGGGTAATTCTATTTGGGAATATTATGCAGCTACAGAGGGTGGTGGAACAGTTGTTGATGCTGAGTCATGGTCAAAATTTCCTGGAACTGTTGGGCAGGCTTGGCCGGGAGCAGATATTAAAATTATAAATGATGACGGAAGCGAAGCTTCTATGGATAATCAAGGCACGGTCTATATGAAGCTTGGGGAAGCAACTAAGTTCGAGTACAAGGGAGATCAGATTAAAACAAAGAAAGAAAGGCTCGTCATTGATGATCAGGTTTATTTTACTGTTGGTGATATCGGATACTTAAATGATGAAGGATATTTATTTTTGTGTGATAGAAAGATAGATATGATTATTTCTGGTGGAGCAAATATATATCCAGCAGAAATAGAAAGTGCATTTCTGATGCATCCAGCTGTTGCTGATGTTGCTGTATTTGGAATACCTAATGAAGAATGGGGCGAGGAAGTTAAGGCAGTCATAGAGTTGAATGCTGAACATCAATCATCAGATGAGTTATTAACTGAATTGATGAAATTTGCTCAAGAAAATTTAGCAAAAATGAAATTGCCTCGAAGTATAGATTTTATCAACAAATTACCTAGGGATGAAAATGGTAAATTATATAAACGAAGGCTGCGAGACCCCTACTGGGAAAAACATTCATCAAATGTCTAATGGAGTTTAATGCCGCTGACATATTTGAGGGAGTTGTTGACAGGATCCCTGATAGAGAAGCAGTGGTTTTGGGAACTACTAGGCTAACTTATAGAGAGTTAGATGCTCGAACTAATAAAGCAGCAAATGCCTTAAAAAAACTTGGAATAAAAAAAGGTAGTCATATAGGGATCTATGCCTTCAATTGCATAGAGTGGCTAGAAGTCATGCTTGGAGCATATAAATTATGTGCAATTCCCATAAATATTAATTATAGATACGTCGAAGAAGAGCTCAAGTATTTAATTGATAACGCAGATATGGAAGCTATTTTTTATCATAAACAATTTGGTACAAAGCTTAACAATATTAAAAATGACCTGCCTATACTAAAAGATTTTATTTGTATTAATGATGATTCAGATGCTGACGATGTTATAGAAAAAAGTCATGATTTTGAAAATCTTATCTCCAATGAAAGCCAATCAAGGTTGTGTGTTGAAAGATCTGGCGATGATAAATATATACTTTATACAGGTGGAACCACCGGTATGCCTAAGGGTGTTGTCTGGCGTATGGAAGATGTGCTAATGACTCTTGGAGGTGGAATTGATGCAGTAACAGGAGAAAAATATTCCACACCAGAAGCATTTGCAGATAAATGCTTGCAAGACCAAACAACTGCTCTTGCATTAGCTCCACTAATGCATGGAGCTGCTCAATGGCAATCATTCAATGCTTTTTTTTCAGGCTGGAAATTCATCATTAATGATCAGATTTCGTTTGACGCGGATTACATTTGGGAAATGATTGCTAAAGAAAAAGTAATGAATCTCACCATTACAGGGGATGCTATGGGACGACCATTGTGTGATGCCCTGCCCTCAGCTTTAGAAAAAGGCTTGGATCTGTCATCACTATTTGTTCTAGCAAGCACTGCTTCAGTCTTTAGTGCGTCTATAAAAGACACGATCTTGGAATATCTTCCTAATCTGTTTCTTATAGATGCTGTTGGCTCCTCTGAAACTGGAGCAACGGGTGTAAATATTCATACAAAAGACGGAAAATTAAAAGACTCAGGCGGAGGTCCAAAATTTACAAAGCCTAGTTTTAGTGAAATTTTAAATCTTGAAACTTTGGAAGTAATTGAACCTAATGACACGGAAACAATTGGATATTTAGCAAGAAAAGGTCATGTGCCAGTTGCTTACTATAAGGATAAAGAAAAATCTGAAAAAACTTTTATTGAAGTCAATGGTGAGAGGTATTCAATACCTGGAGATATGGCTAAATATGAAAAAGATGGTCAGATGACCCTTCTAGGTAGAGGAAGCGTTTCTATTAATTCTGGTGGAGAGAAAATATTTCCAGAGGAAGTAGAGATGGCATTGAAATCCCATCCAAATATATTTGATTGTCTTGTTGTTGGCGTAAAAGATGAAACATGGGGGCAAAAAGTAGTGGCTGTTATTCAAAGGAGAGAAGAGATTGATCTCTCTGTTGAAGAAATTAAAGAAAGTGCTTCAAAATATATTGCTAGCTACAAAATGCCAAAAGCAATTGTTTTTTCTGATTTGATTGAAAGAGCCCCCTCGGGCAAGCCTAATTATCAGTGGGCTCAACAGTTTGCAAACTTAAAATTAAACATAAAATAAATATGAGAATAGAAACATACATACCTGGTTTATCGAAAAATACAATTGAGATAGTGAAGCATGCTGAGTCTCTTGGATATGATGCGCTTGTTTCCGGAGAGCTAAACAATGAACCCTTCCTTCCTGTTCTGCTTGGATTAGAACATTCAAAGAAAATGATTGTTAGGACTGGACTGGCAATAGCTTTCCCAAGAAGCCCAATGACTGTTGCAAATATGGGCTGGGACTTGCAATCTTTTGGCGATGGTCGTTTTCAACTAGGCTTAGGCACACAAGTAAAAGGGCATAATGAGAGAAGGTTTAGTGTTCCTTGGTCTCCCCCAGCGCCTAGAATGCGAGAATATATTCTAGCTGTTAAAGCAATTTGGAATACCTGGAAAACAGGAGAAAAACTAGATTTTCAAGGAGAGCATTACACACATACCCTTATGACACCAATGTTTACACCTCCTCCAATGGATTATGATGCACCGCCTATCTATGTTTCTGGACTAGGGCCTGGAATGGCAAGAGTTGCCGGTGAGGTAGCTGATGGATTGTTGCTTCATCCAATGTGCTCCCCACAATATATCAATGATGTTATTTTGCCAGCAGTGATTGAAGGTGCAAGGAAGTCCAACAGAGACCCTAAGGAATGTGAATTACTTTGGGGTGGGTTTATTGCCACCGGTGAGACAGAAGAGGACCTCAAAATAGCTAAACGGAATATTGCAGCAAGAATTAGTTTTTATGCTTCAACTAGAACTTATAGACCAGCTCTAGATTTTCATGGATGGGGAGATATAAATGAAGCTTTGCATAAGTTATCTGTAGAAGGAAAATGGGAAGAAATGTTTGCTTTAGTCACTGATGATATGGTTGAAACTTTGGGATTCTGTGGCACTGGTAAAGAGGTAGCTAACGGCTTAAAAAATGACCTTGGTCCAATTTGTAGTGCAGCCATGTGGAATGAAGTTGAGCATTTAGGTACCGATCATTCAAAAGACGAACATGTCAGTAATTTAATTCAAATTGCAAAAGGATAAATGACTCCTTTTAAACCTCACGCTTTTGCTGAGCTTCCTGCATTATTCCATAATCGTCAAACATGGGATGGATTTAATAATCCCTCATTAGTTATTGAAAATGCTCAACTAAAAAAAGAATTGGGTTTGAAAAATATTGACTCACAAGCTCTCTTAGATATTTTTAATGGCGTGTTATCAATTGAAAATCTAAAGCCTTTATCAATGGCTTATGCTGGCCATCAATTTGGGCAATATGTAGAGCAATTAGGAGATGGCAGAGGACTGTTGCTTGGAGAGATAGACTCACCTGACGGTTTGATTGATATTCATCTTAAAGGTGCTGGAAAAACACCCTACTCTAGATTTGGAGATGGTCGAGCTGTTTTAAGATCTGTAATTAGAGAGTATTTATGTGGAGAGGCAATGCACGCTTTATCGATTCCAACTTCAAGAGCTTTGATGATTATTGGGAGTGATGAGGTAGTTATAAGAGAAAAAAGTGAAACAGCAGCAATGCTTGCAAGAACAGCTAAAACACACATCAGATTTGGTAATTTTGAATATTTTCACTACAACAATAAACCAGAGTATGTAAAAGTTTTGGCTGACTTTTGTATTGAAAAATATCCTGCTTACTTTTTAAGCACTAAAAATAAATATGAAGAGTTCTTTAGATCAGTTGTAGATTACACAGCTTGCATGATAGCGCAGTGGCAAGCCTCTGGCTTTAGCCATGGTGTTATGAATACTGACAATATGAGTATTTTAGGAGAGACATTTGATTATGGTCCTTATGGATTTATGGAAGATTACCTTCCTAGTTATGTCTGCAATCACTCTGATCATCAAGGAAGATATGCATTTAAAAATCAGCCATATATAGGATTATGGAACTGCTCTGCTCTTGGTCATGCATTATCCTCGTTAATTTCTGAGGAAAGTCAGAGTGAGATTTTGAAGACATATGAATCAACTTTTCAAAATAAATTAGCAAAGTTGTACCAAAAAAAACTTGGATTTACAAAATCGTTTAATGGGGATGCTCAATTAATTCAAGGTTTGTTAGATATCATGGAGTCTGAAAAACTAGATTATACAAATACATTAAGGAATCTTGCTCAGGCTGTAACTGAAGTTAAAACAAACGAACTAGATTCAGATATTGCTATGTCTTGGATCAAATCCTATCAAGAGCGTCAGAGCAAAGAGCCCACATCAATTGCTAAAAAAATATTGCTTATCAAGGCAAATAATCCAAAATATATTCTAAGAAATTATATGGCGCAAGAAGCTATAGAGGCAGCTGAAGATTCAGATTTCTTACCACTTGAAACATTGATTGAAGTAATTACATCTCCCTATAATGAACAAGAGAAATATGAATATTTTGCTAATAGATCTCCAGATTGGGCAAACAATTTAGAAATTTCCTGCTCATCTTAATTCATTGAGAAACTGGAGGTTTATTTCTCCGTCTAATTTATTTATACCTGTAAATGAATAGAAATTAAAATCGTGTCTTAGTGGGTGATTTTCTCTAAGAGATCTAAAGTCTTTTTCTAAATCTTTACCTGGTAAAGCTTTAAATAAATCTGAGATTAATTTTAAGTCTAGCTCTTTATGAAAAAGTGAGGCTGGGAAAGACATTCTATAAATATCTTCTACTATGTTTTTAAGCCCATATGGCCAATCTGCAAATGACACAGATTTTGCTGAATTGGACTTTAGGCATTCAAATTTTTTTGCACACTCCTCAGCAATAATTTTAGCTCCATTAAGCTTTCCCTCTATGCTATAGCCTGCGATATGTGGGGTTGCAATATAGGATTTTTTTATTATTTTGAGGCTTGGTGTAGGCTCATTAATCCAAACATCAAAAATATAAATTAAGTCATGCGCTTTAAGAACCAAAGCTTCGGATATGATCTCCCCTCTTGATGTGTTAATAAGGATTTTTTTTGAAAGTTTCCTGATATGAGATTCATTAATGAGATTAAATGTTGGATGTTGACCTTTCTCAGACAAGGGGGCATGAACTGTTATTAAATCACATGCAAGCACAGTATCTAAGTCTACTAATTCCGCATTTGATAGAAATGGATCACATGCATAAACTTCAAATTTTAAAGCCTTAAGAATTTTATATAATTTTCTCCCAATATTGCCATAGCCTACTATTCCAATACTCTGCCTGGCATTGAAAAGATCGTCTTTTATCAACTCTCCAATAGCAGCCATTACATAATGAATAACGCTAAAAGCATTGCATCCAGGCGCATGAGACCAAGCAATATTTTGACTATCTAAGTAACCTATATCTAAATGATTAATTCCTGCAGTTGCAGAGGCAACATAGCTAATCCTTGTTCCCTCGCATAGTCTTTGATTAACCAAAAGAGTAGAGCGAACTAACAAGGCATCAATTTTTTTTAAATCGCTGACAGACACAGTATTTGGATCGAAATACTTTAATGAATAATCAGCATCGATACACTCGGCTAATCTGTTTTTAATTTCAGGAATTTGCGAATCTGCAGCTATGTTAATCAATGGGATTTATTTCTAAAGATCATGCTTTTTAGCCAACCTAGGAAAGAATTCTGACCAAGTGTATAGCGATCAAGCAAGTCAAAGTCTTTAGCAAGCTTAGCTGGGTCCTGAAAAAAATCTGCGCGCGTTATAAATTCGTGATCATCTAAATTCCTAATAAACACTGCAGGATTTCCAGCATAGATACTATTTCTGGGAATATCTTTTGTAACGACTGATCGAGCTCCTACAATGCTATTTGCTCCTATCTTTACTCCTTTGCAAATCATGGCATCTTCGCCTATCCAAACATTCTCTTCTAATACTACCGGCTTAGGATCTCCGACTACCTTGGTTCTATCATAAATACCATGCCAGTCTGCATCAGTTATGCATGCCCCATGACCAAACATACAAGAATTTCCTATCAAGATACTCTCAGCAGCCATGATTCTTACTCCAGGCGAGATGAGAACATAATTACCAATATCAACTTTCCCTTGCCATTCACCAGCATCCCAGCTGGTAATTTGAATATAATCATCTGGCGCAGAAATGAATGTTGGAAAATTACCAACTGAAATATTTGAACCAAATAACTTTACATATCTTGGTTTAAAAAACACAGGTCCCTTGCCCAGGCTTTTAAACTGGGGCCTAAGAAATCTGTTCACATATCGAACAGTTAATTTAGATGCAATCTTTTTTAACCAATATGGGCGGCTATCTTTTCTAATTTTTTATCTCCGATTTTAATCTAGTCCTTGTATGATAAAGTACCGAGAAATTTCTGGCTTATTTTTTTGAAAAATTTATTTAAAGAACTAAAACAATTACTGAAAATAGGTCTTCCTATCTATGGATCGCAAATTTCATATATGGGAATGGGAGTCACCGATACAATAGTTGCAGGAAGGGCAAGCGCGCTAGATTTATCTGGGCTGGCTATAGGTAATGCACTTTCCATGCCATTTTATTTTCTACTTGGTGGATGTCTATTTGCTGTAACCCCAATAGTAGCTCAGCTGTTTGGAGCAAAAAAATATGAAGAAATTGGGCAAAAAGTTCGAGAAATTCTGTGGGTCAGCTTAGCCCTTGGTTTGATTGGATTTATCCTTTACAGAAATTTAAGTTTTTTCATTCCCTTCTTTGACATAGAAGATAATATTGCACAGATTTCAGATGGCTATCTAAAGGCAATGTCATATGGTTTTATTGCCAATATGATTTTCACATGTCTTCGGTGTTATAGCGAAGGTATGGGCCTTACCCTTCCAGTTTTTTGGGTTGCATTTATTGGGATGGTATTAAATGTTCCATTAGATATTATATTTGTATATGGTTATTTTGGTGTCCCTCCAATGGGAGGTGTGGGCTGCGGGATTGCAACATCTATAAACGTAGTTATTGGAGTAATTGTTTTACTTCTGGTAATAGTAAAAAAGAAAGAATACGAACCAACAAAAATATTTTCAAAGTTTTCTCTACCGAATTGGAGTACAACAATTGAAGCTCTCAAATTAGGTCTGCCTATTGGTTTTGGAGTATTTGTTGAACTAAGTATGTTTTCTGGAGCCGCTTTAATATTAGGATCACTTGGAGCAACTGTAATAAGCGGTCACACAGTTGCAATAAATATTGTAAGTGTTTTATTCATATTGCCTTTATCTTTTGGTCTTGCAGCTGCAACTAGAATAGGTAATTTGGTAGGCGAAAAAAAACTTCATCAAGCCAAGTATGCATCTAATATTGCCATCTTAATCTGTTTTGCTGGAGCTATATTTAATATGGTAATTATTTTGGTCTTTAGAGAGAGCCTAGTCTCGCTTTATTCTTCAGATCTAGCTGTTGCAACAATTGCAATGAATCTTTTATTTTTTGGAGCAATCTTTCAGATTCCAGATGGGATGCAAATGGGCGCCCTAGGAAGTCTAAGAGGTTATAAGGATACATTTGCTCCTATGCTAATGATTATTTTAACCTATTGGTTTGTTGCTTTGCCCGTCGGATATCATTTAACCTATTTTGGAATATTTGGGGACTCTTTGGGCCCATCGGGTATTTGGATAGGAATGATTACTGGTTTAACAATATTTGCAGGTCTAATTATTCCAAGATTAAATTATGTTTCTAACAAATTCATAGCAAAATCTAACCCAGAACTTCTTTAACTTTAGAGCCAATTTGAAGCAAGTTTTCTGCTATGTGAACTCCGCATTCTTCTAATTTTTTAATTTTATCAGCGGCAGTACCTTTTCCACCAGCAATGATTGCACCTGCATGGCCCATTCTTTTGCCTGGTGGAGCTGTTTGACCAGCGATATATGAAATTACAGGTTTAGACAAATGATCTCTTATATATTCTGCAGCTTCTTCTTCAGCGGTTCCCCCAATCTCCCCAACCATAACTATTGCTTTAGTTTGATCATCTGCCTCCATCATTTTCAAGATATCAATAAAAGAGGTTCCAGGGATTGGGTCGCCTCCGATGCCAACGCAAGTGCTTTGACCTAGCTCTAGATCAGTTGTTTGCTTTACAGCTTCATAAGTTAAAGTGCCAGATCTTGAGATAATCCCTACCGATCCCGGCATATGAATGCTGCCAGGCATTATTCCTAATTTTGCCTCTCCTGGCGTTATGACTCCTGGGCAGTTTGGGCCTATTAATGTTACACCTAACTCATCAATTCTCTTTTTTGCAATGAGCATATCTAATGTTGGAACCCCTTCGGTAATGCAAATAATCAATTTTATTCCAGCATCAGCTGCCTCCAAAATCGAGTCTTTGCAAAATTTAGCAGGAACAAAAATAATTGAAGCATTTGGTTTGACGGCCTCAACAGCCTCATGAACAGAGTTGAAAACTGGAATATCTAAATGTTTTTGTCCTCCTTTACCAGGAGTCACCCCTCCAACAATATTTGTTCCATATTCGATAGATTGCTCTGAATGTAATGTTGCTTGAGAACCAGTAAAACCTTGAACTAAAAGTCGTGTATCTTTATCAACCAATATGCTCATTTGCTTAGCTCCACTGCTTTTTTTGCTGCTTTTTCAAGATTAGTTAAACTAACAATTGCTGCATTAGATTTAGCCAGGATATCACTGCCGATGTCTGCATTATTACCTTCAAGTCTTACAACTACTGGGATAGAAACTCCAACTTCCTCAATTGCTGCCAAAATACCTTCAGCAATTAAGTCACACCTAACAATTCCGCCAAAAATATTTACAAGCACTACTTTAACCTCCGGATCAGCAAGTATTAATTTAAAAGCTTTGGAGACTCTCTCTTGAGTTGCAGTACCGCCAACATCTAGAAAATTAGCTGGAGAGCCACCAAAAAATTTAATTGTATCCATTGTTCCCATTGCCAATCCGGCACCATTCACCATACATCCAATATTTCCATCTAAAGAAACATAACTAAGGTCGCTTTTAGCAGCTTCAGCTTCTCTGGGATCCTCTTGAGAGGGATCATGCATGTCTTGAATGTACGGCTGCCTATAAACTGCATTTGAATCAATATTTATTTTTGCATCTAAGCAATGAAGTTTCCCACCTTGAGTTATTACCAAAGGATTAATCTCAAGCAAGCTAAGATCATGAGAAATAAATAAATCAGTTAACTGAGGAAGCATTATTGAAAATTGTTTTGATTGCTCAGGATCTAACTCTAGTACTTTAGATATTTTCCTTGATTGAAATCCCATAGGACCAGTCAAAGGATCGATGGGTTCGTAGATAATTTTTTCAGGTGTTTTTTCTGCAACTTCTTCAATATTCACCCCGCCCTCACTTGAACCAATAAAAACAATCCTTTGAGTTCCTCTATCTATTACCGCACTTAGGTATAGCTCTTTAGCAATATCAGTACATTCCTCAACTAAAATTGAATTTACAATTTGTCCATTAGAGTCGGTTTGATAAGTGATAAGCCTTTTTCCTAGCCAATGATTAGCAAATTCCTCAGCCTCTTCAGGAGTGCTAACAAGTTTTACACCGCCTGCCTTTCCCCTGCCTCCTGCATGCACCTGAACTTTTACCACCCATTTATTCCCGCCGATATCCCTGCATGCGTTCAAAGCCTGATCTGCAGAAGTAATAACTACATTCTTTGAAACTGGTAAACCAAAATCTGCAAAGAGCTGCTTGCCCTGAAATTCATGAAGATTCATTATTTTCTATTTCCTATGTGTATTGCTTTTCCATTAACCGCCATTGCTGCTTCATGCAATGCCTCAGAAACAGTTGGGTGGCTAAAAATAGTTAATCCCAGATCTTCCGCACTTGCTCCAAATTCCATTGCAACAACTCCTTGCTGAACAATGTCTGCTGCAGAAGGACCAAAAGCATGAACGCCTAATATAGTATCTGTTTTTTTATCAGCAATGACTTTTACAAAACCAGTACTTTCACCTGTAGCCAGTGCTTTTCCACTTGCTGCAAATGGAAAAGAGCCGGTTTTGAATTGAATGCCTGCATCACTTAGATCTTTTTCATTTTGTCCCACCCAAGCTACTTCTGGATGAGTGTAAATTACAGATGGAACGAGTTTATATTCCATTTCAGCTTGATTGCCTGCTATTCTTTCAACAACCATAATGCCTTCTTCAGACGCTTTATGGGCTAACATTGGACCTCTAACGACATCGCCAATTGCCCAAATATTTTTTACCTTAGTCTCACAGAAATTATTTACTGGAATAAAGCCCCTTCTATCAACAGCAAGACCAGAACCCTTATTAAATAAATTTTCCGTATTAGGTTTACGACCAACCGCCACAATCAATTTCTCAAAATTTAATTCAGACTCATCTCCATTATTTTCATAAATTACAGATACATTTTTTTTATTTGAATTTGCTGCCTTAACCATACAGCCCAGATGGATATTCAATCCTTGCTTATTAAATTCCTTGA
>MDTC01241754.1_pt1 | contig 19104 bp, 22 predicted proteins | sample 811181 | NCBI WGS metagenome assembly MDTC01 (sample SAMN05326644, study PRJNA326480) | marine metagenome | isolation source: seawater | place: Pacific Ocean: North | collected 2011
CTTACGCTGGTGTTCTATGATTTGAAAAATATCTCCACCTATTGCTGTTTTTCTATACTTCATACCTATATAGTAATTGATTACCAATTAGATGCGACAACTAATTCGGCGAATTATCAAGTTTTAGGTTTTCGGAGGTGCCCTGTATATTAAATTTGAGTAAAATTTTTTATTCAAAGACTTTTTACTTAGTAATCCTTAAATAGATCTGGACTTATTTTATCTCACCGATTTTTTTTCCACTCAACATGCTGAAAATAATTGGAATTATAACAGCTAAACCGTAAATAATAGAGTCAGACCACCCACAGACACCTGCGGTAATATATAAACTTCCAGCAACCAGATAAACAGGCAGACGACCTTTCATTAAAGTAAAAACTAGAGTCGCACCTACTATTAAAAACACCGAGCCTCCAATTCCAGAATAGTATGCTTTTTCATACTTTGAAACTATCGCAGATTGAGAATTTAATTGGGAATCTAGCTCAGTATTAAGACCTTTGGCCAACTCAATAGAGGGCTTAGCTATGTCTATCATTTTTTTAATATCTTTACTCTGATATAAGGATGCGCCTGCAATTACAATAGAACTGATTATTGCAATGTATTTAAATACTGATTGTTTCATAGTCTTTTAATTTTATTAATTGTTTTGTTATGTAGTATGATTCTCTAAATGTGTATCAACCAGATCCGCACAATTTTTTGACCTATTGAGCAAATGAATTTATAAATTTTATGCTTAGTATTAATTGCTAAATTTACTAATAGAAAATTTAGATATTATTGGATCAAGAAAATAAGATGGTTCATATTGATTCGACCTGTCGTCAACGAGGTTAATAAAGAAGGCAGCGATAGTTTTATCAAATCAATAGTGTGACTTCAGATGAATCGAATAGTCTTTGCTTAAGGATATAAAATAACCCAAAGATTGTTTAGTAGATGATTTACTTCAATGCATCTAGTTGTTTGTTTAAGTTTTTAAACCGATCCTTTGCGGCTTCTCTCATGTCCTTATATAAAATTACCTCCGCTTGGGATATCCTGCTAGAAATATTAAGCATTTTCATTCTTTCTGATTCAGAAAATTCCGCTGAAATGTCAGAGCCTGGCTCCCACTCATTATCTTCATAGACTTTTGCTATTTTCTCCAGAATCGCCGCTTGGTTAGCTGCTGTATATTGTTTTCCATCCTTTGCATCATTTTCAAGTAATATGGCAATTTCGTCAAAGGCATTTAAAAAGTTTTGAGGCTTGCTTGGAGTACAAGCTACCATCAGGGATATTAAAGAAAGGACTAAAACTCTTATTATGATATTCATGTTTTTACTTATTTTAATTATTTAAATTATAGTTATGGGAATTTAACTGATCCCACTTTTTATTTCGTTTCAATTACTAATATCTCACTTACTTATCGTAATTTTAAAACAATCCTGATGTGAGCTGGAAAAAGTAGTCTTGGAGACAAGGTCGCCACAAGAAAAATATTTAAAATTTCACTAGGAGAATTGAGTGCAGAGGTAATGCGACTAAAGAGGGGATTAGCAAAATCCGACGGGATGAATGAGATATTAAAAAAACAGTTATTTTCCTGGGGAAGGACTCATGAGTTGGTTTGAGTTCATTCATCAAGAGTCTGCAAATTATCTGATCTCTTTATTGTGTGAAGAAATTGGAGTAAGCATTGGAGCTCATTATTCTATTTTAAAGAAGGGACTCTCGGATAGTCCTAAAAAGGATGAAATATGCAAATCGAAGATACTAGAGATTCAGCAGACTTCTAAATATAACTAAGGTCCTCGTCCCATGTATGATCATTCGCAAGATGAAGGAATTAATCGCGGTCGGGGATTCTACTAGACGCTTAATGAAAGAGTTGTTAATACAGCCCAGAAGCCTAGAAGAAAAAGAGTTTCAACCTCAAGTTACAAATAGAAATAACGATTATGGATACAGTCCAAATTTAATAAAGACCGGCTCAGACCTCACTAAATCTCCCATCACCTATCTTTCGATGCAATAGGTTTCCGTCTAAAATCATAATGTTAAAATCCATTTTTTTTTGCAAAACTAGAGGGTGTTAGCACCCTTCACCAAGTTTTAATATATTATTAGATAATTAGTGAGATTTAAATTTTTCATGCGAAATAAGGTATGAATTGAAGAATTATTTCAAACATATAAATCTATATACTTAAAAATACAGAAAATGAAGATAACATTAAAACAACCACAATATAACCAAATTAAAGTAGCACCTGTAGGCTTCTCCTGGACTACATTATGTTTTGGTTTTTTTCCAGCTCTTTTTAGAGGAGATATGAAATGGGGAGCTATACAGTTGGGATTAGCGATAGTTACTTCTGGTATTGCACTGTTTGTTTTTCCGTTTATATATAACAAAATATTCATCAAAGAACTAATCGCAAAGGGCTTTAAAGTTGATAGTGTTTCTGATGGCAATATTCAATTGGCCTCGTCTAAATTACAAATGCAACTTGAAACAGTCTGAAAATATATCCAGTTAGTTGAAAGCGGGTCCATATTTTATGACTCGCTTTTTTATGTATTGTTATTATCAAATGATTTGAATCTTTAACATCACTTGTTAACTGATGACATACCGATTGTGATTCAGGTTTTGTTTGATTTATTACCTACTTTTAGTGAGTGCAGATGCAATGATACCAGCAGGTACTGATACAATCCCTAAGCCTATCATTAAGATAGCAAATGTAAATATTTTCCCCCCTGTAGTTATTGGATAAATATCACCATATCCTACCGTTGTTAGGGTTGCAACCGACCACCACATAGCATGAAAAACAGAGGCGAAATTCTCTGGTTGTGCTTGATGTTCAAAAAAATAAATTCCAAAAGAGGTAATATAAAGCAGAATAAATGTCGCAAATGTAAATACAATTAGTTCTTCTTTTGCAGTGATCATTGTAGCCTTTAATCTATCTATGGTATTGCTATATCTGAACAACTTGAAAATGCGGAATACTCGTAAAAAACGGAATGCTCTAAGTGATCTCGTGTCAGAACCTAAAAACATGGGAATAAGAGCAAGAAGATCAATCATACCGTAAAAACTAAAAATAAATTTTATTCGATTTCCAACGAATGCAATTCTTAATAAATATTCTGTTAAGAATACAGACATGCAGATTTTTTCTATTATAGATAAAATGACCAATGTTTCGTTGCTAAGATTTGGTAAGGTCTCAATAGACATGGTAATTATTGATATTAAAATTAACAATAGAACTATTAAGTCAAAGATCTTACTTTCCTTGGTTTCTTTTGAACTCACTACTTTTTTAATAAATATGATTGGTCTCTTATAAAACATTTCTTTATTAATTATTTTTTGTTTTCGTTTTGAGGATAAAGATTCAACTATTAAAAATAATTTTTTTTATTCTTTACATTAAAAAAATCTGTATTTAAAAGTTTCCTTTGCTCATTTAAACTAAGAAGTTTTTATGAAATTAAGCAATAATTAATCTACACCCCTATCTCAATTTAATATTAACAATTCAATCATGGGTTATTCGTGAGTAAAAATTTAATCTCCTCTACAGCTAAAATTATCGGAGGGTCTGCTGTAGCTGCAATCGGTTTTTCTTTTGGTAGGGATATATACAAATCTATTAAAAAACGTTGGAAAAAGCTTTTAATTTTAATTATTTTATTTTTGGCAATATTGGGAGCCTTTACAGGTGGAGTTTGGATTTCAAGAAACTATAAGCACATTTTTGATTCCATGAAATTTAGATTATTGTCTCTTATCGTTATTTTCCCTTCATATATTACCCTATTATATATTTCCTATTTTTCTATACTAGGATACAGAAAATTTATCTCATCAAATGATTCTGTGAATGTTCAGAATATTCAAATGGATGCAGTTTTTGATTCTGTTTTACAAGATGGTGGTATAACTACAATGACCTTTATCAATAATGTCGCAAAACTTTCATCTTCCACTGAAAACGTAATTTTTGCAGTTTTTATCTTTGCTACAGGTATGCTTGTTGGTTTTGCCCAAAGATCAAAAAGAAAAAAGGTATGGGCTGCAGAAGATTATAATGAAGAATTTATGGAAAATAATAGCCTTCTTGAGCATGAGGATAAGACAATTGAAGATACTGCTAATGATATTACTTACAGAGTCGACCACGTAGGTACTAGAAGAATTACACTTATGCCTCTAGGTAAAAGAGGCAAAAGAGGTTATATAAATATTGCTGAAGATGGAAGATACGCAGAATACACAGGAATTGTCTAACAGTTAGTGAGATTATTCTTTTATTTACGAAATTTTAAAAGAGAGTGCGTTTAAAACCACTAAGCGATAAGCCAATAGAACAATGAAAAACACCTTTTACAAAAAGAAGTCAATATTTCTGATAATATTTAGTTTTCTATCAACACTCTCTATCAGTGCAGAAAAAGTAGAGGCCTATTACTCTGGATTTTCATTCATTGCAAATTCCGGGAACCTTCCAAAGCTTTTTCCTTACACCTACGAGATTTCAAAAATGAAAGAGGAGGGTTCGTCACAATCTCTTTTAGATGCAGCAGCTAGAAAGACCGTTATAGATAACCAACCTGATAAGTTTTCATTAAATATACTCGGAGAGAATGTGAACCAAAAAGCATCACTGGCAAAAGGACAATCGATAGTTTGTTCTATTGCGATGGATAATGAGACGGTTTCCATTGAGCATATTGATGACTTTCACAGAGTTGTTATTTTCCTATCTGCTCAAATTTTATTTTTTGACTTTAATGAAAAGTCCATCATCGGATCTTTCCCATTTCGACTTCAATTTCAAGACGTTATTACAGATGGAGATCCAAGAGAGAATGAAGGTGCACGAATCAAGTCTTTAGTTGAAGACCTCATTATCAATAAAGATAAATTTGGACTCTCCCTGATGGATGAATTTTCAAAGCGTATCAAGAATTTGGAACTCAAGGAAAAATATAAAAGCAGAATACAAGTGGCGAATGTCATTGTGGAAGAGAAATCACTTCATGCACTGCCAAAACGCTATAGCGAGAATTCGTATGCTTTCAAACGTTTTTTAGGTCAGAGTTTCAGCACTCTTTTATCGTCAAATCAGGATATATCAGTTCTTCCTTTTGTTCTTACAGGAGATGAGAATACTGAGAATAACATCAGTAAAGCAGGGGGTGCCATCGGAGGCAGGATGACTACTACATTTGCAAATGGAGATGCCTACAATTTAACAATTCCTGAGGCTGACTTCACCATCGATTTCACATTACGGGGCTATAAAAAAGTTCTTATTGAAGAAAAAGCTGCAGGGTCCTCATGGGTTTATGGAACTTACAGTAAAGTTAAGGTGTATGAATCTCTGATGAATAAAGTTTATTTTGACGAGAAAATCAAAAACGGCTTTAGCACAATAATACCAGCAAGTCAGAGAGATACAGATCATTGGCAATATTTTCAAGAATCCACTTTAGTCCTTATGGATCAGCTCACGAAGCAATTTTCTAAGCAAGAGAAATCTTGGGCAAAGAAACATGGGTCTGGCTCAAAAACTCTGAAACAACTGAAAAAGACATATAAAATACTCGAAAAATGCAAATAATGAACAGATCGTTAATTTCCCTAATATTATTGTCACTTGTAGCTAGCATAGGCTTACAAGCTCAAATGGTTGAAGAGAAAGGGGTAGGAGAACTTATCTTCACTGGCTTTTTTAATATCAAGACTTCCGATAAACAACAGGCCCTGGACAAGGCAAAGCTAAATGCTCTACAACGTTATGTGGGTAAGTTTCCCTCGTCCAAGCAGTCAGAATATGGAAAAGTCAGATCGATTGTTGAATCGAATGTGGGTAGCTATGTTCCTTCTGCTGTTGTGTTGGATGAGGAAAAAGATAAGAAAGCAAAAACATACAGGGTAGTCGTACGTGCATCCATTGATGCTGGCAGAATAGACCAAGAAATTCAAAAGGTTTCCGCTGTAAGCAATGTATCTAGGGGTGAAAAGTCTCGAATTATTCTCATTTTTATGGCTCGTGAGGCTTCTGAAACAACTACTTACGGTATTGAGAAACAATCACAGGCCAATCAAAGTAAAGAGGAAATTGCGATTGAAGAACAATCAGTTGCTGGAGGAACTGTTGCCTATTCTGGTGAGTCGGAATCTTCTCAATCTACAATGGAACGATCTAAAAATGTCAAACGTTCTGATAAAATAAATTATCGAGTTTATAGTGCAGAGGGTATTAATAACACAATGAGTCAGATTTTTACTGACGCTGGTTACCGTGTTACTGGAACTGCATCTGTTGAAAAGAGAAGTCAACTAAAAGGTGTTGATTTCGCTGTGCAGTATTACACGGACGAATTCTCATCAGGGAATGATATTAGTAGTGATACAATATTTGCAACTGTTGAAGCTTGTGATGTAAACAGGGTGAAATATTTTGCCTATGGAAGTATCACCGTGGGAGAACAAAGAACGGATCCCTCAAGTGGATTGGATGAAGTCTCTGTATTTGTTAATGGCAAAGTATACATGATTGATGATGGATTTGAAGAGGTCGTGGCCAGTGTTGGTCCAGTTAATTACTCAGCCGTTGGCCCCTCTGTAATGGATGCAAAAGCAAATGCGCTGAAATTGGCAGGTAAAGAAGCTTCTGAGTCGCTTACTAGCCAGCTTAGAGCAAAAAATTTATATTAATTTGTTAGATACTCACCACTTAACCCAAAATGAAAATTGTATGAATATACTAAAGAAAATAGCACTCACCACATTATTATTAGCACTGCCAAGTCTTCTTATGGGCTTTGGGCTTCCTAAAGTCCCTGGGCTCGGAAAGAAAGAGGCTGCAGCAGCAGCTGGTGTAGATACATCCGCATTACAGGGAGACTTGATTACTAAGTTTATTGCTGCACAAGCAGAGATTAATGCAGCACAAACACACTTAGCGGAAGCTTTGGGAATTAAAGGAAAAGTAGCTGACCTCAAGGCGCAGCAGCAGAAACTTGAGTCTGGCGAAGAATTATCCAAAGATGAACTGAAGAAGGTTAAGAAAAACTCAGACGAGGCAAACAAACTCATTCGTAAAAAAATGAAAGAGGGAGTTGAACTTTCTGCGGAATCAAAAAAAGAATTGGTAAAGGCTGCTCCACGTATTGCTTTGGGAGGTTATCTTACTAAAGAATTAGTTCCTGCTGCTGCGGATTTTGTAAAGAATTCAGGTGATGAAATCAAATCAGCAGGATTCTCTGGAGCAATGAAGGTTAAAAATAAACTCTCCGAAGGCTTGTATCTCGCACCTAAAGTTCCAGGGCACCTCAAGGATGTGCTGATGACTGCTAAAGATGTATTTGCTTTTATGAAAAGTAATAAAATCGAAGTTCCAAAAGAAGCTACCAGTAAACTTCCTGACGATATTTAAGAATATCACAACAATATAATAGAGGCACAGCTACCTCAACAGCTGTGCCTCTATTAAACAGTTTTCCATTATGACTCATTTATTAATAAAATCTCTTATAATTATTTGCATAAGTATATTCTCACATTCTATTTATGCCAATATAGAGTACAAAGAAGTACAAGTAAAAGGTGCTGGTGCAAGCTTACAAGAAGCAATCAATAATGGTCTCGTTGAAGCCATCGGTAGAGTAAATGGTAAAAGCATTGATGCAAAGAATCAATTAAATCAGCTAAGCCAGACAACTCGAGTTAATGATGAGAAAAGTAGATTTTCTCAAAAAGAAATTCAAAAAGCTTACAAGGAGGCCACCAAAGGTGTAGTAGCATCATATGATGTTTTATCCGAGCAACAAATTGATAATGGAAGAAGATGGCAAGTTATCGTTAAGGCAAAGATTGCTAAATATAAGAGAGCTGCAAATAGCAATCGTAAGCGACTCGCAGTTATACCTTTTAGAGTAAGTGATCAGAGCTTTTTAATAAATAGCCAACCAGTTAACAAAGAGCAAGTGAATCGTATTCTTGGACAAAATATGGTTAGTCAATTAGTCCAATCAAGACGTTTTACTGTATTGGACAGAGAATACATTCAAGAGGTCACTGGAGAAAAAAATATTATTCTTTCAGGAAATACTCCAATGGAAGAAATGGTTAAGCTTGGAGAAGAGCTAGTCGCAGACTACATTGTCGTCGGAACTCTGGAGAACATTGGCTTTTCTGAAAATGAAATCCATATGAGTATGACCAATAGAACGATTAAGACATATCAAGGAAATGTGGAACTTAGTTATAGAATTATTGATGTACCGACCAAACAAATCAAATTTTCTGACTTTGCTCGATTTACTCTCACTCCTGACGACTTTAGCAAAGTAGATCAAGGAATGAATCTAGAAAATGCTGAAAGTGCAATTTGCATAATTGCTGCTGATAAAATTAGTAAAAAGATCCTGAATGCCATTTACCCAATGTTGGTTGTTTCAGTCCGTGGAAATAGTGTAACTTTAAATCAGGGTGGTGAGATGCTTAAGAATGGTGATCGATATGAGGTCTTTCAATATGGAGAGCGTATGTATGATCCTTACACAAAAGAAAGTATTGGTAGAGAGGAACAATACATAGGTGAAATTGAAATAACACGTGTTAACCCAAAGAGCTCTCAAGCACGAATCATTAATGCAGACATTGAATTCTCTCAAGTATTTGCACCTAAAAAGCTTGTCTGTCGACTAAAAGAAGAGGCCGCTTCTCCTGCAAAAAAGAAGATTGAGGACATGAGAAAACGATTTGAAGAGAAAAAGAAAAAAAGAGATGAAGAATGGTAATAAAAAAATAAGATTATATATGAACAAACAATTAAAGAAATATACAACAATTCTATTCTTGAGTGCTACATTTGCTTTCGCTCAGGATTATAATTCAAATCAATCGCAAGTTGATGATAAAGGAGCTGAAGCTGTTCAAGCTGCTCAAGATTCACCAATCCAAGCACCAAAAGTTAAAATTGAGAGTTCAAGTAGAGTATTAAAAAATTATTTAAAAGATAGGCTGAAAATACAAATAAGAGGATATGATTCTAAGAAGAACAGAATCGTAGTCATTGGTTCTGCAGGAGAAAACTTGACACCATCGCAAATGCAAGGAGAGAGTTTTGTTGATTTACGATCTATGCTAGCAGTCGAAGCTCAACTTAAAGCGAAAGCACAAATTATTGAGTCCATTATGTCTAAGATGTCTGCTTCGCAAATCTTAGATATGCCAGGTAACCCAATTGCAAAACAATTAGGAGATAGAAAAAAAGCTCTAGAAGCTAAAATAAAAGCAGCTGATGATAACGTTAGAGCTTTAAGAGGACTCATCGCTCAAAGCCAAGGTGCTTTGGATGAAGCCATAATTAACGAACTTAATGGTATTACAGTTGGTGATAGGTTTGGAGCTCTTATGGACGCAATTATAACTAAGGTAGACGAGTCTTATAACAAACAAGATATTACTGATGAAAAGAAAGCAAAAATCGAAAATATAAGAAACTCACTTCATGAGACTAGGTCATTATATGCAGCTGCAGAAAAAGAAAAAGCTGAAGTGAATCAAGAAGCAGAAAAAATTCATGGGAAACTTAAAAAGTCTGTTAAAAGTAGTGTTGAAAAAATGGCAGAGATGCCGATTTTTGGAGCCGTTGTTCTTGCTACAACAGAATCTTATAATAACAAGATATATGAAGTGAGTGTGGCGACTGCTTGGAGCTCTAAGCTTGAAAAAGCCTCTAGAAGTATTCTACTTGGTAAAAAGGAGAATTTAAATCCAAAACCTAACAAAAAGTCTTTTGATGAATGGGTAAACTCGATAGATTTATCTACTACTTTCGGGACTCGCCAATACTTGGCAAATGATGGTAAACGATATTATGTTGGTATAGTAGCAACAGGCTATGATATTGATGATTATGATTCTTTAGATGAAGCACGAGATTTCTCAGACTTATTTGCAGAGCAAGAATGTGTTCTAAGTTTATACTCTGAGATGAAATCCTATAAAAATGTTGAGAAAATAGCCAGAAATGTTGAAAAATCTGATGGAACGACTGAAACAGAAGTATTAAAGAGTATCGCTAAGAATATGCGATCTGAAGTAAAGGATCTATCTATCTCTGGACTCTCAATTGTTCGATCCGAAGACGAAGTGATTCACCCTATATCGGGTAAAACAATGTATGTTTCAGTAGCTGCAATTGACAGTGATCTTGCTGCAAAATCTCAAGAATTCATGACTGAATCATACGCAACTCTAAAAGAGCTCAACTATGACCAAAGTTACAAAGAGGGTTTGTACTCAGGGATGAAAGATGAAGCTGATGCATCAAAGAATGATCCAAATGCATACTCAAAAGGCTATGGAGAAGGCAGGCAAGGTGTAAGTGATTCATACAATAATAGGCAAGAGGAACCAGGTGCTGTAAAGATGAAAAATCTTGGATCTAACTCTGGTGTTCAAAGTGGTGCTGGTGTCCAAACTGGATCTTTCGTTGGTGGTGCAGACGTAGATGATGATTTTTAATCTACAGAGATTTGTAGTTTTAATTATAATTTTACAAACCGTTCTCTCCGCTAGTTCTGAGAAGCGATTTAATAAATTAGACTTTTTTGCTAAAGAAGAGAAAGAAATCTTTTCAAATGAAGTTTCAATTTTTGAGACCTTTGTTTTTTTTCGATATAAAAGTGTTGGGAGAGATGATTCTGACGATGCAGAAGCAGACGGTATCTTCTTTATTCAAGATTTGATTACGAATTACATTAAAAAAAAATCGAATTCAGAAAGTAAAGATAGTAAAAAAAATTTTCTCTCTAGTGTATACGAATCATTACATGGTAAAATAGAAGTTTATCAATTTAACGATTTACCTACCTTTGTCCCGTTTCAGGGTACAAGAGGAGATTCTTATTATTATATTGTCGGAGTTGAACGTTCAGTGATTGATTTGATGGTGTATTCAAATCTAAGTACAGATGATGACATATTATTAGATACGCTATCAAAAGACAAAAGAGATGCAGATAATCTTAGGCTTTTCTACTATTCTATCGGTGCAATTGATCAGTCTATTGCTGTGGAAAATGCTATGATATTGAGTGAAAGTCATGAATTTGTAAATTTTCAAAAAGTAGAGATAACATTATCACCTGAATATTATAACAATCTAAAAGAATTCGAATTAGGTAAAAGGATAATATCACCAAATAGTTTCACAGCACATCCTTTTAAATTTAATAAGTTAGCTCATCAAAAATTTTCAAAGAATAACTTTTCTGGGTATATAAATGCCAAGATACTAAGCTTACCATCTAATAAGGATTTTATTCACTTCCAAGAATTCTTAGATAAAATTAAATATAAACCTCTAATTGATTATGTAAGGGTACTAAAGGAGACTAAACTTATTGATTTTGAATCTACTGCCAACGATTATTTAAAGTTTGTTTTAAAGAGCTATGGATACGCTAATTTTAAGAATGATGGCAATAAGCGAGATTTGAATTATTTCAAAAAGGCAGAGTCTTTGTTTCAAAGACAAGCTCCAATAGCTGAAATTCGAGGTGCATTACAAAAATCAATCAATCATCATGTAAATCATAGTGAGACTTGGAATTTGTTAGGAGTTACCTTTCGTATTGAAGAGAGATACTGGGCAGCAGTTTCTAGCTTTAGGCAATCATTGAGGTTAGATCCAGAAAATCCATTTCCTATGGCTAATCTTGCCATAGCATATAAGAATTTAGGCTATAAAAGTGTAAGTGAACCTATGGCATTATCTGCAATTTTAAATTCTGAAAAAGGCTCTTGGCCATATAAAACAGGGGTTCAAATACTAGGTCTTTAAATAAATCAATACAATGGAATATAGTTACTATATAGACGTATTCAATAATTCTGAGTTGGCATTCATGCAATGGGTATATCTCTCAATTATATTACTACTTATACTTACAGTTATTTGTATTTGCCTCGCCTACAGTAGAATTTCGCCGAGGAAGAAAGTGGTTTATTCTGCTGGGTTTTCCATTGTTGGCTTATTGCTAGGAGGAATTCTTGGTTTCTTTGTTTGCATAACTTTGAACATTCTAACTTTTGGGGTGGCTAATGAATTTAGACCAACCGAATAAACTAAAAAATAATAAATATGGATCAAATATTAGAAAAATATATGCCTCTCGCTGAGGGTGAAGAAATAATAAGTCAAATTGAGGGAGATGCTTATAATACATCTTCAAATGTAATTATGAGATTCATTGCAATTTTCATGAGAATCATAGCTATAATAACTGGGAGCACCTAGAAAGTGCATGTTTATGTAACTAATTATAGAGTTATAACTGTGGAAATTGGAAAGTTTTTGTGGTTCTTTGATGCTAGCATAAACGCAAGATTATACACTCCAAGATCTGTGAGTCAGATGGGATACTCATTGAGCAGAGACCTTCTAATATTTAAGACTCACTATCTTGAGTTTTCTTCTTCCAGCATTAATTACATGGTAAAATCCAAAAATGGAAAAGATAAAGTGTATGAAATGATAAATGCACTCTTATCCCTTGCAGAACTAATTCGCAAGTAATTCCAAATGTAAGCAAAAGGAGGTATTTATTGTTATGCCTCCTTTAACCAAATCCTAATGAAACTCTTATTATTCTTGATGTTATCACTGTTAGTAGGTTTAGCAGAATTATATTACAATCTATTAGGGATGCCAATAGTCGGAATTATTCTTATAGGGATTGTTGGATTTATCATAGGTTTAAAAATGCTTAGCACCTTACTTAAAGCATTCCTTGTTATGGTTATTATTGTAATTATCACACTGGCTGCATTTTATTATATGAATCCTGAAGGCTTTAATGTAATATTAGATCAAGTGACACATACAGACTGAGGAGCAGTGAAAAGAGCGCTTTATCAATTAAAACTTTATTCGAACTGCTAGAACAACTTTGATTACACATATGAAATTCCTAAATACTGCCCTCATTTCTTTCATGATATTACTTATGACATCCTGCACGACAGTGCAACCTCGATATCAGGGATCGATTACTGATTTTACAGGTAACCGAACATTCTCTGGTGTTGGGTTTGATTCAATTTTTGAGATTACCAAAAAAGCTTATCGCTCGAGTCGATTTATGATTACGGATGATAATTACGCGGGAAAATATTTGATTGCAAAGAAGAAAACAGAAGGGGGTTATGTGACCTCCACAGCTTACTTTTATGAGCTCAATGGTCAGGTAAAGATCTCATTAAGCACGCAAGTGCCACGAATAAATGTAAATGCAGCTAAAGTGCACGAAGAAATTTTCAAGCGTATCGAGCAGAATCTTTATTAGGAATTTCTCGAAGATCCAAGGTAGTTATGTCCCAAAGATACAGGCTCGGATTTCAAAAATTCCTTCTACTAATTGCTTGGGTATATTTCATTCATGGTGATGCACATGGTGAAGAAACCCAGGGGCATGTTATCTTACTGTGCTTTCAGTGACAGGTAGCATTTCTACAAGAAGGCAAAACAATAACTGTTAGCGAAAGTAGTCAATATGAGTCAAAGACAAAGATGGTTTCTCAAATAAGTAAAAGCAATGTCAGTTCAATCTCTCATTATGCTGAAATAGCGGATAGAAAAATAATGGTAGTATCGCCTTTTCACCTTGGCGGATCGGTTGCAAATCTCGCTACTGACTTTCAACATGAGGTTACATCCAATTTGGTACAAAGCAGAAAATTTCATATCTATGATGGTTCTTTGATCGGTGAAATAGCGGCCCACAATGAAAATGTTACTGCTATGGCTATGCAAGCAGATGAGGTGATTGCTGACTATACCATGTTAGGGAGTATCGATACATTCAGTCGCCAACAGAATACAATTGCTATGAGAACTACAGGCAGGGAAATAACTCAGGAATCTGTATCTATTTCTTACCGCATCATTCATTTCCCAATAAGAAGAATTCTGCATTCCAGTTTTTACAATGATAACCTAACTCAAGCAGATTTTGACACCAAAGTCTTTACGGATGGAATGGTAATTGAAAAGGTTGGACTGGACTTGTGTAGTGAAATATTAAATCTATTTTATCCAATAACGATTGTTTCGCTGAGAGGAGATAAGGCTGCGTTAAATATGGGAAAGGACCTTATCGAAAAAGGAAGTAATTACGATGTCTTTATTGTCACAGATGCAATTCGAGATACTTAAATAGGAGAATCATTGGGAGGTGTTGAGGATTTGATTGGTAAAATCGGTATTGATCGGGTAAACCCTAAGTTTTCAATCGGAACTTTTATAGAAGATACGGCTTATAGCATGGATCCAGAGGAAGTGCTGTTGTTGTGCAGACTTTCCTTAGAAAAGTCTGCACAAATTAAAATTAACACAAAAAAATAAAACTTAAGAAAAAGAAAAAAGACGATGACTTGTAATACTAAATTTTTATCACCTCTATTAATTGTTATCAGTCTATTGGGGACGGGTCATTCAGCTTTCTCTTTTGGATTTAAGCTGCCAGAAATTTTAAAGAAAGGGGATGGTGAATCCAATGAGAAAAGTGTGCATCAAACTTTTGAAAATGATCACTTTGTCTTTAAAAAAGCTTTATTTGGAAAGTATAGCCTGAAGTCAAAGGAGCACTTCTACAGTTGTAAAGTAGATGTAAATAAATGGGATGTTTCAAATGAAGCGAAAGATGGACACGAGCTTCTAATTAAATCTGCTAGTAATGAAAAACTGTCGATGCATTTGTTTCGTGATGAAAATACTGACCCTTTGGATGCCAATAAAATAAATGAACTATTATCGGCAAAGTTATCCAATGCTGAAATTTATGAATTGAAGGAGGAAAAAGTTTGGGAAAAATCAAAAACCAAACCCAAGAAATTCTACTTCAAATTAGTTGATTCAGAAAATGTGCAGGTAATGGAGGGGATAAGTAATGCATCTTTTTTAGGCACGACTGTATTCTATGCAGAATATCCTGAAAAGACTAGTAAAGAGGATCTGAAGAGTGTCGAGAGTATGCTTAGTGGAATCAATATTGAAACACGTCTTGCAGAAGATCGAGGATTGGCAGGTCTTAACAAATCATTGGCTTCACTTAACAAAAGCTTAGGAGCTGTTACCGGAAATCCGGTAAGTTCCAGTTCTTCTAATAATTTGGATTATTCCGGAGAGGATGATGAGGTCAATCCAGATCAGGCAGAGCCTTCTTATATTGTGAAGGAATACGTAAATGCTCAAAAGAAAATCAATGAGTCTCAGTTGCATTTTGCTGTGGCATTGGGGTTTGATGACGTAATCGGTGATCTAAAAGGCCAGCAATTAGTTCTAAATTCTGGAAAAGAACTAAGTTCTGATGAAATTGCAAAAGCAAAAGCAGTATCTGATTCAGTAAATGAAAAAATAGATGAGATCTTAAAGAGAGAGTTAATACTCACAGCAGGAAAGAAACAAGAGTTTCAAAAGGGGATACCTCCATACTTAGAAGGAGTTTTACTAACATACCGCCTTGTACCACTGACAAAGTCTTATTTAAGGCAGCAGAAACAAAATGTAAACAATGGTGCATTGGGATGGCTAAATGTTGTGGCAAACCTTGATACCACTATATCCATCATCCCAAAAATTCCAACCCAGGCGTTTAAAGTTCTTGGAACTTCAAAGCAGTTGATATCATTTGCTAAAGCGAATGATATTAAGGTTCCTGAGAACGAAGAAGCTGCTTTGGGTGATCTGGATTAGAATCTTATGGTTTCAAGTAACGATTATCAATTATGAAAACGATTAGCACTTTATTCGCTATATTCCTAGTAATCGCTGCAGGAGGCTATTTCTTTAATCCAGAAATCAAGGACTATGTAGATTCTAAAATAACAGGTAAGAATATTGTGAAGCCTGTGTATGAAATCATATTCGATGAGTTTGAAGAACAACCTAAATCAGTTTCCCTGTCAGGTGTTCAGATAAGGGAAGTGAAAGGGGCGAATGTCGACACAGATGGAAAAGTAAAAGTAAAAATTGAATTATTCAATGATTACTCAACTTACTTAAAAGGGAATGTGTTCGCATATTCAGAAAATGATCAAATCCAGATGCATATTCAGCAGTCAGAGAATGAGAGCGTAATCGATTACGGATTAATGATAAAGGGCTTTTCAGGCAAAATGAAAATGATGTTCCATATTGGTCTTGAGACAGGAAAAAAAAGTGACTAATGAGGCGATAGATAAAACTGCTGTGTATCTTAATAATTCTCAAAAATCAATTATTGAAGGCTACGAAAAAATAAAAGAGCGAATAAGCAGTGATTGAATCATTTGCCTCAGAATCATTCTTACTTTGTGTTGTTGCACTGATTTGGATTATTCAAATTATCAATTCTTTGGCGGGTTACCGTATCAGTCAATTGGGCATAATCCCGAGGAGTAAGAGAGGGCTGGTTGGTATTTTTATAAGCCCTTTTATTCACCATGGCTATACACATGTCAGTGCGAATACAGTTCCTTTATTTATTCTCGGCTTAGGGGTAGCAAGCTATGGATTTGAATACTTGGTAGTAGTCACTCTTCTGATCACAATTATTGGAGGAATACTCGTTTGGTTGTTTGCTCGAACTGCATCTCACTCAGGAGCGAGTCTTTTGATATTTGGTTACTTTGGCGTGAATGTTTATTCTTTCTTTGATGATCCTAATTGGATGTCAGGAATCATCTCACTCGTAACCATCTTCATTTACGGTGGCATTATCAGAGGAGTTCTCCCTGCTGAAAAAAGCGTATCTTGGGAGGGGCACCTATTTGGTTTTCTTGCAGGGATAGGTATACTTTACTTCAATATCGTTTAAATTGTTTTAAAGCATTAAGAAGTGCTCGCACTCTAACACTTATCATATGTTTTTATTCATACGGTTTTCTACAATATGAACGTTGTGCTCAGTTTTGATCGTTCCACAAGCGGAAAAGAAAAGTAGAAAAACACCTGTAACGAGGAAGCTTTTTATTATGAGCATAATTACAATGTTGTTAGTTTTGAGGGAAATTTAACTTCTTATTTGTGCAAATAATCATATTTATTTTTTATTCTACTGTAATACCTCTATCTCGTTTAATAATTTTTCGAATTATAAATGTAAGTAGATATCCGAATATTAAGTAACTATTCTTTTACAGTAAAAAAAGAAATCAGATAAGTTTATAGCATTATGATCAAATATTTAAAAAATAAGATGAGATTATGTTTAATTATACGAAATATACATTATCAATAACACAAAATTATAAGATATGATTCTATAGATGAGTTATGGGTTGATAATTTCTTTGATAAATATAAAGACCTTATTGAATCGCAGGTGACTATGTTTACTGAAGGATCATTTGCTTATACAGTAGTTATTCAAGAATAATAATAAGAGGACCTTTCGACACTTACAAAATTATGGCATTTCCAGATACACCAAAAACATTAATAAGTCGCTTACATCTTCCTGAAGTCGATCAGAAATGGCAAAATAACTGGCAGAGTTTTTATGATCTTTATCATTCACCTATTGAGATGGCGACACTTCAGGCATATTCTAAAAATGGATGGTATTCCGTTTCAGGAGAACTTTTAGAAGACACTATGTCTGATATATTCATGAGCATATTTCAGACTCATAATAAAACCAGCTATGATAAAGATAAGAGCTATAGGAATTATATTAAAACCATAGTATATAGGAGAGTTATAGACAGAATTAGAAAAATGAAAGATGCTCATAGGTCTAGTTCCCTTGATAATATGCAAGATTCAGGCTATACTCCAGAGAGTGTGATTTCTGAAGATTTTGTGGATAAAGAATTTCGAAAGGCTCTATTAGTCACGCTCCTTGAGGATGTTTCTTCTAGAGTAAGTCCTATGAATTATGAAATATTTGAAAGAGTTAAGCTGATTGGTGATTCTCCATCCGATTTAGCCAAATATTATAATGTCACGAGGAATTATATCGATAATTCTGTATACAAAGTGATGAATGTGCTCAAGGATCTCGTGAAAAACCCAGACTATCGAAAGGAATTATTATGAATGAAGATCGAAATATTGATGTATGGAAAAAATTGGCTGAACAAATCGATTTGAATAATCTTACAAAAGATGATGAAGATACTATTATTAAAGAACTCAAGGATGCTAATACACAAGTTGAGACATTGAAGTTACATCCCCGTCACAAGAAATTAAAAGAACGAATTATGCGTGAACTAGAATTGTGATCTGGATTTTATGATTTCGATGAGTCTCAATGAAGCTGTCCTCATTAAAAATACACTACTATTCAATATCAATATTTAATTGAATGGAGATTTTAGTTTCACTTTTAGTAGATGTAAAAAATACCTTCTATAGATTAGGTTTATATGACTGTAAATTATAGATTTCATTTTAATTCTCTATTTGTAAAATTTTTTTCTGTTAGAAGTGCCTTTCTAGCTTTAAAAGTTAAGTAAAATGATTAAAACCCAAGGAGATCTTTGGTGAAAACCAATGAATTTCATTATATTGTAAAAATTGATATTCATTCCTATAAAAGTTAAAAACCAATCCTCAAGAGAAAAAATTTTCTTGAGGATGGAAGTAAATTGTATGAATTTTTAATTCGATCAACGAAAATGTGAATTTCTTTCCGAGCACCCAAAGTTCTAAATCGAACTGTAGTTAATGAAAGCAATAAGTCTGAATAACGATCGGTTCCAAGTAAACTGAGCAAGTATAATTAAATAATTCTATTTTTATCTAATAACTCAATTATAATTGCAGTTGCTCATTCATAAGGCAACCTCCGAAAATATAAAATTAATTATACAAAAAACTAAAACTCATGTTTGATGATAGATAACATTTGGTAAATATTTTCTAAATTATAAGGGGGGTGAACAAATTTGGGTCTTTTCGATCAATAGAGATTTCTATCCAGGCTTCTATACTGAATGGCTTCCAATAAATGGGGAGTTTCTATTTTTTCCGACATTGCTAAATCTGCAATGGTACGCGCGACTCTTAAAATTCTATCATA
>MDTC01268982.1_pt1 | contig 19096 bp, 24 predicted proteins | sample 811181 | NCBI WGS metagenome assembly MDTC01 (sample SAMN05326644, study PRJNA326480) | marine metagenome | isolation source: seawater | place: Pacific Ocean: North | collected 2011
TGGTCTCGGAGCGGGTTGCAACACAGATCAAAGCGATCTCCATCGAAACCCCCGTGCGCCGGCACGACGACGCCATGTTCGGGCTGGAGGAAATCAGGCGGATCACTGACTACGCACGGCAGCGGCAGATCGCCACCCACCTGGATGGTGCCCGTCTCTTCATCGAGGCCGTGCACACCGAGGTGGACCCCAAGCAGTATGCAGATCTCTTTGACACGGTCTTTGTGTCTCTGTCGAAGTGTTTCAATTCGGCGTCCGGCGCGATTCTGGCGGGCCCGGAGGATCTCATCGACAATCTCTATCACACACGTCGCATGTTTGGCGGTTCTCTGCCCCAGGCCTGGCCGCAGGCGGTCGTTGCGCTGCACTACGCCGATGAATTCTTGCCGGCCTATCGAGCGGCGTGGCAGACGGCGCAAAGCCTGTTCGAACAGCTGAACGAGCCGGACGAATTTCGTGTCGAACACGTTCCGCAGGGAACCCACATCGTTCACCTGTATGTGGCCAACACAGATATGCCGCGGTTCGTCGAACAGCTGCATGGAGACGGGATTCATCTCATGCCCGTGGAACCCGGAACCGACTACGTCACACTGAAGGTGAACCCCTCGATCCATGCGGCCTCGCCCATCGAGTTGGCCGAAGCCTTCATCACTGCTGCCCAAGCCGCGGACTGAGGCGTGACGGTCTGGGAGCTGTTCGTCGATCTGGGGATCGCCGGCGCCCTGCTACTGGTGGGCACGCTGTTGCGCTCGCGTGTCGTACCGATTCAACGTCTGTTTCTGCCGGCCAGTGTCATTGCAGGCCTTTCTGGGCTGGCCCTGGGTCCGCAGGGGGCTGACTGGCTGCCCTTCTCCGGTTCGATCAGCGGTTACCCCGGGGTCCTCATCGCTCTGGTTTTCGCCGCTTTGCCTTTCATCGCCGAGCGCGTGCCATTGTCGTCGCTGTCCGGTCGACTGACGCGCCTGTGGGCATTCTCATCCATTTCGATTCTGCTGCAGTGGGGCGGGGGGATCGTTGTTGCCGTCGTCTTGCTGCGCTCCATCTGGGTCGATCTGAATCCGGGGTTTGGCACCCTCATCGCCGTCGGGTTTGTCGGTGGCCATGGCACGGCAGCCGCTGTCGGTCAGGTTTTCGCTGATCTGGGTTGGCCCGAGGCGACATCGCTAGCGATGATGTCGGCGACGGTCGGCATTCTCAGCGCTGTGATCGGCGGCATGTTGTGGGTGCGATGGGCGGCCGCGACGGGACGTGCGCGGCACCTGACGCGCTTCGAGGATCTGCCCACTTCGCTGCGTACGGGACTGGTGATGCCGCCTGATCGCCGATCCTTCGGAGACGAACCTGTCTCATCGAGTACGATCGATACCCTTGCCTTCCACGTCAGTCTGATCGCTACTGCCGCAGTGGCTGGGTACTACCTCAGTGGCTGGGCAGCCTTGTGGGTTGAGGCGTTTCGCCTGCCCGTGTTCTGCATGGCGTTTGTGTGTGCCTCTCTACTTCGGCTTGTGCTGGGTGTAACTGGCGCGCATCGCTTTGTCGATTGGCACACGATGGGTCACTTGAGCGGAGGGCTTACAGACGTCCTCGTCGTTTTTGGTATCGCTTCGATTCGGATCGCCGTCCTCGTGGAGTATGCTCTTCCTCTTGGCGTCATGATGGCAACAGGTATCCTGTTGAGTGGTGTGGTCTTTCGGGGGCTGGGCCCAGGAGCTCTCGGGGAGAACTGGCTGGAACGCTCGCTGTTCACATGGGGTTGGACGACCGGTGTCACGGCCATGGGAATCGCGCTGCTTCGGATTGTCGACCCAGACAACGAATCGGATACGCTCGCGGACTTCGGCATTGTGTATCTGTTTCTCGTGCCTGTTGAGGTGGGGCTGTTGGCGGTGGTGCCCCTGTTGTTGATGCAGGGACAATGGATGTGGTTGGCGGGAGGCAGTCTGCTCTCGGCAGGCGTGCTGGTGGCGGCGCTTCTTCGTCGCTAACGGTCATTCGTGCCTGCATCGGCTGAAGGCGTCGAAGAACAGACAAATCCATCGCGATTGATATCACTGTAACATCCCGCTGAGATGGCTATGTTGGACGTCTGATCACATGCCTGAATCATGGGTTCGGCAGGGGTCGAGCCATGATCAAGTCGAGAGAGGGCCTCGCCGAACACGCGGCGGGGCCCTTTTCTTGTGCAACTCCCGTCTTCTTGTGAGCCCTCACCCAGGAGCCAAGATGTCCACAGTCTATATCACAGGAGGCGCCACCGGCATCGGCGCCGCGACGGTCCGCAAGTTCGCCACCCACGGTGACGATGTAGCCGTCTTCGACGTCAATCGAACAGATGTTGAGAAACTCGCCGCCGATCTCGACTCGGGATCGGTGCACTTCTTCGAGACCGATGTGCGCCACCGGGATGGGGTTCGGCGTTCCGTGGCCGCTGCAGCGGCAGCACTTGGGCCGCCCACGACTCTCTTCGTCAATGCGGGGGTGCAGAAGCTGCAGGGCATCTTCGAGATGGAGGATGCCGACATAGACCTGATCATCGATGTCAATCTGAAGGGTGCTCTCTATACCGTCGCCGAAGGTGCGGCGCTGATGAGGGATGCGGGAAAGGGGGGAACGATCGTGCTCATGGCCTCAGACCAGGCCCTGGTGGGGAAAGAGGGTTCCATCGTCTACGGCGCCACAAAAGGCGGCGTTGCACAGATGGCCAAGAGTCTGGCTGTGGCGCTCAGTTCGTTTGGGATTCGAGTAAACGCCGTATGTCCGGCAACGGTGAAGACGCCCCTCACGGATCACGTGTTCTCCTGGCTTGCAGACAAACACTTCAATGGAGATGTCGAAGCTGCCTGGGCAGCCGAAGCCGACCTGCTGCCGATCGGCCGTGTCGCCGAACCCGCTGAGATCGCCGAAGTCGTGTTCTTCTTGAGTCAGCCGACGTCGTCTTTCATGACCGGTGCGCTGGTGCCCGTCGACGGGGGGCTGACGGCGCAGTAGAACCTAGAGGTCGACGATCACCGCAGCGTGATCGCTGACGCCGGCTCGCCTCGAACCCCCACCCCATCGGTGGGTGGCACGCCGCAACAGCGCCGACACAGATGGACTCAAGAAGGCCTGGTCGAGACGGAATCCATTGTTTCCGTTCGGCGAATACCAGGTGTAGGCCCGCCGATGACCGGCATGCTGGCGATAGGCGTCGCGCCATCCCAACTCCTCAAGGGATTCGATCCAGCCGCCTTCGATGTGATTGAAGGCGGGGGACTCTTCATCGATGTGGGGCTTTCCGGAATTCGTGTCGCCCATGAGGATCGCTCTACCATCCTTCCAGAGTTCGGCCTGCCGAAGTGCGCCGGTGAGAAAGGGGTACTTGCGACCGCTGACACGATTCGGGATGTGCATGCCCGCCAGAAGAAACGGTTCAGGGGACGTCACCTCGACTGGCAACCAGCGGGCAGGCTCCTGCGGCCCCGTGGCGATCGGTGAAGTGTCCTGCAGCGGCCACGCCGAGGCGATGAGCAATGCGTTAAGCGCAGGTGATTGCGGATCGGCTGTCGTTCGCTGAAAGGGCAGTCCCTGATCGCGCAGCAATGCGGCCAGGTTCCGGCTTGGCGGGGTGCCTCGGAATTCAGACAGGACGACGACGTCGGCATGCCAGGCAGCCAAGGCACGGGCAATGCGGTCGACACGCCGACCACCACCGGCCCGAATGTTCCAGCCTACAATTCGCAACAAGGGTCTTCCGACTGAACCGGGGGCTACACCGACGACCAAGAATCATCGATGAGTACTCGTGTATGTCACCTATTCGCGATAGTATAGAAACCAGGCAGAAACACCGGAGTGCGATGTAATACCGGAAGCGAGCAACGGACATGAACGAATCTTCGAAGACAGACTCTGGTATCAGAATCACGGCGGTGGATACGTTCCTTGTAGAGGGCAACTGCTGTTTCGTCGTCATCCGAACCAACGAAGGAATCTCGGGGTTGGGTGAAGGCTCGATCAGTGACAACAGAGTGGGTACGATCGCTCAATGCATCAAAGAGCTGGAAGGGCATCTGATCGGGCAGGATCCGACGAACATCGAGTTCATCTGGCAGGGGCTGTATCGGTGGAATCGTTGGCACTCCGGCGTGTTGTTCAGCACCGCCCTCAGTGCCATCGACATCGCCCTATGGGACATCCTCGGAAAGATCGCCAACCTGCCGATCTACAAACTTCTCGGGGGTGCCGCACGAGACAAGGTTCGGATCTACACCAGCGGGACTGGCAAAGCGGGTGTCCAATCTGCGCGGAGTATCGGCTGCAATGCCATCAAGACAGGCCCGCCGGTGACCAAGCCGGATGACCCACTCACGATTCCCATGCCGTGGAATCTGAGTCGGGCGGTTCAGCAGATCGAACAGATGCGCCTCGAGGGTGGAGATGACTTCGACATCCTCATCGATGCCCATGGTCGGCTGACACCTACGATGGCTCTGGAATACTGCAAGGCGATCGAGCCCTACCGACCCTTCTGGGTGGAAGAACCCATGCAGGTGGAAGGGTCAAACGACGCGCTGGAGTGGCTGAGCGATCACACGTCGGTGCCTCTGTGCATGGGGGAACGAAACTTCACGAAGTGGGGTTTCCAGGACATGATCAGCAAACGAATCGTGTCGTATCTGAATCCAGATGTCGTCCATTGTGGTGGGATCTCGGAGTTCAAGAAGATCGCCGCTATGGCGGAAGCGCAGTTCATTCAGGTCTCTCCCCACATCACCTACAGCAAGGTCGGTATTACCGCCGAGATCCATCTCGGCTTGAATTGTCCCAACAGCGTGATCCAGGAGATGTCCACCTACGCTCGTGAACCGTTGAAGGAATCGACGGACTGGAGAGACGACCTGTTCATCGGTCACAAGTTCGAGATCGACGGTGGTTTTGTGTCGCTGCCGGATACTCCGGGTCTGGGACTCGAGCTCAACGAAGACGTGGCGAAGGCTCACCCTTATGAACCGAAACTCCGTGAAGAGCTGCGATTTGAGGACGGGTCGGTTGAAGACAACTGAACGGACTTCTCCCCAGAGCGTGCCCGAAGCAGCATGAACTGTCGATCTGGCGTCTGCGCAGGTAGCGGTCGTGGCCAGTGGAGACAACTATGTCGCTTTCGCCTTGGTTGGACTGGGTGCGAAGGTCACGTCCATCGATATCTCCGAACAGCAGCTCGACGTCGCTCGGGAGAGAGCCGCTGAACTTCGCCTCGAGATGAACTCCCACCGTGCTGATGCGGCTGATCTGGCCGGCGTGGCTGACGCGTCCTCCGATCTCGTCGTCTCCAGCAACGGTTTCTTCGTCTGGATCTCAGAGCCTCGTGCGGTCTTTGACGCGGTGTTCCGAATTCTCCGACTAGGGGGGCACTACGAGTTCTACCATGTCCACCCCTTCACCCGTCCCTGGGAAGGCCCGGTTCACCGCTGCAGATGAAGAAGGCGTACTGAGAGACTGGTCTACTTCTGGACGAGGACAGTGAGCAGATCGAGTTCAACTGGACACTGGCTGACCTGTTGAATCCGATGGCTTAGTCAGGGCTTCGTCTTGTAGAACTGCGAGAATCTCTCCCTGAGAGTTACGCGAACATGGCAAGGTTCCTCCTATAAGGAGCCGGACTGCGACAAGAGGCTGAGTGATTGGCGGGTCAACGCGATGGCCGGTTTGCCGATGTGGCTGACGGTGTATTCAGAAAAGCCCACCGAAGGTACAGGATAGAGCACTTGGCTGACCCGAACCCCGATAGAGACCCCATCGAGAAGAGGCCGATGGGAATTCCGGCTGGTTCGCAGGGGTTGGTACGCAGGGCCGGGGTTATCCTCGCAGCGATCAGCCTCGTTGTCGTCGTAGGCAACGAGATATGCCAGCGGCTTGTGGCGAGGGATGTTATCCACAATCACTTGCTCTTCGGGTATCTGTCGGACCTGTTCGCCGTTCCCTTTACCGTGGGTCTCACAAACGCGCTGGGCACGAGCCGCTTCTACTGGCTGAGACCTATCCTGTTTGGCATTCTCTTCTCGGTCCTCGAATTGGAGGGGACGTGGGACCCTTGGGATATGGTGTGTTACTGATTGGGCGCGGCCATCAGCTTCGGCGTCATGCTGTTGGTGGCAGTACGTCAACCGCATGCACCCGGCGACCCCACCGACCAGAAGCGTCTCAGTAGAGTGAGCGCCTACGGCCAATTCAGTCTGCCAATACCTGCTCGATACGAACGTCGTCGAGCCACACGGTTCCGTTTCCACTCACCACGCCGAATTCGAAGCGGATGTTGCTGTAGTGATTCGGCACGGCGTACGTGTAGTCAAGCTCCTACCACTGCGCCTCGCCGGTCTCGGCGCCAGGAACGCGGGTTTGGATCGGGTTGCGGGGCTCTCGCGAATCTACTGATTCGCTCTCGATGCGCAGGTCGACGAGGCAGCCCTCGTTCTTCAGCCAGAAACGAACTCGGTAGGCACCCCCTTCGATAGCGTCTACAACCTGGAACAGCCCAGGGGCGAACCAACTGGGACCCGAAACTCGATGGACCCGAAGACGTAGCGAACGGTCACCGTCAACGGCGTCGGTGTCGAAGCCGAGTTCGTAGTCGCCGTCCTCGATGGAACGGTGATAGACATACCGATTGGCGGGATCGCCGGCGCGCACGGTCTCGAAGCCGCCGTTGAAGCCCGCTTCCGCGTCTCTTTCGATATGGCTTGAAGCGAGCGACTCGAGGAACCAGAACAGGATCGAAAGGATGGCCACCGCAGCGATGGCAATGACGAGAAGTCGCAGGCCGCCGCGAGAACTGCGCTGCTGCATATAGACATAAAGAGCGCCAAAAAACAGCAGACCCGCGACGGCGGGGCAGATAAACAGGGCCAAGAAGAACGAGCCGACGCTGAGCGCGGTCAGAACCAGGCCCAGGATGGCGACGTCGCTTGCCAAGCCACCCAGCATGTCAAAGACGTTGTGCAGGATGACAAAGACGGGCATGCCGACAAGACAGATGACGGCTCCGAACAGGAGTTTCTGTGTGCGACTGAGCTTGCCGAACCAGGACATTGACACATCTCCTCGAGCGCCGCCCCTGTGTACAGAGTATTCGAAATGGCGACTCGTCTGCAAACAGCGACTCCTGAGTGCATCCATCCCGATGGATTTGAGGGCACGCGAAGAAACGGCTTCTATTTCTGAGAAGTCATCGGAAAGTCTGTCACGGAAGGAATATGGATGGACGGTGTACATGACATGGGGGGCATGCATGGGTTTGGCCCCATCGTTCGCGATGAACAATCCTACCACGAAGAATGGGAGGTCCGCGTTCATGGCATATCGAATGCGTTGGCCGTACCCGGTGGCGGGCGATTCAGTCTTGAATCCCTCGACCCCGCGCTGTATCTGGGGTCCAGCTACTACAAGCGCTGGCTGCACGCCCGCATCAACACGCTGCTGCAGAACGGAATCATCACGGAGGATGAATTCGCCGTGGCGGTCGAGAAGTTCGCGGCGAATCCAGGTGCGCCGCTGCCTGCGGATGATGCTGCCGCATACGAGAAAGCCCTCGACCGCGACGAACCGAGTACCGAATCAGACTCTGGAGAGGCTGGCGTGCCGCGCTTTGCACTAGGGGATCTGGTGATTGCGAAGAGGATTCATCCTGACGGCCACACCCGTCTGCCCCGATACGTTCGTGGCAGGCGAGGAACGGTGATTCTCTGTTATCGGGATCAGGGCTTTCAGGATGAGGAGCCCATCGATGGTCGCGGTGGTCTACAGCCGATGTATGCAGTGCGTTTCGACGGGGCCGAACTCTGGGGTGATCAAGCGGAAGCCAACAGCAGTGTCGTGCTGGACATGTGGGAGTCGTATCTGGAAGAGGTCAACGATGAGTGAAGATCCGGCGGTTCTGACAAAGGCCCTGGAGTCGCTTCTGGTGGAGAAGGGACTGATCACGTCGGCGCGTATCGATGAGATCGTTAAGAACTACGAAGAAGACATCGGTCCCATGCGCGGCGCCCAGGTCGTGGCCCGAGCCTGGTCGGACCCGGCCTACAAGAAACGGCTGCTGGCAGATGGCAGAGCCGCGATTGCCGAGTTCGGGTTCACCGATCCACACGGCGCCGAGCTTATGGTGACGGAGAATACGGATGATGTGCACAACATGGTCGTGTGCACGTTGTGCTCGTGTTATCCATGGTCCGTGCTGGGACTGCCGCCCACGTGGTATAAGTCCTTTGCCTATCGATCCCGCGCTGTGAGTGAGCCCAGATCGGTGCTCAAGGAGTTCGGTTTGGAAATCCCCGAATCGACTGAGGTTCGGGTGTGGGATAGCAACTCGGACATCCGCTACATGGTTCTGCCGAAGCGGCCGGCGGACACGGAAGGGATGAGTGAAGAAGAACTCGCCGAGATCGTCACGCGCGATTCCATGATCGGTGTGGGGGAGGCCGGACGTGCCCGTTGACACCTTGGTGGCGCAGCTGCCAGAGGAGATTGCCCTGCCAAGGGAGAATGGCGAACTCGTTTTCGCCTCGCCCTGGGAGGCCCGCGTTTTCGGACTGGCCGTCGCCCTGCACGAGCAGGGCGCTTTCGAATGGAAACAGTTCAGTCAGACGCTGTCAGAGCAGATCGCTCAAGCAGAGAAGGCAGGAGAGTCTTCGACGTACTACGAACGGTGGCTTTGTGCGCTTCGTGTGGTGACCACGAGCCGGGACCTGCTCGCTCTCCAGCAGATCAGTGATCGAACAGAGCGCGTGGAGAAGGAAGACGACCACACGCACGACCATGATCACCCCCACGACCATGCCCATGGTCACGACCACGGGCACGAGCCCCACTGAGGGAAGCGGGATTCCATGATCAAGGGCGTACACACGACGTTCTACACATCGGAGCCGGAAGTACTGCGCGAATTCATCGGGACAAGCTCGGCTTCTCCCACGCGGACGTCGGGGACGGCTGGCTCATCTTCAATCTCCCTGAAGCCGACATGGGATGTCATCCCGCCGCCGACACCGGTGAGCACTGGTCGCCTTCAGGCACCCACGATATCTCTTTCTACTGCGACGACATTGAGAAGACGGTGGAAGAATTGAAAGGTCGTGGTGTCGAGTTCGTCGGTCCCGTCGTTGACGCCGGATTTGGTCTTGCCACTCACTTCATGATGCCCGGAGACCTCAAGGTGCAGCCGTATCAGCCGTATTACTCCAAGGGCCGACTACGATGCGTACCAGGAAAAGCGTCTGGCGCAGGAAGCCTACAACCTGCTGGCCGTCTCCGGCGAGGGAGCGTATCTCGGATTCATCGAGACGATGTAATCGACTCAGTTGGTGAGCGAGGTGATCCAAGACCGGAACTTGCTTCACGTCGCGAAGTGAGATCGTCCGGCCCGGTGTGTAGTCATAGACGATCGCCGACTCATCCGAAGCGACGAACCGAACGCGAGGTCCCACCTCGGTTCCGAGGAATGAGCTTAGGGTGCGCTGGGGTTTAGTGGTCATATTGCGTGTATAGTCCCACCGACTAGGACCGATGGTCGAGGATGAATCACGAGCCACGCCCCTGAAAGTAGCGGGTTATTGACCATAGGAGAGAATGTGCCAGACACAGGACCGAAGATCTCACTCGTCTCCGTTCATGGTGGACATACCGTGTTCGGTGATGGTAAGGACACCCTGGGAGAAGTCGTGCGGGAGTATGCCAGGCAGGGGTTTGCCTGGGTAGGCCTCACCGAACACATCCCGCCCGTGTCCGCGCAGTTCCTCTTTCCTTCGGAGATCGAGGCGGGACAGACCGTCGAGTCGAAGAGGGCCTTGTTCGACGAGTATTTCTCGACGGCCAGAACTCTGCAACAGGAGTATCGTGGCCAACTGGATGTGCTGGTGGGATTCGAGACGGAGGGTTGCAGCGGCTACATCGAACACGTTGAACAGTTCCGAAGTCAGTACGAACCGGACTACATCGTCGGCTCTCTGCACCACGTCCAGGACATCGTCATTGATGGGAAGTCCGACTGGTATGCGGAAGCGGCGGCGAAGGTGGGCGGTGTCGACGAGCTCTATTGCGCGTATTTCGATCAGCAGTTCGAGCTGATGGGCGCCCTGGAGCCCGAGGTGATCGGTCACTTCGATCTGATCCGCATGCACGACGAAGACTACGTGGCGAGGTCGCAGAGACCGGCGATCAAAGAGAGAATTCGGCGAAATCTCGAGAGGGCCAAGGAGATCGGAGCTCTTCTGGATCTGAATGTGAGAGCCCTGGAGAAGGGTGCGTCGGAGCCCTATGTGACCGGATCGATTCTCGAAGTTGCCCACGAACTCGGTGTGCCCTGTGTGCCGGGTGACGATTCACATGGTGTGGCCACCGTGGGCCGCCATCTCGATGTGGGGATCGCGCGACTGCAGGAGTACGGCTTCGATACGCAATGGCCCAGGCCCCGAGGCTGTGACTGAAAGACCGATGTGAAGCCACACAACACTTTTCAAGGTGACTCTCATGAGTGAAGACACGACCAGCACGAGCCCTGCCGAGCCATCCGCTGTCGAATCGGTGCCCACGTGGTTCCGGGTGGTCTCGATCCTGGCCTTGCTGTGGTATCTAATGGACACGGCGGCCTTTTTCATGCGGATCAACATGACCGATGAAATGCTGCAGGCCATGCCCGAGAATCAGCGTCACTTGTATGCGAACATTCCGACGTGGGTCAATGTCGTGTTCGCCTGTGAAGTGTTTGGGGGCACCCTCGGCTGCATCGGCTTGCTGCTGCGCAAGGCCCTGGCCCTCCCTCTGTTCATCATCAGCATCGTCGGAGTGCTCAGCCAGACGACGAACATCTGGTTTCTCACCGACGCCATCAGTGCAATGGGTGCGTCAGCGATCGTGATGCCCCTGGTGGCGATCGTCATCGGCGTCGGCATGATCCTGCTCACCAGATCTGCGATCGCCAAGGGCTGGCTGCGGTAGGCCAGTGCAGTGGTCACGGAATGGTGATGAAGACCTCGCCCATCGAATGGCTCACGTCCAGTGGGATGCCGTTGTGGGCGGTGCCCTTCTTTCTCGTGACGGCTTTCTTCACCTTTTTCGGTCTGGCCCGCATCATCGCCGAAGCGGGTGTCGGCTTCTGCCGCGCGCAGATGGTGGCACCCATCTTCTCGGTCTACAGTCTTGGCAGCCAACCTCTGGGACACGCAGGTCTGGTGAGTATGGGCCTGACCTACACGTGGGCCGTAGACATCCGCACGAGTGTGATGGCGTCGACGATCAATGGTCTGAAGTTGGCCGATGCGCTGAGGATTGAGCGTCCCCGACGACTGATCGCCGGTGCGGCCCTGGCGGCGGCGCTGAGTCTGGTCACGGCAGCGGCCACGACTCTGTGGCTCGCCTATACCTATGGCGGGATCAATCTGCAGTCGTGGTTCTTCAAGGGGATGCCGCAGACGGTCTTCGGTTTTGTGGCGGACAAGATCAATACGCCGCTGACGGAGCCCATCGTGACCTCACGCTGGGTCTTTACGGCCGTCGGTGCCGCTGTGATGGCCGCACTGATGGCCCTGCGCCAGCAGGTCGTCACCTGGCCGCTGCACTACGTCGGATTCCCGATCGCAGATACCTGGGTCATGAGCTGGGTCTGGTTCAGCATCTTCCTGGGATGGTTGTTCAAGCTCATCATTCTGCGCTACTGGGGTGTGCAGGGGTATCGCCAACTGCGCCCGCTGTTTCTGGGATTCATACTTGGTCAGATCAGTTGTGCGGGGGTCTGGATGGTGATCGATGTGTGGACGGGGACGGTGGGGAACTACATTCACATCGGTGTTCGTTGAAGACGAGCCGCGTCAGCGACGCTTCGGTGCCCAGGGATACGCAATGAGCATGAACAAACGACAATTCGACGTGGTCGTGATCGGTGGTGGAACTGCCGGCGTCGTGGCAGCCGTCCAAGCAGGACGCGCTGGCGCCAAGACGCTCCTGGTGGAGAAGGTCGGCATGCTCGGCGGGACGACCACCGTTGGTGGGGTCAACTTCCCCGGTCTCTTCCACGCCTGGGGGCGACAGGTGATCGCCGGGATCGGTTGGGAACTGGTCACTCGTTGTGTCGCCGAGTCCGGTGGAGTGTTACCCGACTTCGCCAACTACCAATGTCCTCACTGGCAGCTTCAGATTCGCGTGAATCGGTTTGTCTACGCTGCGCTCTGCGATGAGGCGGTTTGTGATGCCGGTGTGGATGTCCTCTTCCACACCATGCTCGCGGATGTGATGCCGGAGGCCGAGGGACGCGGTTGGCAGCTGACGCTCTGCACCAAAGGCGGGCTCACAGAGATCGGCGCTGCCGTTGTGGTGGATGCGACGGGAGATGCAAATGCCGCTGCCCTGGCAGGCCTGCCGCTACATATCCCCGACGAAAACCAGCCGGCCACACTGGCCTATCAGGCGAGTGGATACGACGTGGCCGACCTCGATATGGACACGATCAATCGTGCGTTCGATGCCGAGGTGCGGGCAGGTCACCTGAGCTACACCGACGCGTCGTGGAGCACGACCGAACCCAACATCGGCCGGTGGCTACACGGCTACGGCACCCAAGCCAACCACATCCACCACATCAACGCACGGGACAGTGAGGGCAAGACCAGGCTGGAACTGGAGTCGCGCAGGAGTCTGCTGCGACTCTACCGCTTCCTGCGCCAACAACCCGGTCTCGAGAACCTGGTGATCGAACAGGTGTCGCCGGAGTGCGGCGTGCGGGAGACGGCCACCATCCAGGGCAAGGCAACGGTGACCGTAGAAGACTACCAGTCCGGCCGCCTGTGGGAGGACGCCGTGTGTCATTCCTTCTACCCCATCGACCTACACATATCTTCGGGTACCGGACTAGACATGAAGCCCCTGGCCGAGGGCGTCGTACCAACCATTCCGCGCGCGGCACTGCTACCCGCGGGTAGCCAGGGCTTCATCGTGGCCGGGCGATGTATCTCGAGTGATCGACTGGCCAACTCAGCACTGCGAGTACAGGCGACCAGCATGGCCACTGGACAGGCTGCCGGGGCAATGGCTTCACTCAGTGTGGCGAGTGGCCTTGAGGTGGAGGAACTCTCTATGTCTGACGTGCATGCGCTGCTTCGGGAACACGGAGCGATTGTACCTGGGGACAGTTCATACTCTGCTGAACCGTCGAGGGAAGTCGAAATGGGCGAAATCGGATGAGTCAGCGTCATGGGTTGGACGATACTCCGTCAAGCCGTTGCGGCCTGTCTTGTCGTGGCCGGCATCGCCTGGAGCGACGACGGGCCTCCTGTAGCAGCGACAGGACAACCCTCGGTTCCAGTCCGAATCCGCGCTGCCATCGAGCGACACGGCACCGTGTCCGCCCTTCCGCTGCCCCAGTTGAGTCAGGAGGACATGGGAAAGCTGATCGAGGGGAAGATCGTTCGCCTTCGGGAGAAGTGGGTTCTGCCGCCTCGAAATGAGGAGACCGATCCGGAGAGGAAGGGCCGCCAACTCGATGATGATGGCAGCTGAGACAGCCTGCAGTTGATCCACATCGCCGCACTTGGTGGAGGACAGGCCTGGCTGCACATTCCCATCGCCCGCCGAAACGATGACCCCATGGAGTCCTCCTGTGAGCATCGAAGTCCACGTTCGTATTGACGGCAAAGACGCTCAACCTGGTACCGCCAAAAAGCCCTTCGCCACCCTGGAACGTGCGCGCGATGCACTGCATGCATTGTCGGTCGAAGAGCGCGCCGGCAGCACGGTATGGATCGGCGAGGGTGCATATTGCCTGACGGAGAGTCTACGTCTGGGCTCCAAAGATGGCGGCCAACCCGATGCCCCGGTGACCTGACGCTCTGTGCCCGGAGAGCGGGTACGCCTGATCGGCGGCCAGGTCATCACGGGCTTCACCACCGTGAAAGACGCAGCCGTCCAAAAGCGCCTCGACCTCACTGCCCGTCGTCACGTGCGTCAGGTCGATCTCAAGGCCCGCGGCCTAGGTCGCCTGACGCGGATGCGTTCGCGTGGCTTCGGTCGTTCCCTCACGACAGGTCACATCGAGTTGTTCGTCGATGGAGAGCCGCAGAGGATGGCCCGCTGGCCGAATGCCGATGCCGCCGATCCCTTTGCCTGCATCGCCGGTTATCCGGAGGGCAAGGACAAGGACGATGGCCACGGCATGAGTCTCGGGCTGCTGGAAGAGGGTTTTTTCTACGAGGGTGACCGACCGCGCCGCTGGGCGGCCACCGATGATGCCTGGGTGCATGGCTACTGGGCCTACGACTGGGCCAACAGTTGCGAGCGCATCGCCAGCATCGACCTGAAGACGCGGCTGATCAAGACCCGGCCACCGCACGGCAACTACGGGTTCAAGCCGGGGAACCGAATCTACTTTCTCAACATCCTCGAAGAGCTCGACAGCCCGGGGAAGCTCTACGTCGACCGCGCCGCTGGGATCCTCTACCTGTGGCCATCCAAACCCTTGAAAGGTTCTGAGGTCACACTGTCTGTGCTGGAGAGTCCGCTGGTGGCTTTCGGGAGTGCGCGACATATCGTTGCTGCGCGACGCACAGCAGATGCCGCAGCGGAAGGGCTCACCGTCGACAAGGATGGTGATGACCCGGCAACCGTTTATGTTTCCACGGAAGTTCAGGTGTTCGGACTGACTACGACCATCGGAGGCTGATGAATTGGAGTCCTTTGAGCTGTCTGACTTGCCGCTGCGGCGCTACCAGCATCCGGTGTTTGATACAAGTCGGTGGCAGGGCTTTGCATCGCGTCCGGGTGATATCCTCGTCTGCACACCTTACAAGGCGGGCACCACATGGATGCAGATGATCTGCGCCCTGCTGGTCTTTCAGCGACCCGAACTGCACTTGCCGCTGGCCGAGATCTCACCATGGCTCGAGTTGCGAGCTGCGCCTGCAGATGAGACCCACAGGATCTACGACGCACAAGACCACCGACGAGTCATCAAGACTCACACTGCGCTGGATGGACTGCCCTGGCTGCCGCAAGCCACCTATATCAGTGTGCAGCGGGACCCACGCGACATCTTCATGTCCATGTTGAATCATATGCAGAATGCCAATCCGGAAGCAGACGCGATCTTCCTTCGTGAAATGAACGAGTCCGACGAGGCACCACCGCCTCTACCTGAAGATCCGGATGATTTCTTCCAGATATGGTTGAGCAACGGCAGCTTTGCCTGGGAGAGTGATGGGGCGCCGTATTGGTCGGTCTTTCGTCACGGTTTCTCGTTCTGGGCGCATCGCGACCAGGCCAATGTCACGATGGTCCATTACAGCGACCTGAAGGCCGATCTGGAGGGCCAGATGCGACGGATTGCTGAGGTGCTGGGGATCAAAGTCGCCGAAGCCAAATGGCCTGAGCTGGTCGAGGCGGCGCGTTTCGGTAGTATGAAGAAAAATGCTGATCGCACGGCCCCGGACACGAACTTCAAGATGTGGAAGAGCAACAGCCAGTTCTTCAACAAGGGAACGTCAGGCCAGTGGCAGGGCGTGCTCTCTGAAAAGAGTCTCGAACTACTCGATCAGGTCACCGCGCTCTATCCGCAGAACTACATCGACTGGCTCTTCAACGGTTCGAACGAAACAGGGTAATCCTGCTCAGTCGATGATGGTACCGATACGCCCGTATCGAGTGCGCCGAAAAAGCGACGGGAAATTCCACAGGGCGTTAGCCACGTCGACGAAGGGCTTTGGCCAGCCACGAAGCTGCAGATCGGACTTGAGCGTCGCCGACCAGTAGATGGCGATCGCCTTGCCCTTGATCTTTGCCAGGGGCGCCGGCCCCGTGTAGCGACTGTCGCGACTTCGGTCTCGGCTGTCCCCCATCATGAAGAAGTGACCCGAGGGCACCCTGAAGGGACCATAGTTGTCGCGCACCCGTGAATCTGCCGAAAAAACTGCAGAGTCCACGTGTTTGGCGTCCGGTGGCATGGGCACTTCCGACCCATCCACATAAAGCACCTTGTCGCGGATCTCCACGATCTGACCACCTGCAGCGACACAGCGCTTGATCAGCATTCTCACAGGCTCTTCGAGGGATTCATACAGGATCACCTCCCCCGCCACGGGTTTGTCGGGCGTCATGTCCGCTAGCACATAATCACCCACATACAGCGTATCCTCCATCGCCCCGGAGGGGATGAAGAAGGGCTGCATGAACTGCTTCCACAGCGGCGTGATTACAAATGAGGAGACCAGAACTCCAATGACGTAGGCATACCAATGATTGTAGGGTTTGCGTGGAAATAGATCCGGCTGCCGCCGCGCCGACAGGGCTGCGTCCACGATGGCGACGAGCGTGATCAGCAGATAGGCGAAGAGCAGGAAGAGTCCTACGTAGATGAGGCCGGAGCCTATTTCGAGGCAGAGGACCATCGCAGCGAGTGAGATCAGTCCCGCCCCGAAGAACCGAAGGCCCTTGGCACCCTGGCCGTTGTAGACCTGTCCAAGTCCGGGCTGCAGATAGCTTAGCAAGCCAGCCAGCCACCATTGCCGGGGAGAACCCGTTCGCGTCTGATGTTCGCTCGCAGTTTTCATGTGCCGTCCCTCGTCGGTTGGCCAAATGCGATCGTCGCAGAAGGATAGTCCTCTGGATGGACGGGTCAATTGCGGCACGTTTCGCGGAGATATATGCCTTTGGTATATACCAACCAGATCAACGCGATGAGGCGAGAGCCCAAAGACCCTCGCCTCACATGGAGTCCCCCTCGGCGTGCAAACTCATACGGCCGGCTAGGGCGTATTCCCACATGGCTCGCCTGTCGGACCCCATGGCACGATATCCGCGACGGTGGAATGGCGTCAAGAAAAAGAGGCGTATCCCTTGTTACGAACTCCGCTCCAGGCTCTTGTACATCGGGAAGCTGATCGCCAGGGCGATGATGAGTGCGTAGAGAGACGTCAGATTGGCAATGGCGAAGCCCGGTCCGATCGCCGCCGGATCATCCATATTCGCCAGCATGAGGACCAGGCCGATCAATGTGGCCGAGGCCCCGATGGCCAGACTGAATCCCGCCGCGAGTTTCCATCCTCGGATGGCTTGGTGTTTTACCTCTTCACCAAGTTCGCTGGAGAATAGGGCTTTGAGCATCGAGGGGATGATAGCACCGGCAAATAGGAGGGCTCCGATCGTACCGCCGAGTACCATGATTAACGACTCTAACGAGACGAGATCGATCATGGCTCTTGCATTGGCGACGACGATAGAAGCGAATACCAGAATGAGTCCTATAACGCGCATCTTATCCTCCTTAGCCGGTTGTGAAAGAAGCGGTGAGCACGGCAAAAACGGCGACGGTCATGACCGAGCAGAATACGAGCGTCAGAAGTGCCGCCGGCACGAAACGGTCATCCGCTGGTACCGACTCTGGAAGGCGATTCTCGAGGCCTGACTGCAATCCGGGAAACAGGACAAACCCAAGCAGCAGCGCATACAGTGTGCTCAGTATGGCGATGGCCAGACCGGGTCCGATGGATCCAGGGTCGCTGAGTTCTTTCAGCACGATGATGGAACCGATGCCCAGAGCCACGGCTGCCGCTGCCATACTGTAGTAGCGGCCCATCCTGTAGCCTTCGATGGCCTGTCTCACCACTGTTTCGTCGGCAGTGCTCGAGAAGACGGCGGTGATCATCCCGCCCACGTTGTGTCCCCCTAGCAACAGCATGCCCACAATGCCGCCGACCACCAGTATCAGCGACCCTGGGTCGATCATGGAAGACAGATTGCTGCCAATGCCAATCATGAGAGTGGTAATCACACCAAGGAATCCAACAATACGAGGCACATTCATCACATTCCTCCCTGAGAATGGTTGATGGCTCGTCGTGAACTACGCTGTCGAGGTGGTGTCAACGCAGTAGCATCAGCTTCCGCGTCTCCACACGATCCCCGGCAGTAAGTCGATAGATGTACATCCCCGACGCCAACGCTCTTCCCGCATCATCGGTGCCATCCCAGCGCAGCGTGTAGCTGCCCATTTCTCTGAAACCGCGAATGAGCTTCGCCACTCGCTGACCGGTCAGATTGAAGAGACTCAGCTCCGCTTCTCCCGACGAGGGCAGATCGAAGCGGATCGTCGTTTCCGGGTTGAGATTGACTGCCCCACTACCGTCGGCGGCCATCACGTAGATTTCGGGATCGTTGTCCCTCAAGGAGAAGAAAGCGATCCGATCTCCGTCGGGGGACCATACCGGGTTGAGGTCGAACCGCTGGGCGCTCAGACCCCAGACGCTCTGTCCACTTCGGTCGATGAAGTGATCCGTCTCTGGTGCCACGGTGACCTCGCTCAAAATCCGAGACCAGTAGGGCCCGAGGGACGTCACTTGCTCCACGAGGACCGAGATGTCGGCGGTAAGTCTACCATCGATGTCCAGACTCGTCTCGAGTTGGTACACACCGTTAGTTGACGGCGACATCGGATGCTCAGAGGAACCACCGAAGGCGCTCAAGTCAGCTGTAACCCGATGCACCGTGGCGCCGGATTCAAAGAGCGCCGGGCGGACGGCGAATTTCAGCTCAACTGCACGGCCACCAACAACAACGGCGGGCGGTGGTCGCACCCATCGAGTCGGCAACCGTATCAGATTGGCGTCTGATACGGGGTCGTGGCTGCCAATCGGCACGTTCGGGCAATACCAATCGGTTTATTCGCTACGCGGCTCAGCCTCCGTGGTTGTGGTCTGCGAGGACATCCTTTGCGAGTGCGGCAGTTTCCTCGTCGTCGAGCACTGGCGAGACATCGAGGTCCATGAACGGATTCCACTTGCCGAGATAGCGATTTAGCGCTGCAAGGTCCGTCGTCTCCATGATAGCGACGCCGCTTCGTGAGTTCGTGTCGTGCCATCGCCCGATCATCGTTACGCCGTCACCGACATCTGCGCGCTGCTCCGGGGTCATGCTCGAAAACACGTTGAGGATGTCCAAATACGCTTCGCAACCCATGCTCCATTCCACCTTGAATTTCATCACCGTCTCCTGCCAGAGGTTTAGGATAATATCGCCTGCGCCGAATGCGAAAACCGATAATGGGCGTGCCGAGGTTATGGAAATCACTGTCGCCGCACAAACCAAA
>MDTC01121729.1_pt1 | contig 19091 bp, 14 predicted proteins | sample 811181 | NCBI WGS metagenome assembly MDTC01 (sample SAMN05326644, study PRJNA326480) | marine metagenome | isolation source: seawater | place: Pacific Ocean: North | collected 2011
GGTGGTATGAATGCATCAACTGCAATCAATGCGGGAGCGTCAACTGCAGGTTCAATGACCGCAGGGGCTGCTCAAGATGCTTCTGATGAACAAGCAGAACTTAAAGCTAAAGCGTTAGCTGAATTTAATAAACCGTTAGAACTTCTATCAGAAGAAGAATTAGCACAATTATTAAATGATCCTTTAAAAAGAACTATCAATAGAGGAATTTACAATTACGAATAATGATTAGACTAGCCCTTCAAGAAGATGTGATTGATATCTTTATCATGTTGGAAAAGATGCACTCAGAAGCGAGTACAACTTATCCAGCAATCAATCAAGAACGTGCCGTTAAATATATCTCTCAACATGTTACGAATAAAATGTGTTGGGTGAGTCAAGATAAACAAGGCATTCTCAATGGTACTATCGGTTGCTATTGGAATAACATGTGGTTCTCAGATGAAGGTGGATTATTTGATGCGTTCTTTTACGTTGACTCCTCTGTACAACATACAGGGGTTGGTCAACAACTTTTAAAAAAACTAAAAAAGTTTTCTAACAAACACAAACAACCTTTAATTATGTCAGTCTTAGACGGCAGACATATTGAAGCAAAAGATAAATTTTTTAATAAAGCAGGCTTTACACGAGCAGGCGGAATTTACACCACAAAATTATAAGGAGATACAATTATGTGCATGGGTGGCGGAGGTCAAAATCCAATTCAAGTTCAGGCAACAGAAATACCTGATTGGTTAAGAGATGCGACAAAGAAAAATATTACAATGGCGGATACAATTGCAGCTTCGCCATATCAGCAATACAATGATGCGGATCCAGCTCAACGATTTGCAAAACAAAATGATTTGCAAACACGAGGTACTGACTACTTAAAAAATATGTATGATGTCGATGGCAATTATACAGCACCAGGTAGTCAAAACTATACTAAAGCAATGTCTGGTATCGCAAATAACGCTGGCTCTAGTGCTATGACTATTGCTGATCCTAATTCAATTACGTCACAACAGTTTGGCGCACAACAAGCTGCTCAGTATATGAATCCATATCAGCAACAAGTTATTAATCAAGGATTGCAAACAATCAATCAGCAAGGTTCTGACCAACAAGCACAGTTGAGAAGACGACAAGCTGCACGAGGTGCATTTGGTAATAATAGAACGGCACTAGAAAATTCGCAATTACAACAAAATACAAATAATCAAGTCAATCAATTCTTATCTGGAACTTTAAATCAAGGTTTCCAAAATGCACAACAACAATTTAATCAAGACCGTGCAAGTCAGATGAGTGCTGATCAACAAAACATTGCTAACTTAATGAAGACTGGCCAACTCAATCAAGCGGCTCAATTACAAAATCGTGGTTTAAGTAATCAAGCCTACGGTATGATGGGTCAAATGCAAGGCGCACAAAACGCAGAGGCGATGAAGGCTTTACTTGCAGGTCAATCTGTTGGAGCAGCCAATCAACAATTTGCTCAACAAGGTGAAGACTATAAGTACAATGATTTCTTACAACAAAGAGATTATCCATTGCGTAACTTAGCAATTCGCCAAGGAGCATTAACAGGAGCAGCGTATCCAACTACGTCAACAACTTATGGTCCTGGCAACAATAATTTAGCGGGCAACATTGGAGCCTTTGCATCACTACTTGGTGCAGGTGGAATGTTTGGTCAAGGAGGAGGTTACTAATGAATAGAGATCAAGTAACATATTTTCAAAGTCTAGTTAATAATGATAAAGAGAAATCTGCATTTGAAGAAAAATATGGAGTACCTTTTTTTCAGTTTCTTCCACCAGGCGATCCTAATATTAAACAAGGTTTTGCACCTATTAGTGAACAGCTTCAACCATTAAAAGACGCTGCCAATAGTGGGTATAATGCCATGATGGAAAAAGCTAAATCAAAAGAACAAATTAATCCTTATGGTTTAACTTCTAACCCACTACCTGGAAGCCCTGCGTTTGAGGATGCAATGAATGAAATTTATTCTGAAGATAATTTTAATGCAGGGGCAAAATACGAAGCACCAAAAGAAAAAGTTCAATCGGTTAAAACTATGACTGATGAGCAAAGAAAATCTAATAACAAAAAAACTGATAAAAGTGGTCCAACTGACGAACAAAGAAAAGGTGGAAAACTTCCTAAAGAATTAGATAAAAGAGGTTTCTTTAAAAAACAATGGGATAAATTTACCGACAAAGACAGTACCGCTCCACGGAATCTTTTGGATTTTGGATTAGCTATGATGGCTAACTCAAAAGGTGCAGGTGATGACTTCTTAGGAACCGTTGCGCAATCAGTTGGTGATACAGTTGATAAAGCTGATGCAAGAAAATTATCTGCATTAGAAACTGCTAAAGAGAATAGAGCGGCTAAACTTGATGAAGCTAAAACAACTAGTGAGATCTATGAAAACATTGTAAAACAGAATACTAGAGATTTCACTGACGGTGACACTGGTACTAAGTATTCAGAGACTGATTGGAACCAAGTTGCAATATCATTACGAGAAATGGATCCTGATGCTAGTTTTTATTCTGATAATTACCTTGCTAACATCGTTGATAATAAAATTGGTATGCCAGAATATGATGAAGACAATGGTTTTCAAATTACTATGGATGGTGACAACCAAGAACAAGGATTTAAAGTTAATCAAGAGATACAATCGGTAGTTTCAATGCATGGTGAAAAAACAGATGCACAAAAGAAAAAAGTTAAAGTGACGTTGAATGGCACTCAAACTACATTGTATGATATTATGCGTTCAGAGAGTTATCAAAAAAGTTTAAATAAAACTGACAATCAAAACGTAAATGTTAACAATCTTTTATCTGAAGTTGGTCAAGGTAACTTAACAGCAGATCAAAAAGCATGGGTAGCTTCTGGTGGTAAACTAGAAGATTTTGTTGGCTACTAAATAATCAAGGAACATCATTAATGGTTAAGAACTTAGAAGAAGAGCAGAATCCAATTGCATCTAGAGAACAACGGCTGAATGCTGACGCTAGAGATATTGAACTTAATCTACTCTCTAATCCACTTGCTAATTATGAGCCTGCCTTATTAAAAGGTCAGTCAATGGATTTTTCAGAATTAAATCCTAACGCTCAAGCATTTCAAGTATCGCAATATGTTTCTGGCGATCCAACTATGCGTAATTTATTGGTGCCACAAGTTACTGAAAATTCTTTTGATGATCGTGGAGCTATAAGTAGATTTAGTCAAAGTCTTATGAGCGGTGTGATCGATACTGGTGGTCTAGCGTTACAAGGTATTTCTGAAGCAGTTGCGGCAGGAACTGCAACTGATGATAATTATAAAAATTTCTTTGAAGAATTTGCAAGTGGTAATGACAGTACTTTATGGAAAGCTGGACAAGCTGTCCGTGATGCTAATCGTGAATGGTTTGGTGAAGTAGATTTTACAGACGATGATTGGGATGATGACCTTGGTTATGTGTTTGGTAATCTCGGTGGTTTCATTGGTGCAGGTGTAGCAGGTACTGCCGTTGGTGGGCCATTAGCAGGTATAGGTATGATGGCTGCTTTAGGTGGTGGCATGGCAGCAGGTGATATGGCTGAACGTGCTAGAAGTTTAGGTTATGATGAATATGATATTGAATTTTCAAAAGCTGTAGGAGCTTCCTTTGGTTTAGGTACATTAGAAGCAGCACCAATAGGTTTAGTTGCAAGTAAGTTATCTAAACTTAGTAAGGGCGGTAAAGCTAAGACTGCTATGTCATATAGTATTCTTGGTAAAATTATTGGTAAGAATCCAATTATTGAAGGTGTTGCTAAAAAGATGGGCAACAATAGATTAGCCCAAGTTACTGGTGATGTGTTTACAGGCGCGGTGTCTGGAGCCTTTCTTGAGGGTGGCCAAGAATACGCTCAAGCTATTGCACAAGATTATATTGAGCAGATGTTCTTAGACCCAGAAAAAACTATTGGTTGGGCAGAAAATCAATACGAAGGAATTTTAGGTGGTATTGCGGGCGGTACTTTAACTGCAATTGTTTATCCGTTTGCTAAAGCAAAGACACGCAGAATCAAAGCTGCTATCGATGCAGAAAAAGAAATAGCTGAAGGCATTGACAATATGGGTGGCTCAACACCCACTGGCGGTTTTCAAACTGTATTAGCTGATGACGATTACTACGACATGGACGTAGATGAAGAACTTGATCCGTTTGGATTTGATACAGTTGAGTTAACTCCGTTTGATGACAATGGTCCTGACTGGCGACCAAAGACTACTAAAGATGATATTGATGATGGTTCACATATAGATGTCTATGATCTTCAAGGTAGAAAAAAAAGAGTAAGAGTTATTTCAAGAGATCAAGAGACAGGTCAAGTTGATTTTGAATTAGATGGTGAGCCTCAAATTTTAGGATTTGAATATGATACTAAAAATCCTTTAGATGAAAATTTTGAATTAAGTGGTATTGACGGCAAAGAAACTAAAATCAAACCTAAAGATTTATCTAATGAACAATTATTAGCACTTCTTGCAGATAGAAGAACAAGAATTAAAGACCGTAAAAAAACAAGTGATAAGTTTGGTGCAGGACAAGACACTTATTACAGTGCAATGCGTGACGGTTTTGCTCTTAAAAAAGAAGCTGAAAAAAGAGGCATCTATAATAAACCAACTGCTGAAACTAAAGCGGTAAAAGAAACTGTTGAAGAACTAGATCCAAAAGATATAGCAGATACAGCGACAACTATACTTGATGATGGCTATTATACGATAGACAACAGACCTTCTGTACAACGTGCAAGAGCTGCTAATAAAAATTCAGCAGATCAAAATTCTACTAGAGCAGCCATTGATAAAAAAGATCTTAAAGGTAAGTTTATCGGTAAAGTAGGGTTTATTACTAAAGCTCAAGCAGAAAATTTAGCTAAATCATTTAATTTAAAATCTAAATTTATTGATCCAACTAGAGCGCAATTACGATCTGGTGTAGGGGCTTTTCAATTAGCTGGTAGTAATTCTGATTCAAGATTTACATTTCAAGATTTTGATAATCAATCAAATGTTGGTGGGGCAAATATTCCACAAATTATAGTTACTAAAATGCCCGGTAAAACTGGAAGCCGTTATATAATAAATGATACTCAAGATAACCTTAATAACTTAAACAGTTATATTGAAGAAGGTATTAATGCAATTCCGATACAATTTGTAGAAGAAGGCACAGATCGAAACAAGCCCGCGGTAAGAGCTAAACAAAAATCTCAAATTGATGAAGCCAGTAACGAAATTGTAGATATCTTTTTACCTGATGGCACTAGGTTAGAGTATGACAAACGCTCTTGGTCAAATACTTTTGGTCAAGAAGAAAAAAAAGTTGTTAAGAAGAAAACTAAAGGGCCAGCAGTTCCAACTAAATCGACACCTAAGTTTGGTCCATTTGGGGACACATTAGATGGCAAAGTTGTCGGTACAGATACAGTTCCAAGTTATGCATTAGAATATATGGAACAGATGTTAGCAAAATTAAATATGAGCAACATTAATATATTTGTTACTACCGATAAAGACCGAGATGGTAATGGACATTTGACAGAAAAAGTTGCAAAAAAACATAGTGTTTACGCAAATCCAAGCAGTGATAAAAGACGGGCAAAATTTAAGAATGAATTATCTGAACAAGGTTTAACCCGTGGTAATGTTTATATAGTTGGACGCGCACAGAAAAAATTTGCAGGACATATACAACATGAATTTGGTCCCGATTTTGAAATAAATAAAACATACACTATTAATTTAGACACTAGCTCAACAAGTTACCAAATTAAACGTATGTTTGATACTTTTAATGAAGCTGATTTAAATAGATCTGTTGACGACATGAGTATTCTTTCAACAGTGGCTCATGAAGTTGGTCATATTATGGAATGGGAATTGTTTAACAATTCTGATACTGCAACTAAAAGAGCAGTTCTTCTTGATTATCTTAAATATTTACAAATAGGTAAAACATATCAGAACTTAACGTTTACTAAAAGTAACCCTTTAAGTAGGTTAGCTGCTTTTGCTGGAAATCAACATACTGCTGAGATATATCGCAACAGCGATGGTAGTTTTAATAATGATGCGTTGATGAAAGACATTACTGACTTTCAAAATTATGAAGTTAAATATGGTGAAACTGTTGTTAGCGGTGGTGTTGAGAGACCAGGTAAAAAACGTGACTATAAGATACCAAATAAGGATCAAGCATATCATGGGAGTTTTGCAGAATGGTTTGCTGAACAAAGTTCACGTTGGGCATTAACTAATATTCCACCAAAAACTTTATCAGAAAAATTTTTTGCAAAAGTTGCAGAGTTTTGGAAACGCCTATTTAAGACAATTACTCCAGTTGACAGCATTAGTAAAATGTATGAGACAAGATCACAAAATCCATTGTGGGCGCACGATTACCCTAACAAACAACCACCTCCTGGTATAAGAAGTAATTTTACATCGTGGGGTCGTTTTGATACGGCTGAAGATCAAAAGGCAACAAGCCGATATGGAGTTCCAAATGAGAAAGCTCCGTTTAATATTACAGATAAAAGAATTCAAAAGTATTTAGATGAACGATTTGTCATGAATGAGTTGGGGGTTGTTGAAGATAGAAATCAACCTTTAGGCTTTGAAGGTGTCATTGACAGATCCATAGACACTAATATTGGTTTTAACGGTGAGTTAAAAGATGGTTTACCCATAAGTAAAATTATAGAAGACCCAGAAATTGTTGAAGCAGTTGAAAAGTCCGTTGAACGTACTGAGGCAGAAGCTAAAGTTATAGTGGATGAGATGACTGAAGAAGAAAAACTTGCAGAACTTGCAGAGCCAATTGTGCCTGATGAAGCTGGTGTTGAAAGTGATAGCGGTGACGGTGATGGTACTTCAGATAAGAAAGCACCTAAGAAATGGAAAGTAAATTTTTTAAAGTGGGTACAAAGCCCGTTAAAACTTTGGAGTATGCGTAATCCTGATGGTACTTATGTCTATCCTCAAGTTAGAAAAGTTATAGAAAAATTTCAATTTAATACACAAAGTGTAACCTCAAAAATGAGTCGTATCTTTAAGCGATACAATGATGTTTGGCGTAAAGTTCCTGAAGCTGAACGTGCAGATGTATCCGCAGTTATAGTGGAAGGTGATCGCCAAGGTAAAAAGTACTCATTAGCAGAATTACAAGAAGGTATTGTTATTGGTGATAAAACAATCAAGTTAACTAAAGAAGGTATTGATGGTTACAATGAAACTCGTAACACCCTTGATGAACTTGGTACATTAATTAACGAACACAACGACAACATCAGACCTAAAGCTACTAAAAGATTAAACGACTTATTAGCTGACGTAAAAAAAACATTTGATAGTCTTGAAACACCTAAGTTTAAAGATGCAGGTAAAGTTGAAATTGTTGAACGTATTAAAGATCCTAAGACTAAAAATATATTAGGTTATGTAGTAGCACTTCCTGACGGTTGGTCAATGAAGTTTACTAAAAAAGATTTTCCAGAAGTTAATAACCCAAACGGCAAACAATTAGAAAAATTAATCATGGAAAGTGATGCAGTGAAAGCAGCTCAAGAAATAGCTATAGCTAAAGCTAAAGCTGATTTTGAAGCAGAAAGAGCCGAGATTGATATTATTGAATCTTTAAAGGAACGTGAAGAAATATATAATGAACTTAAAAGAGTTTATCGTACTCCTAAATTAAGAAACGCTGAGAAAGCTAAACTTAGAGAAGAAAATATTAATAGACTAAACGATCGTATTAGAGAAATTGAAAAAGAGATTGGTTATAAGAGAGGTTACAAAAATAGTAACCCATATCAATTAGAATTAAATCGTCAAATTGTAATGATTGATATTGAGAACTCTAGAATAAAACCTGAGTTTGATATTAAAACTAATGATGGTTATCTGCCTCATATATGGTTTGGTAGTCATAGTGTTAGAATTGTTAGCGCGGACGGTAAAGTTAAAAACATATTTAGTGAGCAAGGTTATTTTGATACAGACGCTCAAGCAAGACAAGCAGCGGAAAATTTTATTGAAGCTAACCCTAAGTATAAAGACGATAAAATTGTTGTTGTAAATAGAGGAACAACTTGGGCTGACAGTGCTGTCAGTGCAACTATACTTAATGATAAAACAATTGAAAAGTTAGCAGTATCTTTAACTGCGGATCAATTAGAAGATGTTAGAACAGGTAGACAATCATTAGCTCAAATTAATAGAGACTTAAATGTTAAAATGGGTGATAGAAGAGTTACCGCTTCATTTGAAAAAGAACGATTAGGTGCTGAAGGTTACTCAACTGACACTCAAAAGATATTAGGTTCACATATTCAAAACGTCATGCGTTTCTTAATATTAGATGAAATGAAATATGACGCTAATGAAATACAACAAGCATTAGACGATGGAAAGTATTCATCAGTTGATAACTTAATGAAAGACGAATTTAGAAACTTTATCAATGACATTAGTAATGTTGAAGGCGGTTTCGAAAATACATTTGATAGTGTATTTGATTCATTTTTTAATACAGTTGATAATAGTATTGACACCTTAACTAAAGGTAAAGTTAAAGGCTTAGATCGAGCAACACTTTATTCTGGTATGACAGGATTAGGAGCTGCAGGTGTCGTAGGTATTTTTGGCGCTCCTGTTATTGGTTTAATTATAGGTGTACCGTTAGGAATGATGGTCTACGGCAGAGTAAAAGCCTCTTCAGACGCAGGTATAGTATCCGAAGATGGATCAACTAAAGTTTTTGATCCTACTATACAAGCAATTTTAGGTATCTCAGCACATACTAAATTAGGTATGTTTATGAACTTACTATCACCGATTGTTAACTTATCGCAAACTGTTATTAATACTTCAGCACTTTATAGTTACAGCGAAATAGTACAATCGTATGGAATTCTTTCACGTTATACTCGTGGTAAAATGACTGGTACTGACACTGAGTTTACTACTATGTGGGATCAAAGATTTGATGAAGGTGGTGTAGATGTAGACCAAGGTCTATTTACTGATGGTACTGAAATGAATTTAGATCGTGGCACTATTGCTAAGTACTCTATGTTCTTATTTCAAAAAGCAGAAGTCTTTAACCGTATGATGGCTTATACGGCAGGACATACTAGAGCTACCAACAACGGCAAGACAGAAAAACAAGCTAGATTTGATGGCCAAAAAGCGTGGAACGATACACAGTTCTTCTATGACAAATCTGATACATCAAAAATTTTAAGAATAAAAGGTTTAAAAGTTGGAACTCAATTTAAAAACTTCTTATTCAAACAAACTGCATTTACTTTAGGTATATGGAAAGATGCTGAACTCAATCCATTTAATCCAAAAACTCGTTTAGAAAAAGACGATGGCACTATTGAGACTGCCGAAGAAGCAGTCGCTAGAATTAAAGAAATGCGTAAGGTAATGTTAAAACAATTACTACACATTTATATACTAGCGGGAGCATTAGGCTTACCTGGTTTACAAGCACTTGATTGGTTAATCAGATCCTTATTCGGTGATGAATATTCACCAGTTAAATTTTTAATGCGTACTAATTTAGATGCTCATGCTAACGGTGAAGCCACTGGTATGATGGGTGATCTTTTTGTTAAAGGTTTACCTACTTTAGTTGGCCAAGATATATCATCTAGGGTTGGTTTAGGTAATAGATTTATTCCTTACAATGATCGTTTGAGTATCGGTGATAACTTAATGGATCAATTTAAAGGTCCGTTTATATCTACTTTAATTAACGCTCGTAAACTACAAGAAGCTGGTGCTACTTTTGGTGATCAAACAGTTAATATTACAAGTGGTATTGGTAAACCACTAAAAGGTATTGAGATGTTAGCAGGCGGTCAAGACTTGGCAGTATTAGCGACAACCGATATGAGTACGTTACAATTGTATGCTGAAACAGTTATGAAGAACTTAGCCAGTCCATCTAATATTGTTTACACTAGTGGTTACAAATCAGGGCAAGTAGTTAGTAATAAAGTATCTAGACTTGATGTATTCAACTATATGATTGGTGGTCGCCCTACTAAGTTCTCATTAGAGTCTGACTTAAATGAACTATTAATGTTTGATGATAACAATTTAGATCGTGAAACCAAAAAAGTTTATACCGACATGGCATATGTATATACACGTTATGCTAAAACTGATCCTGAAAAGTTTAGAGAAGAATTAAATCGTATTCGAACTGAAGCACGAGAGGATGATATTCCTATTAACAATGGTTACATCCGCAGAATGTTTAGAAACCTTAGAAATCCTAGGGCAATCAACACAGTTAAGAAATTAAGAAAATCTCAACGACCAGAATATTTAAAATATATAAAGGATATGAAGTAAATGGCTACCCAATCACAACAAAATCGAGAAGCAATCATCGAATTAGATAAGAAGGTTGCACTACTATCACAGGAAGTATTAATTATGCGCGACAATCAAATGGAAAACCTCTCAATTGAGGTACAGGAATTAAAGAAAAGTGTTAACCAACTCTATAAATTAGCTGTTGGATTTGCTATAATGTTGTCAGTAATATTTGCAGATACAGTCCAATCTATGTTTGGTCTGATATTTTAAACAAACTGGACGCTCGGTTTGGTTTATGAATGCTTCATCAAAGAAGGCACGTTTGCCGTATTTGTAAAAAAGAAAAAGCAGTACAAGAATTTTATGTTAATAATACTCATAGGAAAACTCCGACCATTGACGCTTGTAAAATTTGCAAACAAAAACAAATGCAAGAGCGTTATGCTAGAAGCGATGCTTCATTTTTAAGAAGAAAAATTAGTCACAGTAAAAGATCTAATCGCCACGGTAACATACCGATAGCGGTTGATGTTGAGTTCTTATTAAAATTATTAAAAAAACAAAAAGGTTTGTGTGCCTTATCACATAGGCCTATGACCCGGATTATTGGTTTAAAAAAAAAATGCAATACCAATATGAGTATTGATCGCATTAACAGCGACAAGGGTTACACAAAAAAAAATGTTCAGTTGGTATGTGCCGATGTGAATGTTGCAAAGAATGACTTAAAGCAAAAAGACTTTATTAAACTTTGCAAATTAATTTCAAAAAATAACTAGGAGAAAACAAAATGCCGTTCGAGATGATTACCATGCTCGGCTCAACCGTGTTAGGTGGAGTTATGAGTATATGGTCACAAAATATTAAAGCCAAACAAGCAGAACAAAAAATGTTATTGGCCAGAGCTGAAGTACAAACAGCAGCTTTTAAGGAAGCAAGAGAATATGAGAATGAAGGGTTCCAATGGACCAGAAGAATTATTGCATTAGTCTCTGTATTTGCAATCGTAGTACTACCTAAAATCGTACCATTGATTGCACCAGACACACCAGTCGTTGTGGGCTTTACAGAATTTAGACCAGGGTTTTTATTTATTGAAGGCAAAGACGTAATGAATTGGGTACCACTCAAAGGGTTAGTTATAACTCCGTTAGATACTAACTTAGTGTCAGCTATTATTGGCTTATACTTTGGCGGTTCGTTGGTTAAAAAATAATGTTTTTTGTAATCACAATAATGCTGACGTTCTATGAAGGTGAACAATTCAGTCGAGAGTACCTACAAAGATCTTTTCAAGACACATGGAGTTGTCACGAGTTTATCGCAGACAACAAGGTGACTTTATTAGCACCACTTTTAATAGAATATGGTGATCAGCTTCAAGGCTTTGAGTTTTATTGTGAAAGTAGATATGGCGAAGAAGTCTAATTACTCTCACCCCTCCACAGGCAAAGTAAAAACTTTTACTCAGTTAGTTGATTTTTTAAAAGAGAATCAAGAACGAATGACTGATCACTCACGAACTTGCACTAACCATACTGTAAATAAAAATCAGCGTGGTGAGTGTTGTAAACAACAAAAAAAATATCGAAGGGCAGCAAGAAGATGATAAAGAATATATTAACAATGGTAATTATTATCACATTAGTATTGTTTGTTTTTGGTTGGTTAATGGATCAAGCAATGGCAGACGTTACTGGTGCAGAAGCAACAACTAATACACAAACAAATAGTTCAGGAACAAATACTGCCATAACAGGCGGAATGCATACAGAAACAGATAGTACAACTAATTATCAATCTGGTTCATCTTCTAACACCACTACTACTAACACCACTAATAGTACTAATAACAGTTTTACAGGCGACACAAGAGTCGTGCCTAGTGCTAATGCAGCGGCAATCGGCAACATGAATCAAATGGTTTGTACATCATCAGTGTCTGGTGGTATTCAAAAATTTGGTCTTGGTGTTTCAGTTGCAAGTCATCAAAGAGATTTAACGTGTGAGTTAGTTTTACTTGCTAAAACTTTACACTTAATGGGTATGAAAGTTGCAAGTTTGGCGTTGCTATGTACTGATGAAAGAATTTTTCTTTCTATGGCTCATGCCTCAACTCATTGTCCTTACATGGGTTTGATTGGAAGTCAGGCCGAAGAGCATTATCAAAAGTATCCTAAGTTACGACCTGACTATGAGACTTATACTAAAGACCTTCGTTACATAGATTCAGTTGATAAAAAAATTGAGCAAGAGGAAAATAAAGATGAAACTACTAACGTCATTAGCCACTCTGGTGGTGTTGTTAAGTTGGGTAACCAATAGTTTAGCCGATTTAGTTGAGATACAAGAAGACTGGCCATCTATAGGGGACACCACGACAACTACTTATCACGCGCATGGTACATCTGTAACTACTTCTAATCTTATTAGTGAAAATTGGATTGATGGATCTTGGGTTGGAACTATGTTTCCAGACTCAAGTGATTTAAGTAATGAGTCTCTTTATCTGACAGGTAAAGATGGAACGTATGCACAAACTACACTTAGCTCACAAGATTACTTTACTTTACAAGAACTTCAAGGTGGTTTTACTAGTGTGTTTGGTGTTCAAGCTCGATGGTGGAACTCAGTGCCATCAACTTTTACCATGACACAAATTGCAACAACATCTAATGGTGATAGTACAACACAAATTTTACTTCTAGAAGATACTACTAATCATAACTATCAGTTTTATCCTTATCAAAATACTTTGATTGTAAACCCTAGTGCAGATATTCAACATGGAACTCTAACCGCTCGGTTTGATTTTGATATTTTAGATGATACTAAAATTAATTACAACGGAGGCCATGCTGGCGTTGATTTGAAATCGCCTTCGTTAAATGTGAGTTACAATACTTACACAAACACGGTCTCTGTAGATACAGTTTACTGTTATGAAAAGATACCTAACGCATGTCCCGGTAACGATGAAATTGTAGCAGCGGGAGAATTGATTGAAAGCATAGATGTAGAGGAATGGATAGATATTTATGACCCCAACGAAGAAACAGAAATTTTTAATATTCCTGATACTGACATTACTTATTTTGAATATGAGTATGAAGAAGATCTTTACACATATGAAGAAGATAATTTTAATTATGATGAAGCAACTGTACTTATATCTGACGATTATTTTGACGTTGAGTACTTCGATGCTGAAGAAATTAACTTTGAACCAAACAATATTACAGTTGAAGAAAATCTTGAACTTGAAATAGAGTTTGAAACTAGTGTGTCACTAGACAATGAAAATGAGTTGTCTTTAATAACTTTAAATAATGACACCGATCCATATCAAGAAGAAGAGTTTAATCAAGAAGAATTTATTGAAACCTATGAGCCTACACTTAATAATCAAGATGATGTCTCAACAGGACCAATCGATGAACCAACCAACTATAGTGAGGATAATTATGTTGAAACAAATTCTAATGAAGAGATTGCAATGGTTGAAGAACCTATTCTTTCCACAAGCACCGATGAAGAAACCTATCAAGAAGAAACGCCAATCCAAGAAACCTACCAAGAAGAAGTTATCAACGAAGAGGTAGTTGAAGAAAATGCCATTGAGAATGAATCACCCATTACAGAGGAGCCTATCGCAGAGCAACCGCAAGAGACAGCAGACGTTGAAGAGCCAGTCGAACAGCCAGAAGTCGCTGACGAATCAGTCGAAGAAGAAGTAGTTGAGCTAGAAGATACTAAAGTTGTGCAAATTGAAAAAGCCATTGCCGATAAGATAACTAATGTACGACAAAAAGTTGAAGTAACATTGTCAGTAGTCAGTGAAATTTTAAGCCGAGATATTATTCAACAAGAAGTAAGTCTTGCTAGTTACAATGCAATTAATGAAAGTTTCTTTGAGAACCAATTAGACTTCCCTGACGGTAACATGGATTTCTTTAAGCAAATAGATTTAGTTGGTTATGACTATGAGATATATCAGCAACAAGTTTCTTTGTCAGTTGATGATCCTGTAACTGCTCATGAAATAAAGAAAGAAAAACTTAAGATTAAAACAGAAGACGCATATAAAAAATTAATGGAGTTAAAAAATGCAAATAATATCTAAACTACAAACAGTGGGAATGCTTATAGCATTGGTTTCAGCAATCGGAGGTGGCTTTTATACCTGGGGTACATTTAACCAAAGACTAGATGTCATTGAAAAAAAGAAAGTTCAATCAATTGATCTTACAGAAATTCATGATCGCATTGCAGAATCAAAAGATGGTTTAAGCGAAGAACTTGAAGTCTTACAAACAGATTTACAAGCAATGAAAGCACTTATTAAAATCAACGAAGCTGCCATAGCCTACATGGAAGCCAAATTAAATGAGATTAAAGAAGAGCAAAGTAACCCACTACTCAGATAAATAGATGAGAACAATATTAAAAATAATTAATAAGTACGCAGGTAAGATTAATAGTTGGTCTTGGACAAAACTATACGGAAAAAAGGTTTCCAATTAATTTTATTTTTCTTGATTTATATAGAGTTTTTTTTACTCCAAAGTGGAACGCCCTATCAATAAAATCAATGACTTAGGTATGAATCTTGTCAATTATGATTCCTCCGCTCTAACGAACTGAGCTACCCCGCCACGAAGAAAGCCACAAAAGAAATAGTGTTTTCTAATTTTTCATTTTTCTTTTGCAAATTTAGTCATATTTATAGATGCAGCTAACACTTATTTCAACCTCTTAAAATTTATCTAAAAATTTTTGAAATACTTTCAAAGATACCTTTTTTATATTTATTAGAGAGATTTTTTTGATTAGAGCCGTAGCCGTAGCCGTAGCCATAGCCGTAGCCGTAGCCGTAGCCATAGCCATAGCCGTAGCCGTAGCTATCAGAGTTACCGTAACTGATCTTTCTAGTCCAATTTGTAAGACGAAAAACCCGTTTACTAGTAAAATCAATTTTATTAAATAATATTTTTGGTATCTCTAGGTCAAATCTTTTATATTCTGAGATAATATGAGCCATTGAGTCAATTGAGGTTGAATTATATTTTACTGTAATCAGTGTATTAGCAAATTTTGCTAATAAGATTGAGTCAGGATGATAAGTGATAGGCATCGTATCACAAACTATAAAATCGTATTTTTTTGATAATTCATCAAATAGTAAGGCAATTTTTTTGAAATCACTCTCAGTAAACCAGCTTTGACTTTCTCTTGATAAGGATCCAATAGGCATTAAATCAATTCCGAGATTTGAATGATGAACAATATATTCATCTATTTGTGATGTATTAAATGAGTCTTTTCCTAAATCTAAATAACCTTTGTGAGTAAAATTATTACCAAATAATGAACTCGTGAGAATGTTTTTTTCTTCATCCATATCAATTAATAAAACCTTTTTATTCATCTGGCCTGCAACATATGATAATAAAATTGAGTTTAATGTTTTTCCATCGCCTGATACTGGTGAGGTAATTATATATGTATTGTTTTTAATATTCGCTTCCTTCTCAATTTTAATAATAGTTTTTTTTATACTTTCCATTAGTGATTTATTTTTAATTAGACTGCTATTATATAAATCTAAAAGAGTTGAATTATTTAACTGAGGAATGACACCAGCAAGCTCTGCACCCAAGACAGTTTTAATTTGATGAGATAATTGAAATTTATTTCTTAGACTAAAAAAATCAAAAAAGACGATTACACAAATATAAAATAATGAAAAAGTAATGCCAATCATTAAAAATTTAATGATTATCTTAAATGGTTCAGATCCATTTGTTAATACTCCTTTTTTTGCATTTTCTAATATTCTTGCATCTGACTCATTCAACTGAGAAACTGAAGATAATTTATTTAAATAAGAAAGAAGAAGCTGCTCATTTACATTATATTCTGATCTTAATTTTTCAAGTTGATTACTTAATGATTTAAAATTAAATAATTCTTTTGTAACTTTTTCTTTTTCTAATGTGGTAATCTTTATTTTTTCATTTATCTCAACTAATTCTGGATGCTTTGGCTTATAAATTTTGACAAAATCTAATTTTGTATTTTTAAAATCTCTTAGTTTTTCTTCTACTTCGTCAAGGTCCTCTTCAAGAATATTTATCTGTGATGAAGAAAGCTTATTCTCTGTTTCAAATTCAGTAATTGAATTATTAATTTTATCTTGTGCAGTTCTTAAATCATCAATTCTTTTTTGATAATACTCTGATGAGAAAGAACCGGCACTTTTTTTACTTATAGACTGATAATTTAAATATTCTTTTGCTATAGCATTTGAAACTTTCATTGATGTTTCTGAGTCGGTTGAGTTAAACGATATATTTAAGATATTGGCAGCTCCATCCTTATATACGTTTAGATTGGATCTCACCCAAGAAATAAGTCCACTATCAAAATCTTTGCTATCTATACCATCAAAATAATCCAATACATCATCTTCTAGTATTTCTTCATCTTCTAGTATTTCTTCATCTTCTAATTTTTCTTCGTCATTTTTTTTAATTAATTGTTTTGTATTATTTTTTTCCAAATCAGTTGTATCTATTTCATTACTATCGTCACTCAAGCTAGCTAATAATTCTTCATCACCACCGAACTCCGCTATAAAATTTGATGCAGTACTTGCCAATTCTTTAGGGTTTTGCTGAAATTTTTTTATGTATTTAAGTATAGTATTTTCATCCAACATGTCAGAGTCAGGTACTTTATCCTGAATTAAATTAAGAATATCTCTGTCAGAATAATCATTTGACGCAAGAACATCATATGCAAAATTTAGTGCTTCAGGTGCACTTAGATTTGAATTTAAATGTTTTTCTCTTAAATGATTTAATGTTAATTCTTGATCCTTACTTAGTTCAAAATCTTGAACATATTCATCAATCTTTTCATTGAATTGTTCATTACTTATTTGGTTTATTGATGTATTTATGGCTAAATCTATTGAAGTATTAACGGCAACTTCTTTAACAGATCCAGCTTTATCTTTGAAAAAATTTATTAAAAGATCTAATCTAAATAAATTATGTAAATAATTTGATAATCTTGTTATTAATGAAGAATTACTACTATCAATTATAAATTGAGGTTTTTTAACCTTATAATTATTTATTACATTATGTATGAAAGTATTAGAGTTGATAATTCGTATTTCTGTTTGTACTTGGGCTTTATCAAGAGATGAAAAGCTTATACTTTGCTCTTTCAATAAATCTTGATTTTTAAATTCAATTAGAAGTTGGGAAGTAGAATTAAAATTTGGCTTAACTGATGCAGTTTGTAAAAAACCATAAATAGCAAATATAAATATCAGAAAAATAATATGAAACTTAAGGCTGAATACAACAACAAAAAGTTGATTAATGATATCTATCAAATCAATATCATATGATCTTTTTAATTTATCATTTTCAGACATTTAATTTGACTGAGTTCTAAATACATCTGAATTTATAGGCTTATATGACTTCCACAAATTCACGAAATCTAAACTAGTTAACATTCTAGCAATAGTATTATTCCATCTTACTAGTTTCTTAGTACTCACAAATATGATATCTCTGTCGAGAAGGTAAAATTTATCTGAGACAAACAAAGTTGTCGGTGATTTATAATCTAATCTATATGCAATGCCATATAATTTATTGTCTAATGATTGATTGATCCTTAAAACGTAAATTTCATGCAGATTTGCAATTTCTTTATCAATACCAGACTCCATCAAAGCATCACTTAAAGTCTTTGTTGAAGTAAAATCAAGCATCTTATCTTGATCTACTGCCCCAGTTATATAAATTTTTTGTAATCCTTGCTGTGGTAAATACAGTAAATCATCTTTTTTTACATAAATGTTTGGATTAGAATTATTTGTAATAAAGCCTAAGTCTACAATATGTGAATTTGACCCTCTTTTAAGGATTAAAAATGGATTAGGAGTTGACTCATTAAATGTAACTCCTACTTGGTCGAGTGCATCTATGATTGTTAATGGAACATCGTTTAAATGAACTTTTTTTGTTTTAATTGAATCTCCTTGCATTGTTCCACCAAAGTTTCCAGAAATATAAGCTTTATTACTTTTAAATTCTTCTACTGATAAAAAAATTTTTGGATTTATATAAAAATCATTAAGAGCTGATTTTAGTAATTCTTCAGCTTCATTAGCTGTAAAATTACTAATTTTAAAATTGCCTAAGTATGGAAAATTTATATTTCCTTTGCTGTCAACTTTTAAACCTTTTGATGTAATTGAATCAACATTCTCATCAGCTGGTAAACTAACTTTAATTATATCTCCTGGTCCAATAATATACTCAGGTACTGAGTTATCTATTTGTGATGAATAAGATAGGTTGGTTAAACTGACTGGTATCTTTGCTGAGCTAACCTTTGGCATGCTATCTAAAGCTTGTGGAGAAAGACTGGCAAGTTCGATAAGTGATAGGCTTACTATAGGTTCATTAAGTAAATTATTTTCCTTTGGTAACAATCTTTGATTGTAGGAAATATCCTGACCATCCAAAAAAGATGCATTACACCCTTGGAGAAAAACACAAAATAATAATATTAAAAATGAAAGCCCCTTCATTTTATTTAGCCCAATCAATTACTTACATGATTTTAATAAAGTAATTCGTAATGTAAACAATAGAATGATATAAAGATAATAATCA
>MDTC01220063.1_pt1 | contig 19091 bp, 20 predicted proteins | sample 811181 | NCBI WGS metagenome assembly MDTC01 (sample SAMN05326644, study PRJNA326480) | marine metagenome | isolation source: seawater | place: Pacific Ocean: North | collected 2011
GCGGCCTCGCCGACGACGACCAGATCGTCGGCGCGTTCCAGGACCGAGCGCAACCCCTGACGAAGGATCGCGTGGTCGTCGACGAGCACCAGCCGAATCTCGCTCATGGGTGGCGGCTTTCTTCTGGATCCGACTGCGGGTAGGGAATGCGGGCCACCACCCGGACACCGCCGATGCGGGCGCGGTGGACCTCGAATGTGCCGCCGTGCTCGCGAGCGCGGGCACGCATGTTGGCCAGGCCGCGGTGCCGGCCGTCGACGTCGGTCGCCTCGGCCAGCTGCAGGATCAACCGCATCTTGGCCGGGTCGCCGGTGCCGTCGTCGGCGATCGCCAGGCTGACGCCGAAATCACTGTAGGTCAGGCGCAGCTGGGCTCGGGTGGCGTCGCCGTGCATGGCGGTGTTGAACAGTGCCTCCCCGGCGATGCGCAGCAGCGCGTGTTCGACCTCGCCGGGCAGTTCGACGCGCGGACCCGCGACCCGCAGGCTCACCCGCAGATCTTCGGGCATGTGCACGGTGGCCAGCTGGGCCAGCATCTCGGCCAGGCTGGACCGGTGGGCGTCGTCACCGGGCTGGTTGAGCGCGTAGATCGCCGAGCGCAGCTGCTCGCTCGCCGATCGGGTCAGATCCTTGGCCAGGTCGAGCCGCTCCCCCAGATCCTCGCGGCCGGTGAGCCCGTCGATCTCACTGCGGCACACCTGGATCTGCATTCCTGCCGACAGCACGGTCTGCGCGACGCTGTCATGCAGTTCGCGTGCGATGCGGTGGCGTTCGGAGTCGAGAACCTGATGGCGTTGGGCGGCGCCGAGTTCCCGCTGGGTCGCCAGCAGCTCGGCATTGTGCGCCTCGGACTGCGCCAGCAACGCCAGCGATTTGGTGAACAGCGCCGAATTCTGCAACGCCACCGCGGTCTGCCCGGCCAGGATGCGCATCACCACCGCGTCGGTGTCGTCGAGGGTGCGGTGCGTGGGCGTCCACGCCGCGAACGCGCCGATCACGTCTCCGTCGAGCTCGATGGGCACGTGGGCGTGCCGGCTCTCGATGACCGGCGAGCGGAACTGCGCGAGTTGCCCACGCAGGATGTCGTTGAGCCGGTTGAGCACCGCGTCGGGCAGGTGAGGACCCGGGTCGCGGGCTTCGGAGAGCCCTTCGAAGGCGTACACCACCCCGTCCGAGTCGACGATCAGATGCCGAACACTGGCCTCGGGCAGGGCGCCGTCGGCCAGGGCGAGCAGCACCCACTCCGCGTCGAGGTGGGCGCGGGCCGCCTCGGCGACCGCGCGCACCAGATTCTCCGGCCCTTCGGTGGTCCGTACCAGCGCCCGCGAGATGGTGTCCAGCGCCGTCACTGTGCGGTGCAGACGCTGCGCCGTGACCCGCAACTCGGGATAGAAGCTGCCCTTGCCCGACCGCAGCCCGGTCAGCCGAGCCAGATCGGGGGCGGTCACGGCGCCGCCCCGGTGGGCGTCACATCGCCGCCTGGAAGAGCGCGCGCATCTGCTCTTCGTCGGCGGGGCGCGGATTGGTGCTCATGCAGGCGTCCTGCAGCGCGGAGCGGGCCAGCCGCGGCAGGTCTTCGTGACGCACCCCGAGCGCGGCCAATCCGCGCGGCACCCCCACGTCGCGGGCCAGCCGATCGATGCGGTCGGCGAGCGCCAACGCGGCCTCGGCTGCCGGGGACCGCGGATCGGCCACCCCGAGGCAGGTGGCGATGACGGCGTAGGGCTGCGGGTCGGCTTCGGCGTTGAACCGCACCACGTGCGGCAGCAGCACCCCGTTGATCACCCCGTGCGGCAGGTCCAGCAGGCCTCCGACCTGATGACTCATCGCGTGCGCGGCGCCGAGGATCGCGTTCGTGAACGCCAGCCCCGCTTCGAGGGCAGCCTGGGCCATCAGCACGCGTGCCGGCATCTCTGCGGGCCGCTCCATGGTGCAGACCAGGTTGTCGGTGACCATCTGCACGGCCCGCAGCGCGTGATGGTCGGTGAGTTGGTTGTGACCCAGCGACACGAACGCCTCGATGCCATGGGTGAGGGCGTCCAGACCGGTGGCCGCGTTGAGCCAGTCCGGCATCGTGGTCAGCAGGCGAGGGTCGATGACCGTGGTGTCGGGAACCAGCGCGCGGCCCAGGATGGTGATCTTGGTGTTGCGGGTGGTGTCGGTGACGATGCAGAACTGCGACACGTCGGCCCCGGTCCCCGATGTCGACGGGACCACCACGAGCGGCGGGATGGGCACCTGCGCCTTGTCCACGCCCTCGTAGTCGAGGATGTCGCCACCGTTGGCGGCCAGGATGGCTATCCCCTTGGCGGCGTCGATGACCGATCCGCCGCCGACGGCGACGAGGACGTCGCAGCCCTGCTCGGCGTAGCGCTGATAGCCGGCGGCGATCTCGTGGTCTTTCGGGTTGGGCGTGAGATCGTTCCAGACGACGGCCCGCACACCCTGCTCACGCAGGTGCGCGACCATCTCGTCGACCCAGCCCGCCGCAATCAGCCCGGGGTCGGTCACCAGCATGGGACGCAGCGCACCGAGTCGCAGCGCGGCATGCGCGGCCTCGGCCATCGAGTCGACACCGAACACGATCTCCGGCGCGTGGAACTTCAGCAGCCGCGGAGCGACCGCGGCGTGGGCCCGATCGGTCTCGGCCGTCAGCGTCGGGTAACGCGTGCCTGCCGAGGTGGGTCCCCTCATGTCCAGCTTCGCCACGGTCTCGCCTCGTCCTGCCCGTCCCGGACGCACCGAATGTGACCCGGGCAACATTGCATGCTCCAGGGTACGGCCCGGTCTGGTCGCCTCGACCCGGTTCGCGGCGTGAGCGTTCCTCACCGCCCGACCGCCTCGGCCGCGAAGTCGTGCGCCGCGCGCTCGAGACCGGTCAGGTCGGCCACCACCCGCACGCGGTCGCAGTATTCGGCGTAGGCGGGCAGATCGCAGCTGCCCAGGCCCCACGAGTAGCGCGGCTCGGGGGTCAGCCAGACGGTTTCGCGGGCGCGGCGGGTGATCTCCTCGAACGCCGCCAGGTTCGGGTCCTTGGCGTTGTTACGGCCGTCGCCCAGCACCAGCACGGTGGTGCGGCGGGTCACCGCCGAGGAGTGTTCGGCCAGGAAGTCCCCGAACACGGCACCGTAGTCGGAATTGGCCGCCACATCGACGACGTCACCCCCGAAGATCAATCCCAGAGCGCGTTCGCCGGCATGGTCGCGGAACAGCTCGGTGGTCTCGGCGATCCCGGCCACGAACGCGAACGAGCGCACCTGGGTGAACAGGTCCTGCAGCCCGTGCACCAGGTTCAGCGTGAACCGCGAGGTCGCCCGCACCGACAGGCTGACGTCGGCGAGCACCACCAGCCGGGGCCGGTCCTCGGCGCGCCGGGTCGTGACCGGGACGAACGGCACGCCGTCGAAGCGCATGTTGCGCCGCATGGTCCGTCCGGAGTCGACCCTGCCTGCGGCGGTGACGCGGTGCCGGTGGGTCAGGGCACCGTGCAGCGTGTGGGCGAGCCTGCGCAGCGAGTCCTCCAGGTCCGCGCGTTCGCGCTCCCCGATACGGTCGACGGTCGCCTCCCGACGCTCGGTGGTCTCGACGATTCTGGCCTCCAGCGCGAGCAGCGCCTCGAGGTGCCGTTGGAGGGCCTGCGGCAGGTTCTCCAGCACCCCGGCCAGCCGGGCCCGCACCGCGGCAGCGTCGGTTTCGTCGCCGGCGGCGTCGTCGAGTTGGCCATCCAGCCAGCCCAGCAGCACCTCCTGTTCGGCGATGGACAGCTCCGCGTCGACCGGGGTCCCGCTCGCCGTCGCCAGGCTGCCGGCGGTGCCTGCGCCGCGCAGCCGCTCGGTGCTGAGCTGCATGCGATAGGACTCGTCGTCGCCGGTGCGGCTGTCCTTGGAGAACGCGATCTCGTCGGTCAGCGCGGCCAGGTCGATCTTGTTGGCCTCCTGGTGCAGGTTGTAGCGCTGGGCCAGGTCCTCCTGCTTGAAGTAGTCCCGGATGCTGGCCGGCTTGCCGTGCTCATGGCCGGGTTGCGGTGTCTCGCTGGGCTCTTCGGAGAGCGTGAACGATTCCAGGTCACCGGTGTCGGCGAGATCGTCGTGGGCGTGGGTGTGACCGTGGCCCTGGTCGTCCGGGCCCACACGCACCAGCGAGAAGAATGCGTCGAAGATCTCGTCGAACACCGCCTCGTCGCGATGGTCCTTGACCAGGGCCACGCGCAGCGCGGTGCGCAGCACGGTCCGCGACGACAGCACCCCGGGCTCGGCGGCGCAGCGCATCGCATCCAGCGCTTCGGGGATGGACACCCGCACTCCGGCCAGCCGCAGCAGCCGGATGAATCGGTGCAGGGTCGCCTCCATGGCTACCGGGTCCGCATCGTCAGAGAGCCCGCCGGCGGCCCAAAGACGCCGTCGGCCCGGCCTGCCCGGTCTTCTTCGGGGTGCCGTAGTAGCCGTCGGTGAAGCGGCCGGGTTTGTCCTTCGCGGCTCGCACCGCCCGGCCGTCGCCACCATGATCGTCATCCCCGTGATCGTGGGAGTGGCCATGGCTGTGGTCGTGGGAGTGACCGTCGTGAGAATGGCCGTGAGAATGACTGTTGTGCAACGAGGCCGGCACCGTGGCGTTCGGGTCCACAAGGCGCGGCAGCGCATCGAGGGCCTTGCGTACGTCCTTGTCGTACTTGACCACCACCGAGACGGTGTCGGAGAGCACCTGCGCGGACAGTTCGTCGACGCCGAGAACGGCCAGAGTGCGGGCCCAGTCCAGGGTTTCGGAGATGCTGGGCGCCTTGCGCAGTTCCAGCTCCCGCAGACCGCGGACGATGTCGACGAGCTGCGCGGCCAGCGCGTCCGGCAGTCCGGTCTTCTTCGAGCGCACGATCTCGAGTTCCCGTTCGGCGGCCGGGTAATCCAGGAACAGATGCAGACAGCGCCGCTTCAGCGCGGCCGCCAGGTCCCGGGTGTTGTTCGAGGTCAGCACCACGTACGGCGCGTGCTTGGCCGTGAACGTGCCGATCTCGGGAACCGAGACCTGGTACTCGCCGAGCAATTCCAGCAGCACCGCCTCCAGGGCCTCGTCGGCCCGGTCGATCTCGTCGACCAGCAGCACGACCGGATCCTCGGATCGCACCGCCTCCAGCAGCGGGCGCGGGGCCAGGAACCGGTCGGAGAAGAACACGCTCTCCTGGGCGCCGATCCGCTCCACCGCCTCGCCCAGATCGGATGCGTCGGAGACGATCTGGCCGATCTTCTCCCGCAGGATCTGGGTGTAGAGCAATTGCTTGCCGTAGTCCCACTCGTAGAGTGCCTTGGTCTCGTCCTGACCTTCGTAGCACTGCAGCCGCAGCAGCCGCCGGCCGGTAGCGGCGGCGAGGACCTTGGCCAGCTCGGTCTTCCCGACCCCGGCCGGCCCCTCGATCAGCAGCGGTTTGTCCAGCCGGGTCTGCAGGAACACGGTGGTGGCCAGGCGCTCGTCGGCGATGTAACCCTCTCCGGCGAGCGCCCCGCGCACCTCCTCTACGGTCGAGAACATCAGGGCAGCAGCTCGTCCAGGTCGCCGTTCATGCAGTGCTCGACCACCGGGCGCACGGTGTCGAACGTGCACTCCTTGGCGTTACCCGGGGTGCAGGCATCACCGAGAACGTGGTTGGTGATGCGGTCGACGTCGGCCTTGTCGCCCTTGATCACGGGGGCGTTCTCGTAGAACTTGGTGGGCCCCTTGCCCAGCCGGTTCTTCGAGTAGCTGTCCTGCTTGACGTCGGTGAACTTCTCGATGATGTTGACGTCGCGCAGCAACCGGATCGCGGCGGCCAGTGCGGCGTCGGCGGCCTGCACGTCGGTCATGCCGTAGGTGTCCACCCCCATGGCCACAGCGATGTCGGCGAACCGCTTGTAGGCCACCGGCATGTTGAACGCCCACACCCGCGGCAGCGCTATCGCGTTGTTCAGGCCGTGGTGGGTGTCGTAGAACGCGCTGACCGCGTGCGAGATGGAGTGGATGATGCCCAGACCGCCGGAGTTGAACGCCTGCGCGGCGATGTACTGGGCATACATCATGCCCTCGCGACCCTTGAGGTCGGTGCCGTTCCAGGTGGCCTCACGCAGGTTCTCGGCGGTCAGCTTGATCGCGCGAATCGCGTTGCCCAGTGACGGTTCGAAGTTCAGCCGGGACACGTAAGGCTCGGACGCGTGCGCGAGCACGTCGAAACCGCACTGCGCGGTGTAGTCAACCGGGCACTCGTAGTAGAGCACCGGGTCGTCGACCGCCAGGGTGGCCACCGACGCGTCGTCGAACGCGACGTACTTGTGGGGGTTGTCCGGGTCGGTGGTGGTGTCGGTGATGACGTAGGCCCACGACGTCTCCGAGCCGGTGCCCGCGGTGGTCGAGATCGCGATGTGCGGCGGGTTCTTGGGGTTCTCGCTCTTGTTGAAACCCTCGAAGTCGTTCACGTTGCGTCCGTCGTGGGCAATCGAGATGCGGGCGCCCTTGCAGGCGTCGTGGGTGGAGCCGCCACCGATGGAGACGAAGCTGTCGCATTCGTTCTCCTGGTAGAGCTTCACGGTGTCCATGACGTTGTAGTCCTTGGGGTTGGACTCCACCTGGTCGTAGACGACGACCTCGAGCCCGTGCCACTTCAGCGATTCGGCCATGTTGTGCACGATGTCGGTGCCACGCAGCCCGGAGGACATCAGCAGGGTGCGCTTGAAGCCCATCTTGAGCGCTTCGGGGCCGACCATCTCGTGTGCGCCGGGACCCATCATGGCGCGGGGGAAGGGGTGGAATTCCTTGATCGGGAAGGGCTTGAGGAGATCTTCGACCTTCATGGTGTGGTCCTTTCCGGGCCGTGGCGACGATGCAGCAGGGATGAGTCGGTGCTCTGAGTTGGCACGGTAGGCGCGCGGATGTGAGCTACGGAACAGCTGTGCGGCAAGACCGAATCGTCGGGCAGCGCAAGTGCGCACGACCGGACAGTGGTGGACCTACCCGATCGGGCAGGTCGGCAGCGTCATGGCCAGCGAGTCAGGGGGTCACGGCGTGCAGAGCACCGGCCACCGCGGCGAGCTCGGCGTCGGTGACGTCGACATGCGGCGACACGCGCAACGCCGGCTCCGTCATCTCCCGCGGGGCCCGCTCTCGCCCCAGGTAGGTCGTCACGATGGAGTGCTCGGCGATCAACCGGGCGCGCACGTTCGCTGGGTCGACACCCGGCGGCGGGCGCAGGGTGGTGATCGCGCTGGGTTCGTCGACGGGTTCCACGACCGCCCAGCCGGCGACACCGGCCAGTGCGGTCCGTGCGGCTGCCCCGACCTCCCGCAGTCGGGACTGCATCTCGGCAGGTCCGGCCGCCACATACTCGCCGAGAGACAGCGAAAAGCCTACGTGCAGGCCCACATTGGTCTCCGCATGCCCAAGCCGCGCTGCGGTCGGTTCGGACAGCAGACCGGGTCTGGTCGCCAGTACCCCGACACCGCGCGGGCCCGCGACCCACTTCCGCGACGACGAGTAGAACGCGTCCGCGCCGATCCCGGCGCAGTCGAGATGGCCGAAACCCTGGGCGGCGTCGATGACGACGGGCACTCCGAGGTCGCGGCACACCGCGGCCACCTCGCGGGCGGGCTGCACCGTCCCGGTGTGGCTGCCCAGAATCGTGAAATGCACCAGCGGCGGCGGGTCGGCCGACAGCGCCCTGCTGGCCGCGTCCACGTCGAGTCGGCCGGCGCCGTCGACCGGCAGCGTCTGCACCTCGAACCCGCGTCGCGCCATGATGGCCAGGTTCGGCCCGAATTCACCGGGCAGGCAGGCCAGCCGGCGCGCGCCGCCCCAGTCGTCGAGCAGGATGTCCAGAGCGTGGTTGGAGCCGGTGGTGAAATACACGTCGGCGTCAGTCATGCCGGTGAGCGCGCGAACCGCGGCCCGACCGGCATCCACCGCGGGGCCGGCGGCCTGCGCAGCCTGGTATCCGCCGATCTCGGCTTCGTGACGCGCGTGGGCCGCCGACGCCTCGATGACGGCGAAACTCTGCCGCGAGCAGGCGGCGCTGTCCACGTGGATGCCCGCCGCGGGCGGTCGTGCCGCGCGCCACTGCTCGGCCAGCGTCATGTCACCGGCTCGGCTCACTTCACCGAGAGCGACAGCCCGAAGTCGCCCGCTTCGTCGGTCCACCAGTGCGTGCGACGCAGCCCGGCCGCCTCCAGTTCTGCGTCGACCCCGGTCGGGCGGAACTTGCACGACACCTCGGTCAGCATCTCCTCGCCGTCGGCGAAGTCGACATCGAGATTCAGCGCTGCGATGTGCACCCGCTGCGGACGCGTCGACCGCAGCCACATCTCGATGCGCTCCTCGTCGGCATTCCACTTGGCGACGTGCTCGTAGGCAGGCACGTCGAAGTCGGCGCCGAGTTCGCGGTTGACCACCGTGAGCACGTTGCGGTTGAACTGCGCGGTCACCCCGGCGCTGTCGTCGTAGGCACGGACCAACCGGTCGACGTCCTTGACCAGGTCGGTGCCCAGCAGCAACGTGTCACCGGGCTGCATCATCTCCGACACGGAGGCGAGGAACTCGGCACGCGGTCCGGGCGTGAGGTTGCCGAGCGTGGAGCCCAGGAAAGCGACCAACCGCCGGCCGACGGCCGGGATCTTGCCCAGGTGTTCCTCGAAATCGCCGCACACCGCGTTGATCTCGACACCCGGGTATTCCTGTTGGATGGCCTGCCCGGCCAGCTGCAACACGCTGGGGTCGACGTCGAACGGGATGAAGCGGCGCAGCGACCCCTGCTCGCGCAACGCGCTCAGCAGTGCCCGGGTCTTCTCCGACGTTCCGCTGCCCAGTTCGACGAGGGTGTCCGCCCCGGAGGCGGTGGCGATCTCGCCCGCTCGGGCCGCCAGGATCTGCGCCTCGGCGCGGGTGGGGTAGTACTCGGGCAGCCGGGTGATCTGGTCGAACAGGTCGCTGCCGGCGGCGTCGTAGAACCATTTGGGCGGCAACGTTTTCGGGTGCTGCGTCAACCCGTCGCGGACGTCGCGGCGCAGCGCCGCGTCGGCGGCGTCCGCGGCAAGGTAGTTGTCGAGCGACACGTCGGTCATCACAATCCTCTCAGGGGCGTCAGCGTCACCTCTGGGCCGGTGACGTCGACGAGGTGGCGGTCCGGGACTTCCTGCCAGGCCGGGTCGTCGTCGTAGGGTTCGCTGGCGATGACGGTTCCGTCGGGTCGGCGTAACACCGACAGGGTGTCCCCCCAGGTGGTGGCCAACATGCGGGAGCCGTTGGCGGCCACGATGTTCAGCCGCGCATCGGGGTCCCCGGCGGCCACCTCCACGATGGTGTCGCCGAGGTGGTCGAGACCGCGGTCGAAGATCAGTGCGGCCAGCAGCGCGCTGTCATTGGTGGACTCGGCTCGGCGCGACATCGGCAGCACCGCGCGGTCGACGATTCCGTTGTGCGACAACAACCAGGTGCCGTCGGTGAACGGCGCCGACGCCGAGGCTTCGACCGGCATGTTCACACTCGCCGAACGGACAGCCGCCACCACACACCCGCTGGACAGTGCCGGCGCCACCGACGCGAACGACGGGTCTCCCCACAGCGGGGAGGCGCTGCGCCACCGCCTGGGCACCGACCGATCGAAGAAGCCGACACCCCAGCCGTCTGCGTTCATCAGTCCGTGCTTCTGCCGGCGCGGCGCGTAGGACTGAACCAGCAGACCCGACGGAGGCTCCAGCATCAGCGAGGCGACCGACACCGGTTCCCCGAGCCAGCCCAGGTGCCTACACATGCGCATCCCAGGCCAGTCGCACACCCGAGAAGATCTGCCTGCGGATCGGGTGGTCCCAGTTGCGGAAGCTGGGCCGCAGGATTCCCGGCGCGACGGCCCACGACCCGCCGCGCAGCACCCGGTAGTCGCCGCTCGTCACTCCGTCGAAGAACGGCTGAGAGTAGTTCTCGTAGACCATCGGGGTGAAGCCGGGCCACGGCCGCAGTGGTGAGGACGTCCATTCCCACACGTCGCCCAGCATCTGCTCGGCACCGCAGGCCGACGCCGCGGCCGGATAGGCACCGACCGGTGCCGGCCGCAGACCATCCCCGCCGAGGTTGGCCAGTGCGGCCGTGGGTGCTGTTGCCCCCCAAGGGTAACGGCGCCGGGTTCGGGTCGCCGGGTCCCAGGCGCAGGCCTTCTCCCACTCGACCTCGGTGGGTAGCCGGGCCCCGGCCCACGAGGCGTACGCCTCGGCTTCGAAGTAGGTGATGTGCTGGACGGGCTCGTCGTCGGGGATGTCCTCGACGTAGCCGAACCGGGTGCGCGTGCCCGTGAGCGCTCCGTCGCCCCAGAACAGCGGAGCGGTCAACCCGGCCTGTCGGCGGTGGGCCCAACCCTCGGCGGACCACCAGCGGGGCTCGCGGTAGCCGCCGTCGTCGATGAAATTGCGCCACTCCCCGTTGGTCACCGGCACCCGGCCGATGCGGAACGCGGGGACGTCGACGACGTGGGCGGGGCGCTCGTTGTCGAGCGAGAACGGCTCAGTGGTGGCGTCGACGCCGAGAACGAACTCCCCGGCGGGCACCAGCACCGACGTCCCGGCCACTCCGGTGCGCCCCGGCGGTAGAGCCGCGCCGCGGTCGAGCAGTGGGGCGCCCGAACGCAGGCTCAACGCCTGCAACATCGTCTCGTCGTGTTGGTTCTCATGGCTGACCACCATCGCGAACGTGAAGGCGTCGGGGTGGTCGTCGGGCAGAGCCTCGAGCACATCGAGGGCACGGCCGCGCACGGTGTCGCAGTAGGCACGAGCATCGGCCGGCGGCAGCAGCGGCAGCTCCCCGCGGCTGGCGCGCGAGTGCGTGAACGCGTCGTAGAGCTGGTCCACCTGCGGGCTCAGCAGCCCCGGGCGGTCGGGGTTGCCACCGCGCAGCAGCCACCACTCCTCCTGCTGCCCGATGTGCGCCAGGTCCCACACCAGCGGGCTCATCAGCGGATCGTACTGGCGGCGCACCTCGGCGTCGTCGAAGTCGACGAGCCGCAGCGTGCGGTGCCGGGCCCTGGTCAGCTCGTCGGCGAGCACGTCGTGTGTGGTCACATCTCCCCTACATCTCGGCATGGGCCAGCACCCGCACCGCGCCCGCGATGCCGTGCGCGACGGCCCGGTCGGCGAAGTCGTCGGCTGAGCAACGTCCTTGTTCGACCGAACGCACGAGCACCTGCATGGATTCCTCGACCGTCGCGGGTGCCCGTTCGGCGGCGGCCTGCACACACCGTTTCGCCGCGTCGTGCAGCCGCCGGTCCTGCAGCCCCGTGCGGGCAGCACAGTCCCACGCCGTGGCCACCGGCTCGGTCGCCTCCGCCGCGACGGCAGCGGCCGCCGGGTCGTCGAGCAGCGTGGCCAGTGTGAACACCACGGCGGGCCAGACCGCGTCCGGAGTGCTGTCGAGATAGCGGATCTCCAGGAAACCGCGCGGCCGCACCGGCGGGAACAAGGTGGTCAGGTGGTAGTCGAGATCCGCCGAGGTCGGGCGCCGGTCATCGAGGAGCACCGTGCCATCGGCCCAGTCTGCGAACGGGACCCACTGGGTGATCGGGGTCGGTTCGGAACCGTGCACCAACATGACCGGCGCACGGAGGGCGTAGCGCGCCCAGTCACTGGCCGGGTCGTCGCCGCTCTCCCCGAGGATCGGCCCGCAGCGCGCCGAGTCCAACTGGCTCCACACCCGCTGACGCGACGAACGCCATCCGGTGAAGCTGCCGTGCTGCACCGGCGAGTTCGCGGCGACCGCCACCATCACCGGGCCGAGCGCGTGTGCCAGCCGAACCCGTTCACTCCACCCGGAGCGCGGCCCCGCGTCGAGATTGACCTGGACCGAGGCGGTCGACGTCATCATCGCCGCACCGGCCTCACCGGTCCCGCTGGCCTCGAAGAACTGCTCCATCGCCTGATAGCGGCCGCCCGGATTGACCCGCCGGGCCGGCCTGACCGGATCCACACCGAGCAGGACCAGACCCAGACCAGCCTGGGCGAAACGGGCCTTCAGCACCGCCCGGTCCCGCGCGATCGCCGCGATCGCCGCGGGCGCATCGTCGAACGGGGGACCCGAGAGCTCGACCGCTCCGCCGGGTTCGACGGTGACGACACTGCCCCCGGGCAGCGGCGGCACCGCCGCGATCACCGCGGTCAACTCGTCCCAACCGGGACGGCGGGTCGGATCGGCCAGGTCGTAGCAGTGCGCCTCGATTTCCAGACCCACCTGCCCGACCGGGCCGTCGGTCAGACATTGTTCGGCGACGTGCTGAGCGGCGTCTTCAGCGCTGGTCAACGGCTCGGCGCAGCCGACAGCGGCGCCCTCACAGACGGTGGCGCGGGCCATGTCAGCCCCTTCCGGGTCGGGAACGGTCGCTGCCTTCTGTGTCCATCTTCCAGACCGCACCGACAAAGTCCCGCGTTCGGCGAGTGACACGTGGGTGACGTGTACCCGAATTCACCCGGCGTTACGTGACGTGATCACGTGATCTACTGGCCCAGGGTGTTCTGCATCGCCCCGGCGAGCACATTCACCGCGGGGCCGCCGTTGCCCGACTGGCACACCTTGGCCTGCAGCAACACGTTCTCCCGCAACCGGGTGGTGACAAAGCACCGCCGGTCTGTCCCGGCTTCCTGCTTGACCCAGTCGGCCTCCGTCGCGGTCGTCGCACCCCCGGTGAAGGTCCACACCTCGGTGGTGAAGTTGTCCAGGTGCATCGCGGTGGTCTGGCCGTTGCATCCGTTGGTGCGGTCGATCACGCGATGGAGGGCGCGGTCGGCCGCGTCCGTGGTGGCGAACACCCCCACGGATTGTTTGACGAGGTGGGTCATGTCCGTCGGCGACTCCTGCGCCACCGCACCACTGAACGCGGCCAGGTCGGGATCGTTGTACACCTCGGGCAGACCGATGTCGGCCCAGTTGTTGCACGCCGGGTTGTCCACCCAGAACGACTGGAACGGCTCGGTGAACGTCCACTCGTGGTTCAACCGGGCCCCGACGATGTTGCTGACCGACCCTTTGGGCAGGACTGCGTAGTTGACCACGCCCGGAGCGGACGGACTCGCCGACGCCGAGACTGCCAACGGCACACCCATCATCGCGGCGGCGGCACCGGCCAGAAGTCGGAGGCCGCGCATGTCAGACCTCGGTCGCTCGCGTCGCGGCGTCGGGGTTCGCCTGACCTTCGATGCTCATGCCACCGATCATGCCAGTCCGCCGGGTCAGGCGTCCTCGGTCAGAAGCTGGTCGAGGTGCCAGTCACCGAACGGATCGGGATAGTGCCGCCACGACTGCGGTCGGGCCATCTCGTCATCGGTGAGCAGTGCTCCCCTCAGTCCGGCCAGGATCTTCTCCGGATCGGCACCGCACACCAACACGGTCATCGACGTGTGCCGGTCACCGTGCCGGTCACTCCACGCCAGATCGGCCATCGCACGCCGTTCCGGGTCGACATAGGCAACCTCGCGCGACGTCATCGCCGCCAGCCACAAACCGGCGTGGTCGACCCGCAGGCCACCACCGGCCGATTCCAGCCACATGACCCGATCGGTCCTGTTGGCCAGCCAGAGCCGGCCGCGGCTGCGGACCACGCCTTCGAGCAGCAGGTCGACGGCGGCGTAGAGCCGCTCCGGATGGAAGGGGCGGCGAGCGGCGAACTCCAGAAGCCGCACCGGGCCCATCGGCTCCAGCGGCGGCTGCCCGGCCAGCAGTGATCCATGCGGGTTGTAGCTGCGGCCACGGCGGGCATCGGGCCGCAGATGTCCGAGTGCCCGTTCCAACCGCTGGGGACCGACGGTGATGCGGGCCTTGGGCGCCAGCCGCCGGGTGACGGCGAGGGTGTCGGGGTGCGGGTCGGAGAGCACGACGACGTCGGCGAACTCGACCTGGCCGACGAGCACCTGCGCCTCGGTCCTGCCGTCGTCGAGTTCCTCCTCGCCGACCGCTCCGGGGAGCCAGGTCGGCGTGTGCACCGCGGCGACCACCGCGGACACCGCGACGTCGCGCGCACAGGCCGACCTGGTCAGCGCGTAACACAGATGCTCGGGCTCGGTCCATGGCGAGAGGCGGACGACGATGCGGTCCACACCGGGTCGGCGGTGTAGTTGACGCAGGTAGTCGAGCAGGTCGTTGCGCACCGTGCAGGCCACACAACAGTTCATCAGCTCGAGCGCGCTGTCGGCGCTGACGTGTACGCCGTTCTGCACCGTGACGGTCCGGCGGTGCACGACGTGTCCGTCGAACCAGTGCTCGACGAGGGCGGTGCCCGGCACCAGGAGGATGCGAGCGATCTCGTCGGTGCCGCGCTGACCAGTGACGATGACAACCGGGGTGCGCATCCATCCTCCTCTATCGGGAACGATTTTCATCAGGAGGATGTTCACGCTACAGTCGATGGCACCCGTTGTCGAAAATCATTGTCATTAAGAAGGAGGTGCCCCGTGTCCGCTCACTGCCAGGTGACCGGCCGCTCGCCGAGCTTCGGAAACACGGTGTCGCACTCCCACCGCCGCTCCCGCCGGCGCTGGGACCCCAACATCCAACGCAAGACCTACTACCTGCCGTCCGAGGGGCGCCGGGTCACGCTGCGCGTCAGCGCCAAGGGCATCAAGGTGATCGACCGGGACGGCATCGAGGCCGTGGTCGCCCGGCTACGTCGAGAAGGCCAGAAGATCTGATGGCGCGCAACGAGATCCGCCCGCTGGTCAAACTGAAGTCCACCGCGGGCACCGGCTACACCTACATCACCCGCAAGAACCGGCGCAACGACCCCGATCGGATCGTGCTGCGCAAGTACGACCCGGTGATCCGTAAGCACGTCGACTTCCGTGAGGAGCGCTGATGGCCAAGAAATCCAAGATCGCCGCCAACGAGAAGCGGCGTGCAACCGTGGCCCGGTATGCCGAACGGCGTGCCGAACTCAAAGAGATCATCCGCCTGCCTTCCAGCTCGCCCGAAGCGCGTGCCGCCGCCCAGCGCGAGTTGAACCGTCAGCCCCGCGACGCAAGCCCGGTGCGGGTACGAAACCGCGATTCCGTCGACGGCCGTCCGCGCGGTCATCTGCGCAAGTTCGGTCTGTCCCGGGTTCGGGTGCGCGAACTTGCGCACGAGGGTCAGCTCCCCGGCGTGCGGAAGTCCAGCTGGTGAGGGGCAAGAAGCGCGAGGCGACGCCCGCCAAGAAGCGCCGCAATCTGCTCGACAGCCTGGATATCGAGCGCGTCGACTACAAGGACACCTCGACGCTGCGGCAGTTCATCTCCGAACGCGGCAAGATCCGCTCCCGCACCGTCACGGGTGTGACCGTCCAGCAACAGCGCCAGGTGGCACTGGCGATCAAGACCGCTCGCGAGATGGCGCTGCTGCCCTACCCGGGACAGGGCAACGGTCAGCGCTGAGCCTGGCGGATCAGATCAGCGGCTTTCTCGGCAATCATGATGGTCGCCGCGTTCGTGTTGACCGACACGATCCGGGGCATGACAGATGCGTCGGCGATCCGTAATCCGTTGAGGCCGTGAACCCTCAGTTCGGGGTCGACGACGGAGTCTGGCCCGGTGCCCATTGCGCAGCTGCCGGCCGGGTGGAAGTACGTACTGGTGGCGCTCGACAAGTACGACCTCAGCGCCTTCTCGTCGCCGATAGCGGCACCGGGGAGCACTTCCCGCCCACGCCACGGCGAGAACGGGCCGCTGTGCGCGATGTCGCGCGCCACCCGGAGGCCCTCGGCCAGCCGCACCACATCGGAGTCCTCACCCAGATAGTTCGGATCGATCAGCGGCGGCGTGCCGGGATCCGGACCCGCCAGCCGGATCGACCCCCGGGCCTGCGGCACCACGGCAACGCCGAAGGTGAAGCTGTTCGGAGGCGCTGCCAGATGCGGGGGGTGAAACGGCACGTGGATGAACATCAATTGCATGTCGGGGCCACCGTGAGCTTCCGCGCTACGCCACAACATCGACACCTCGGCATGGTTGGTCCGACCCGCAGGGATCGGCCGGGTTGCCTCGTAGATCGCGGGACAAAGCGGATGGTCGTGCAGATTGCGTCCCACACCGGCAAGGTCGTGCACCACGGCCACACCGGCGGACTCGAGCTCATCGGCCGGCCCCACTCCGGACAGGAGCAACAGGCGCGGCGAGTCGACCGCACCCGCACACACCACCACCTCACGCGCGGCACGCACCGTCGCGCTGCTGCCTTCGAGCACCAATTCGACTCCGACACAGCGATTTCCGGAGAATCGGAGCCTCTGCGCACGCGCTTGTGTCCACACCGTCAGGTTTTGCCGGCCGGCGCGCGCCGAGCGCAGATACGCGTCAGCCGTGCTCTGCCGAACGCCGTCGCTGATCGACAGGTCATGCCACCCCGCGCCCTCGGCAACGGCGCCGTTGAAGTCGTCGGTCAGCGGGAAGCCCGTTGCGACCGCGCCGTCGAGGAACACCTGCGACAGCGGATGGGGCAGTGCGGCCGGGGCAGGACGCAAAGGTCCGCGATCCCCTCGGTAGCGCCTGTCCGTGCCGGGCACGGCTTCCATGCGCTTGAAGTAGGGCAGTACCGAGGCATGGTCCCAGCCGGCGCAACCCGCCCTCGCCCAGTGATCGAAGTCGTCGGGATGTCCTCGCAGGTAGACCATCGCGTTGATGCTCCCGCTACCGCCTACGGTGTGGCCTCGGGGCCAGTTGTGCACGAGGCCATCGGTGTTGCGCTGCGCCACAGTGGTGTACGCATAGTCGATGCCGCTGCCCCACAGTGAAGGCCATGCCGGTGGGTGAGTCACCGCGAGGTCGTCGGACGTGGACCCGGACTCCATCAGCAGCACGCGAACGGCAGGGTCCTCGGACAGCCGGGCGGCCAGGACGCACCCGGCCGATCCGGCTCCGATCACGACGTAGTCGTAGTCTTGTGACACTTCCGGGTTCCTTCCTGAAAGGTGCTTCTAAGATCGCGGTCTGAGCTGAATGTGCCGTCTCCCCCGGGGGGAGGGTCAAAGGAGGACCACGCGTGCGCTCCACCCTGACCATCGGGGAGTTCGCCACCCTGACGCGCCTGAGCGTGCGGACACTGCGCCGCTATCACGCCGCCGGGCTTCTCGAACCCGACACGGTCGATGCCTCGACCGGGTACCGGTACTACGCGCCCGCGCAGATTCCCACCGCCCAGGTCATCCACCAGTTACGCCAACTCGACGTCCCACTCGCCGAGATCGAGACCATCCTCGCCGCCGATGATGCGCAGCAGCGTGCCGCCGTGGTCGAAGGGCACCTACGACGCCTCGAAGACGAACTGGACAGAACGCGGACGGCCGTCGTCTCACTGCGGCGACTGCTGCGCCCCGAACCGGCGGGACTGCAGATCGAAGTACGGACGCTGCCGCAGCGCACCGTCGCCGGCATCACCGGTCATGTGCGGCTCATCGACTCGATGGCGTGGTACGACTCGGCCATGGCGGAACTGGATTCCGTCTTCGCACCTGACGAGTGCACCGGCCCGCCGGGCGGCCAGTACTCCAACGAGCTGTTCGTCCAGGGCGCCGGAACTCTGACGGTCTTTCGCCCGGTCCGCAGTCCGCAGGCATCGGGCCGCATCGAGGTCGTGGAGTTACCGGAGATCGAGCTCGCCGTCACGGTTCACCCAGGGCCGCACGACGATATCGACGTGACGTTCGGCAAGCTGGGAGCCTGGGTCGTCGACCACGCCTTGGCCGTTGCCGGCCCCATGTACGAAACCTACGTGGTGGGGCCGCGAGACACACCCGAGCCCAACCTGTGGCGCACCGAGATCGGCTGGCCTGTCTTCCCACTGGCCCCAGCGGCGAAAACTACTGTCGCTGAGTGAAGTCCGCACTGCGGGAGAGAGTTTCGTTGGCGCGAAGGTCGGCCAATGTCTTCTCGAACGTGGCGATCACCTCATCGAAGCCGGCGCTGCCGAGCACGAGTCGGTGCGGTGGTGGCTGCTGGGCCATCGCGTCCAGCACCGCACGCGCGCCACGTCGAGGGTCTCCGGGTTGGTGCCCGTCCTGCTCGACCATGGCGGCGCGCACACTCTCGAGGAGCGGGCGGTATTCACCGACCGCCTCGGAGATCGGCTCGTCGGCGAAACCGGCGTACGCACGGGTACGGAACGCCCCGGGTTCGACGGCCATCACATTGATGCCCAGGGGTGCGACCTCCTCGCGCAGCACCTCGGTGACCGCCTCGACCGCTGCCTTGGTGGCGCTGTAATAGCCGAAGCCGGCCACCCCCGCCAGCCCCGCCACCGAGGACATGTTGACGATCCATCCGTCGCCGCGGCGGCGCATTCCCGGCAGCACGGCCCGGGTGACGGCGAGCACCGCGAAGAAATTCAGCTCGAACATCGCCCGCACCTGTTCCTCGGCCATGCCTTCGATCGAGCCGTACCAGCCCCGGCCGGCATTGTTGACCAGCACATCGATTCCGCCGAAGCGCTGGTGCGCCGCATCGACCGCGTCCTGGATCTGTGCGGCGTCGGTGACGTCGAGCGCCACCACGTGGACGCGGCCGCTGTAGTCGTGGGCCCACTCCCGAAGTTCGGCGGGCCGTCGGGCGGTGAGCACCACCTGGTCGCCGGCCTCGAGCGCTGCATCGGCGAAGGCCATCCCGAACCCACCCGGGGTGCCACCGGTGATGAACCAGCGCCGGGTCATGGTTCGATCACCAGCCGCCTGATCCGGTTGTCGTCGAGGGTGAACCGGAAGTGCAGATCGGCGACGCCGCCGGGGAAGTCGCCTTCGAGGTGCTGGACCACGTCGAACGACGCCGTATCCAGGGCGCTCGCACCGGTGAATTCCGTGGTGTAGGAGTAGGAGTCGGCCGAGCTCTGCAGCCATGCCTCGATCTCGGCGCGGCCACGATGGTCGCGTCCCTCATCTGTGACCACGGCGTCGGTGGTGAACGTCGCCAGAGCTCGGCCGGTGTCCCGGCCGGCGTGGGCGGCGAGATAGGTGGAGATCGGTTCGGGTAGCTCATCCCAGGAGATGACGGCCCCGTCGCTGTTGTCTGGTGTCATACCCCAAGGCTGGGGTCTCCCGCAGGGAGAGAGTCAAGCGCAACTTCGGGTGCCAACGGCACGGGCGGCCACCTGAGC
>MDTC01222861.1_pt1 | contig 19090 bp, 17 predicted proteins | sample 811181 | NCBI WGS metagenome assembly MDTC01 (sample SAMN05326644, study PRJNA326480) | marine metagenome | isolation source: seawater | place: Pacific Ocean: North | collected 2011
GACAAAATAGGCATCGTTTCGGGTTTCCTGACGAAGCTGCTTCCTGTTCAACTTGTTGGAAGCGTAATTGTCTTTTGAAGCCCATGCGATGGAACTTTGCTGAGGGACCTGCAAATTCTGGCTGAGAAAGGATTGGGCTTGTCCATAATTCTTTTCTTCGGCTTTTTGGGCTTCCTCAAGCTCTTCCAATTTGCCTTTTGATTTCCTGATCTTGAAAATATTCGACAACAAGGCCGACGAATTTATCTGTTGGGATTCCAAGACTTCGAGAGCCTCCTGCTGTTCCAAGGTTTGGCTTTGCGAAACCCTTTGAGGCAACTCGGTCTGCTCCGACGGCGGAGGGATGCGATCGGCAACTTCCGAACCACCGGACAGGTTGCTTTCACCCTTTGCCTGTCCGGCTTGGTCATCCGATTGAAACCAAAAGGTCGGGTTGCGGGCCAACCACTCCCGTTGCCAATCCTCCTGCTCCTGAAGCGGGGGGAGACCGGCAGGTTTTTTGCCCACGGGAAAGCAAAGGCCTTCGTTGGCTCCCCAGACAAAGCATTGGTCCACCCAATTATTTGAGCTTGTCCAAGAGCTCAGGCCCTCCGTCCGGTTTGCTTCAGGCAAGGCTCGCAATCCGCTCATCAGTCCCTCCTTGAGGTCCGCCATGGTCAAGTCCATGTTATCGGCCACTGTACGCGCACGGATGGCCAGAGAATCCTCGGCCGCTTGCTCGGCATACTCGGCCATGGCCCACGATTGCCGGGCCATCTCGTGATAGAGCTTGGCCCGGCTCGTTGATTCGTTAGCCATCAGGCGGGACTGCTCGGCGTTGTCACGCATCTTGACCCCTTCTCTCCGGAGCAGGAGAAAAGACAAGGCGCCGACCGACAAGGTCGCTATAACGAGCAATCCCAAACAAAGGACAAACCGGTTCGTTCGCATGATGGAGTGATTGTGCTCCAGAATTCCCCACAAGGCAAGTCACAGGTCGGATTACTTCGACGGGTAGTAAGGAAGCGCTTTTTGTTGAGACTGGATCTGGTAGTTGGAAGAACGCCAAGCCTTGCGGTTCTTGTTCGTCAGCCCGTTGTCTTTCTGCAGCTCTTCGAGTTCGCTGAGAAACTGCTGATTTTTAATATTCACGGAAGAACTTCCCCAAGTCGCATTTTGAGAATCAATGGTCAGGCAAAGCTTCTTGAGTTTCTTTACGGCATCCTCATGCCGGCCCTCGTCAGCCAGAGCAATGGCCTCGTCCTTGGCTTGGGCAACTTCGTTGTCCACGTAAGCCAAGACCACCTTCTCGTTAATGGAGGCAGTCACATCCTTTTCCCTTTCGCTGAAGGCGCAACTTACGCTCGCTTTGCGGGATACGACCGCTCCATTTCCTGAGGCCTTGAACTTGGCGACGATTCGGGCCAAGTTCTTTTTCTCCTTGGCTTTGCCCGCAGGCACTTCGACTTCAAGCAGGGCGAATTTTTCCTGCCCGCCATAGAGCTGATTGATTTCGATTTCCACCCGGTCCTTGAGAATGGCTCCTTCACGGCCGATCAACCGGATCGGACGAACCCCGTTTTCCAATTCGATGCGCAAAGTAGCATGCCTCGCGACGACATTCAGGGCATCCCCGATCTCGGCATCGAAAATTCCAGGCAATTCCTTGCTCGTCTCGGCAAAGTAGAGGTTTCCCTGCCCCTCCTTAGCCAAGCCGGCCATCAGGTCCTCGTTGTAGCCCGCACCGAGCCCGACCGTACTCACTGAAATATCTTCCTTCACGAGGGCTCCTCCGAGACGGATCAAATCTGCTGGAGAGGACGGGCCTTGGTTGGCAAGGCCGTCGGAAAGAAGGATGATCCGGTTAAAATAGTCTCCGTCGAGGTTCTTGCGGATCTCGGCAGCTCCTTGGTTCACTCCGGCATAGAGGGCAGTGCCCCCACTTGCCTGAAGTTGACGGACGAGGTCAATCAGCTTTTCCGCATTCTTGGCAGACTGGGCGGAAGCAATGGTTTCGGCATGATTGGAATAGGCGACGATCGAAATCCTGTCCTTGGCTCCCATGCGACGGATGGCTTGAATGGCCGCCTCCTTGGCCTGGACGATTTTCTCGCCCCCCATGGAACCCGAGCGATCAAGTACGATAGCTAGGTTAACGGGTGGACGGTTGGCCTCCTCGCGAACCATTTGTTCGGGATTCAAGCTGATTTTAAGGACCGCGCGTTCGGCTTTACCGGCAGGCAAGACCGTACGGTCGAGCTCGACCTTCAGTTTGACCTCGGGAAGAACGGGGGCCTTTTTCTTTTTGGCGAAACCTGGTTGCCCGCACGCAATGGCAAGTAACGCGGTGAGTAGGAAGAGAGAATGTTTTTTCATGACGTTTCTTTTTTGATGGTGAATGATTTCAGAGAAACCACAGTTAACCACAAATCGTGGGAAAAGTCGTCAGACTCAGGTAAAAGGAATGTCAAAAAAACGTCAGCTCTCGACTCGTAGAGAAGCATCACCGTCGGCAAAAGTGGCCGTAACGGATTGGTCATGTATCAAATCGGACTTGCTGGAAATGGATTTACCTTCTTGGTCTCGAAGAAATGTAAACCCTCGTCTCAAAGTCTTTTTCAGGCTGCTTCCCTCCAAGCGTTGACCGAGTGATTCCAACTGCATGGACAGCCGTTCCAACCGCTCCTTGGTTAAGTATCCGAAACGGTCTTCTAGATCATCCAAGCGCTGGTAAGCACTTTCGATCCTTGACTTGGGAGATACGCTTTTGATTCGAGCTTCGACCAAATCAAGCTTAGCCCGCAATCCCTCCAGTCTTTCAGTTGCGACTCCTTGAAGAGATTGGCCAAGGGTAGATAGGCGTTCCAGTTGCCGAAGAAAGTCGGAACTAATCCTTTCAGCAGCGGCGGAAGGGGTTTCAGCCCGAAAATCAGCAGTGAAATCGGTTAGTACGAAATCTATTTGATGACCAACTGCCGAAATCACGGGAATCGAGCAGGTGGACACAGCCCGTACAAGGGTTTCATCATTGAAAGCCCACAAGTCTTCTGCAGACCCACCGCCACGACCAATGACAATTAAGTCTACTTTTTGAAAGTTCTCGGCAGAGCGCAGAGCACTCAGGATTTCCGCAGGAGCTGCAGTTCCTTGCACCTTGGCACCAAAAAGCAGAACTTCGCCACGCCAATCCCGTCGGCGAAGAATGCTAATGAAGTCTTGGAAAGCAGCGCCTGTCGGAGAGGTAACGATCGCCACGCGGCGAGGCAGTTCAGGTATGGGCTGTTTCCTATCGGGGTCGAACAATCCCTCCTCGTTTAACTTTTTCTTGAGGCGCTCGAACTCGCGATTCAGTCGACCTTCTCCGATAGCTAATAAGTGTCGAACGCGAATCTGATATTCACCTCGAGGTTCGTAGACGGAAAGATCTCCATAGACTGCAAACTGCTCGCCTTCTTTAGGGAGAGTTTCCATCCGAATCGCATCTCCTCGAAAAAGAACGGCCCTGATTTGGCTCCTGTCGTCTTTTAGCGTGAAATAACTATGTCCGCTTGGCTGGACTCTTAAGTTGGAGACTTCTCCGCGTACCCAGATCGCACCGAAATTCGCTTCCAAGCACGCCTTAACTTCACGGTTCAGGTCACTAACCGACCAAACTGTTTCCGAATCTATGCTTGGTTCAAGCATGGTTGTCCTCAGCTTTTTTTCCTTTTTTCACCAACAACCTGCCGATCAATGGAATTACTACGACACCCGAGGCTCCCATCCAAACATATTGCCAATCGCCTCCGAAAATTCCCGCAAAAGTCAAAACGTAACCGCCGGCAGTAATCGACAAAACAGGTGCCGAAATAATGAAATAACGCCAAAATGGCATCCGAATCAACCCCAAGGCATAATTCGTAAAGATAAAAGGAACTCCCGGCGTCAAACGCAGGATAAGAGTCCATACGAACTCATTCTCCTTATCGGGCACAGGAATCTTATGCTTTGTGCGGCTTAGTAAGCGTTCAATGAGACCACGACCCGGACCCGCCGCGAGCCAGTAAGTCCAAGACAAGTTCACGATAACGGCGAGAGATGCATAGACGCAGGCGAGCCAAGCTCCTTTCCCTCCACCCCAAATGCCAGCCAAAGTTAACAGAGGAGCCACCGGCAAGATTAGAGCAGGCAAAACTGCGATAGCGGCAAAAAGCCAAAAACCATTTGCCAAAAGAAAGGTTTCGAATGACTTCCAGCGCTCGAAAAGCCATTGTTCCGTTTCAGGACCGCCGATGGAGACCACCGACCAATAGGCCAGACCCAAGATTGCAAATGCAGAAAGCACTAACCCGGCGACAACCAAAAGATTCTTTTTCATGCCCAAAGGCCTGAATCAGGAAAGCAATTAACGGTGGTTTACTCCTCGGGAACTTTGAGGATCACAGGCTCGACCTCATCCAAAATCTCTTTACTCGTGTTAGTTTCCGTGGAGTTTTCCTCATCCTGAACTTTTTCAGGCAAAGAAGGGGAATTAAACGAATTGTAAATGGGAATTACCAGAAAGATTGCCAAGCCGATGCAGGACAGGATGAGGATCGCCTCAAATCGAGAACCACCACGGCGAGCATTAAAATCTCTATTTTTTGACATAGGGTTCACTTTCTTAGGGACTGGACAACTCGTCAAACGGAAAGCCCGCAAGAAGTAGGACCGTAAATGAGAAACAATAACAGAAACGGTAAAATAATTCCTATTCCCGCAACAATAGCCAATATTAACTGAGCCTTTTGGGCCTTTGCCAAATTTTCAGGCGTTTTTGGGGCTGGAGGTTGCCCCCAATCGTCTTCTTTATCCTCATCGGGATCATCGTACTCCATAACAAACTTTCAAAAATGTACCCGTAAACAAGAACGAGCGAACTTATTTTCTTGCGAGGTGGGTTCGCCCTTTGGGAGAAGATAGTACAAAGTGTTTAATCAAATTACCATCATAGGCCCGGGCTTGCTCGGAACTTCTCTCGGCATGGCCATAAAAGCAAAAGATCTGGCCAAAAAGATTAATGTCTGGGCGAGGCGCCCCGAGGTTAGGGAGGCGTGTCGACGTACGGATTGGTGCGATGCCGACCATTCGGAAATTCCTGAGGCGGTAAAGGGAAGCGACTTCGTTGTCGTATGCACCCCCGTTCGACATATCAAGGCCGTTCTCGCAAAGATAGCTAAGGTTGCCTCCTCGGGTTGCGTGGTAACTGACGTAGGAAGTGTGAAAGGTGCCATTTCCCAAGCCGCCGACAAGGTGTTTACTGCCTCCAAAGCAACTTTTGTAGGGTCCCACCCCATGGCAGGGTCGGAGAAAGCAGGAATGGAGAATGCCAGTCCAGGCCTTTTTGATGAACGCCCATGCTTCGTTACCTCGGGGAAAGACATTTCGGTAGAAAGCTTGGAACTCGTTTCAAACTTTTGGCAGGCAATCGGTATGTCGGTTACAATTACTACTCCAAATGAACACGACGAAATCGTAGCCCATTTGAGCCACCTTCCGCACGCCCTAGCCTCCGGACTCTGTCACCTCCTCGGAAAGAAATCCCCGACATGGGGGAAGCTTGCGGGTCAAGGGTTACGCGACACCACGCGTATAGCATCGGGCAACCCTCAATTGTGGGAAGAAATCTTTCTCCTGAATCGTGAATCCCTACTCTTAGCCCTCCAGTCCTTCGAGGAAACTTGCGGTTTGCTGCGTGAAGCTCTTCATACAAAAAACGACAGCGAGATTCGGTCTTGGCTTAATGCTGGCAAGGAATACCGGGACGAACTGAAAAGACCCAAAGATACTTGATGAGCGAATCCATTTCCATCACGCCCTTCACCTCCCCTTGCAGAGGTGAGGCAAAAGTACCGGGTTCAAAAAGCATTACAAACCGAGCCCTGCTTCTTGCCGCCCTAAGCAATCGGAAAGTTACTTTAAATGGAGCACTTTTCAGCGATGACGTAGAGATCATGGTTGAGGCTCTAACCTTTCTAGGTTTCATTGTAGATACCGATAAACAAACTGCCAGAATCACTGTGAAAGGAGAATCGGGAAGGATTCCCAACCAGTCGGGTGATCTCTTCGTCGGAAACGCAGGCACGGTTGCTCGCTTCTTAACTGCAGCCCTTTGCCTTCGTTGGGGTGGGAAATATCGTTTAGACGGAACAGAGGCGATGAGAGAGCGACCAATGCAAGGATTAATCGATAGCCTTAAACAGCTAGAAGCACGCTTCACATTTGAAAAAAAAGACGGACATTTTCCTTTCGTAATCGAAACTCAAGGAATCAAGGAAGGGACATGGGTAGTTGATGCAACTGCAAGCAGTCAGATTCTTTCTGCTATGCTTATGGTTGCACCTTTAGCTGAGGAAACAGTCGAGGTAGTGCTTAAAAACAACACCGTCTCCAAACCTTTCGTTGAGATGACCTTAAATATGTGCGATCATTTTTCGGGTGGGAATGCAGCATTTACTATAGATGGCGACAATTACAAAACGATTTCCAACAAGGGGTACTCTCCAAGCAGTGAGAATTACCAAGTAGAACCTGATGCAACTGCCGCAAGCTATTTTCTAGCTCTTCCCATAGCGACGGGAGGGAACTGTAGTTTAAAAGGGTTCAAAAAAGACTCCATTCAAGGTGACGTCGGATTTATCGAGGTCCTAAAGGAAACAGGTATTCACGCCGATTTAACTAGTGAAGGAGCGTACACCGAGGCACAGAAGGAACTGGAAGGGAAGCACTTCGATTTCAACGATATATCAGACACCTTTTTAACCCTCGCTGCACTTGCTCCACTTCTTAAGGGGAATACCACAATTTCAGGAATTGCACATACGCGAAAACAAGAAACGGACCGCGTTTCTGCGATGGCTAATGAAATACGAAAGCTCGGTCAAGAAGTCTTGGAAGACGATGATTCAATAACCATTACCCCGAATCTTGAAAACCTTCGACATAAAGCGTTGGAAGGAGTTTGTATAGACACTTACCATGATCACCGAGTCGCCATGAGCTTTGGCATTCTAGGTTCGACCGATGTTCTAGGAAATGGACGACCATGGTTAACGGTACGAGACCCAATGTGTTGTGCCAAAACCTTTCCCAACTTTTTCGAGGAGTTGGAACGAATTCGCCTACTCTCCCTTGCCCCGCAATGAACGAAAAATTCATTATTTTAGCAATCGATGGCGGAGCCGCATCCGGCAAATCCACAACCGCCAAGACACTGGCTCAAGCAATGAGCCTTATGCATATCGATACAGGTTCACACTATCGAGCCCTTTGCCTGAAATTGCTGGAGAAGAAGGTGTCCGCCGATGACGAAAAGTTGGGCGAAGTTCTTGGGGCATTGACTCTGGATACCAAGATAACAGGCAACCAAGGTCGAATTCGCTTGGATGGAAAGGTGCCCGACCCGAACGAACTGCGCTCCGATCTAATCAACGAAAACGTATCCTTCTTCGCTGCCCAACCGAATGTTCGTGAAAAACTTCTCGGATACCAACAATCACTTGCGGGAATTGCCGAATCGTCAGGTTTCTCCGGTTTGGTCATGGAGGGACGCGACATTGGTTCGGTCATATATCCTGAAGCACAAGTAAAGATTTTTCTTCAAGCAGACGAAAGGGAACGTAAGAAACGCAGGGAAGCCGAGGGGCAAACCGATGCCATATCACTCCGTGACAAAATGGACACCACTCGCAAGAACGCTCCCCTAGCCTGCCCTGATGGGGCACTCGTCATCGATACTGGTAGGCATTCCATCGATCAAGTCGTCGGGATGGTGCTGGACTTGGCGGAGAAGGCCAGATCATGACTTTTCTATATCGTTGTGCCCAGACGGTCTCCTTTCTCTATTTCAAAATCTTCCACCGCTTTCGTGTTTCGGGATTGGAACATGTGCCGAGCGATGGTGCCTTTTTGCTGGCTTCTAATCATGTCAGCTTTTTCGATCCGCCCGCATTAGGTTGCCGAGTACCTCGAGATCTTCACTATTTTGCCAGAAAATCTCTTTTCAAAGGTTTGTTGGGGAAATTGATAACGGCTTTGAACTCCATCCCCGTTGATCGAAAAGGCTCTGACGTCTCTTCCTTCAAAAAAGCGTTGAAGGTTCTTGATACAGGATTTCCATTGCTTGTCTTCCCCGAAGGAACAAGAAGCCTGGACGGTTCTTTGCAAACAGCTAAAGCCGGAATCGGCTTACTAGCAATAAAGGCTGGGGTTCCAATATTGCCGGCGTGCGTTATCGGCGGTTTCGAAATACTTGGTAAAGGACGAAAATGGCCCAAGATAGGTCATCGTTTGACAATCGTTTATGGACCTTTGCTGTCAATCGAAACTCTCGATCCAGGACCCAACACGGCAAAAAGGTCTCAAATAGTTGCCGATGCCATCATGGAGGCAATAGGCAAGCTGCGAGATTGATAAGGAGAAATTATTTCCCGAAAATCCTCTTAATGGCAAGGGCGCAGTTTCCTGGGTCCAGGACGGTCAATACAGGGGTGTTACTGGGCATTTGCAAGGTAGAGTGAATATTTACCAGCATATCCACTTTATCGCTGAAAGGAGGGCAACCGATCGTCGGAAATTCCGAGTTGGCGGCGACAAAGCCGGACAAAGCGTTAGAACGACCTGCGATCGTAACGTAAACGATAGATGCCGAGTTGGCGTTGGACTCTAAGATTTCGAGCACTTTTCGAGGTTGCTTATGAGCAGAAGCAACGTGTTGGTCCCAAGTAATCCCGAATTCATCAAGGGAAGAAGTTATCTTTAGAGCGTGTCCTTCGTCTGAAATGGAACCAAGAATGAGTACGACTTTCATGAGAATATTATGATATTTTACAATTATTAGAGATATGCGGAAAGGTTCTTCTCCATGCGTTTTTGCACTGGTTCTTCTGCAGCAGGAAAAGGAAATGGCTCGCCTGTAATTTTTTCGTAAAGGTAGAGATAGCGTCGAGAGAGCTCGACCACTAGTTCACTCGGGGCTACTGGAAGAACGTCATCAGCGTAGGGGTCGCAGTTGTCCTTGAACCATAAGCGGAGAAACTCTTTGTCCACGTTTTGCGGTTCTTGACTTGCTGCAAAACGTTCTTCGAAAGTATCGCTTATCCAGTATCGGCTGGAATCGGGTGTGTGAATCTCATCCACTAAGGTGAGCGTGCCATTGGAGTCCTTGCCCATTTCATATTTGGTGTCGACCAATATGAGGCCATGTTTATCTGCGGTTTCCTGCCCGCGCTTAAACAATTCAAGGGCAACCTGTGACGCAGTATCCCAATCCTCTTGAGTCATCCAACCTTCCTCTACAATGGCCGTGGGAGAAATCGGTCTGTCATGGGCCTCTTCCTTGGTCGTTGGAGTAAGGACAGGGAAATCCAGTCGTTGGTTCTTCTTCAAGCCATCGGGAAAAGATAATCCACAATATTCTCGATCCCCGGAATTGTATACGGTCCAGAGCGAAGTGGCCGAACTTCCGGTGATGAACCCACGAACGACAAACTCAATCGGAAAAACCTCACATTTCTTTGCAAGAGTTACATTGGGGTCGGGAATGCCCAATACATGGTTAGCCACTATGTCCTTCGTATGTTCAAACCACCAAGCACCAGTAAGGTTCAGCACTTGACCCTTAAATGGGATGGAAGCAAGAACGCGATCAAAAGCACTTTGACGATCGGTAGTGACAAGAAGAAGCTCGTCTCCTAAGTCGTATCGATCTCGGACCTTGCCTTGGTATTTCTCACCCTTTCCTAAATCGGTTGCGGTAAGGCAGTTCTCGACTTCAGCCAAGATGCGTTCAGTGTAATCTACTTTGGTTTGAATTGTCTCTATTTCGCTCATTAGAAATTTGAGCAATCGTAGACAGACAATTCAGGAATTCAAGCGCAACCGATCAAAGAAATGCTTTTTTTCCTCATCTCATACTAAAAGAAGACTTTTGCGTCTCTTCAGCTCTGTAAAATAGTATGGAAGAGACAACTCGAGCATTCATGGCGAAGCCTTTTGCATTTAGCTGAAATTCTCGTCAAAAAGAGGGACGTCACAAATCATAATACCTCGATAAAGTCGAAGATTGAGGCGGGGGGGGCATCCTTGGCAAGCATTTTGCCATCACTCCAAGCGGGTTCAAATATACCGTCGAGAAACCGTCCGACCCTGTATAGTGTAGCAAAATCAAAAGATGGAGCTTCACCACCTTGCCCGCCCACGACTTCGGCTCCCAGCCGGACGTTGTCTTGCATCCATGCAGGCATGCGAAGATGGAAAGGGTTTCGGCGAACCTCTCCGACGTGATGAGATAGTGCGGCTAATAATTCTGCAAGATCAGCTTCAGAGGATTCCACCATAAGATTGGGAGAATGCATCTGCCCCCAATACTCGGTTTCAACAAGTAGCGGAAGGGAATGGGCAGGCAAAGCGGCAAGGGCATCCATAACGAGATGGTGAACTCCAACATGAGTCCCATTCCAATCGAGAAGGTGAGGAAAGAAAATGGCTTTGGGAGACCAATTCAATAAGATGGCTTCGATGCTCTCGACAGCGGTAGCCCAATTTTCCGGTTCGTTCTTGCGAGCGATAGGAGTGATGCGTTCAAGTCCATTTGGAGATATTTCCTGAAGGTCAAAGCCGAGATAATCGCAGGCATTCCTCAGTTCGGCAAGACGGGGTCGTTGCCGTTTCTTATTACTACCAAGAGTGACGGCTACGTTAACGACCCGAGTGCCGGCTTCTCGCATTAAGCGAAGAGGCAGTCCCCCAATGATGCATTCATCGTCGGGATGTGGAGAGAAAACAAGTACGACTTGGGCATTTTCCTCTAACTTCGGGCGAGGCTGCTTCTTTATCCCGCCAAGCGGTAGATCAACACCTTGTTCTACAAGTTCCCGAAAGGAAGAGGCGAATGAAAGGTAAGGGTTCTTGGACATCTTGGGTTGGATTAAAGACTTGGCAGACTAGCGGCGGCAATGGCTTGCCCGTGACGTTTGTCTTTCTCTCCCGGCATGTGAAAAGCAATCTTTTCTGCCACTTCGGGGAATTCCGCCGAGAGAGTTTTCCGAGCTTTCGATAGAATGATTGCACCGCCCTCGCCGCTGGTTACTCGACCAAGAATCAATAAGTGTCGAAGATTGTAATAGTCTGCATAGTGAGCCACCCCATAGCCTAAGTATGAGCCTATGGTCTCGTAAATCCTGCGTGCCCTTGGATCATCCATTTTCATAAGGTTTTGAACCTCAACAAGCTTTTCGGGAGGAGGTAAATCAGATGGCAAGTCAATACCCGCAGGATGCAATAGTCGATCCACTGCCTGCTGAGAAAAATATTGTACACCGCAACCGCGATCCCCACTCCATTCGTCGGCAGGAGCAGTTTCGGCGAAGTCGACGGGGGCAAAGGCCAATTCGTTTAACCAAGTGGTCACGTTCCCCTCAGCATTAACATACCCCGTCGCCTCACTGGTGCCCATGGCAAGTCCGAGAACGGCATTTTCCCCAAGTGTCATGGAACCTGCAAGAGCGGTTACGTCCCCGTCGTTGATGACTTCGAACGGAACACCCCATTCGTAGGCAAGATCTCGAAAAAGCGGTTTCACTTTTGAATCGAAGAGAGGATCGGGCACGCCACGAAAAAGCGATGCGACCCTCGGCTGATTGTTTACGTACACTCCAGCGGAGCTTCCGCCGATGGCACCAACTCTTGGCAAATGATTGGAAGCCTTGCTCAAAGAGTCCATTATGCCATCGCGATGATATTGGGGGTCTTTCTTATGGTAGGGGTCCCATTTCGATTCTTCACTGTATATAACTTTCCCATCGACTAAAGCAGCTACCTTTCGGTCACTTCCTCCTAGGTCAAAACCAATTCGGCAACCATCTAGATTGCGACCGAGCTTTTGGGACGAGCTTTGTTCAGGAGGTATATCAGAAGTCAATACTACCTCAAAGGGATGTTCATACACCCGAGACATAAAAGCAGCATCGAAACGACCCGTTGACGTATTAGAAAAATACTTCTTCAGAGCTTCCCCAACTCCCGCAGGACCGTTGAAGTAAACTCGAGCTCCACCTTTTGACCAGAGCAGGAATTTCAAAAGACGTTCCATGTAACGAAAGTTCAAAAATGCTTGTGGGTGCTGTTCTGAAAGCACCTCCGTGGAATGCCTCAAAATAGTACCGTTCCCCTGCTCCAATCCGAAATGAACGGACGAAGGGGATTCTGAAGCTCGAACCAGTTGAGCATAGGAGCGATTCCATACAGCGGCAGGTTGAAAAGACGAATCGAGCGGTGGCGGATGTAGTAAAGCTGGGAGAGAAAACTGCGATCGGTTCGTCATAAAACTACTCTTTGGATGAATTACCCAAAGAGCGAGTCAAGAGTTTCCCTCTTTGTTCAACAATAATCAGCACATCGCTCCGCTTGAAAACATTGAACTAAACATTGGTGATGGGCTTTTTGTTAGCTTCAAGATAGGAAATACTCTTTCGAGAAAAGATGAACGCGAAAAAAGAACAAATACGTCTGGCTGCCCCATAATGAAAGAAGATTCAATCGAATACTTTGACCGTCACTCGAAGCAAAAACTGATAGAGCAAGTTTATGGCGAAAAGTGGTTGAACAGGATTTACGGTAATCCACTTGGACGCTTGATCCTTTGGCTCGCCGTAAAGAGGTCTTGGTTCTCCCGCTGGTACGGTTATCGTATGAGTAAGCCTAAAAGCAGACAGCTGATACAAGGGTTCATCTCTAAGTATGGCTTGGATGTTAGCGAGTTTGCGGAGGGTGAAGACTCCTTTCACTCGTTCAATGATTTTTTTGTTAGACGGTTAAAAGCATCGGCTCGCCCAATATCTCAAGCTGAGGAAGTCGCCATTTTTCCAGCAGACGGTCGTCACATGGGCTTCCAAGACTTGTCAGACTTGGAGGGTGTTTTCGTTAAGGGACAAAATTTTGACCTCAAAAGCCTTTTTGGTTCAGTGGAAACCGCTGCTCCCTTCGAACACGGGACTTTAATAATATCACGACTGTGCCCGGTAGATTATCACCGTTTTCACTACCCTTCGACGGGGAAAGCATCTGCACCCGTACTCATCAATGGAGGTCTGAGTTCCGTGAACCCAATTGCCTTAAGAAGAGACCTGTCCATTTTTTGGCAAAACAAGCGTAACCTTTCCTATATCGAAACCGATGGATTTGGCCGGATAGCAAGTTTCGAAGTTGGTGCAACTTGCGTGGGTTCTATGACCTATGAGCAATCACTACCGAGGATTGTACAGAAAGGTGAAGAAAAAGGGTTCTTCTCTTTCGGCGGATCTTCAGTAATCACTCTTTTTGAGCCCAATAGAATTCTATTGGCGGCGGATTTGCTGGAGCATTCAGCAAATAATCGTGAACTGTATGCAAGAATGGGTGAAACCATGGGGAATTGCCCAAAGAAATGACAAGGATTGCATCTTGCAATAAGTCGGTTCTCCATGAGATTATTAAGACGCATTTGATGAAAAATTCCCTAGGAGCCTTAAAAATCCGAAACCGTGGTTTCACCATGCTGGAATTGTTGGTTGCAGTTGCAGTTACGGCGATTCTGGCAACAATGCTACTTACCATTACGAGACAGGTAGTCGTTACCCACGGGCAAACCTCGGGCAACTTGGAAACTAATCAAATCGCCAACTTTGTGCTCGACCAGATCCAAGAGGACTTGCACTGCGCACTTTATCGTAACGATGGCGGTGCGTGGATGGCCGCCACGATTCCGGAAGACACAAGTACGAGCGGTTCTTGGAAAACAGCTTCCAACCCAAAACCCACTGAGGAATCCATTAGGCTCACTCCTAATGATTGGACTGATGGCCCTACTGATGCTTACACGGATGCCAAGAAACAGCTACATTTGCCAGATTGTCGCTTCGGCGTAGCTGGCACCTGGTTCCGCTTTTTCACTCAGTCTCCAGAGCTCGACCCTGACGCATCGGTGAGTTCGTCCGTACGGGCGGTCTCTTACCAAATTGTTCGTCATGGACTCACGGGTGCTCCAAAATCAACACCGCGCTACCAATTGTTCAGAACAGATGTTTCCGCAAAAGATACCTTTTATTCCGGCTACGACTTGCACCCGGTTGACGGCAACTATACCACGCGCTCAGCCAACGACAGGAGACAACCGGGAAATATAGTGAATCCTATTTTTATGGACGAAGCCGGCAAGGCGGCTACGGATTTCTCCCTTGCCGCAAATATCATCGATTTTGGCATCCGAGCCTATCTCATAGAACCATCTTCATCGGGCAGAAAATATCTCCGACAAATATTCCCTGACGTAAACGCCACTTCAGGCACAGGAAAATACGAATATATTGCCACCTCCAGCCCCGCATACCGAACTAGCGCGTCTCATCCTCTAGCCCACGCCTTCCCTGAGGTGATCGATCTTATGGTGCGAGTACTAACCACACAGGGGGCAAGTGCTATTTCAAGTTTTGAAGATGGCTTGATTTCCGCTCCGGATGGAGTTTCAAAAGAAGAATACTGGTGGCAGTTAGCAGAAGAAAACTCTCAGGTGTATATTCGTCGAGTTCGGATTCTTTCCACAGGCATTTAAACATAGATTGTCCTTTTGATTTCTAAGATTCCTTTACATGCGATTTCCGATATCGCAAAGGAGTCATGCCCGTATGAGCACGGAAGTGCTGAGTAAAAGAACTTTGATCGAAAAAACCACATTCCAAAGCCACCTCTACTATCGATTTATTGCTAACTAGAAGAGAGTCGCAAGCGGCTTCAACCCGGGTGTTGATCAAGAATCTATGAGGAGTCGTATGGAAAACTTGTCGAAATTTTCTATTTAGTTGTCGAGGGGACATTCCGGAAACCTTGATCAGTTCGGCAATGGTTATTCGTTTTCTAAAGTTTTTTCGCAAATAGGATAACATCGCTCCAAGCCCTCCCGCTCCTTCTTCCAAGACATTCGCTTCCATATATCTTCGAACTGTTCCGATTATTCCTATAACTTCCTTATCAAAATTGAAGAGTGGCAATTTGTTCGTGCAAAACCAATCGGGCAATCCCCTCTGATTGAAGAAAAGTTCAACAATTTGTAACTTTGGTTTTCCCGTACATAAAATTTCCTCGTCATCTCTACGAAAATGCTGAGCTAGACGAGGCGGGAAAAGTTCAAAGTCATTTTTGCCAACCAATTCCGCTGCCGAAGCAAAACCAAATCTATTCCAGAAAGAACGATTTGCGGTAACTAGACGAAACTGCCGATCTTTAACGAAAAAAGAAATGTCCGACATATGATCGAACAAGGAAATGAATTGAGATGGAGATGAGCAATTTCGCAGGAAGGAGGCTATCTCAAGATTTGCAGACATGGCGAAAATCGCATAAAATTAGGCTTTTTTATCCAAGAATCAAATGGATTTTCATAGTAGTATTAAAAGTGAACACCAGGACTGCTGTCATAAAACACCACCTAAGTATGAAAACTAAAGCAACAATAAGTAAACTAACAAAGCTTCTAATCTTCTTGTTGGCTAATGGCCTATGTGCCGAAAATAAATATTCCAGGCCGAATATCATACTAATAATGTCCGACGACATGGGCTTCTCCGACATCGGATGCTATGGTGGAGAAATCCAGACTCCCCATCTTGACGCCCTTGCAGCAAAAGGTATTCGCTTCTCTCAATTCTACAACGCTGCCCGCTGCTGCCCGACCCGTGCCGCATTGCTCTCCGGACTATACCAACATCAAGCGGGGATTGGATTGATGACCGGCGATAAGAAACTACCGGGTTATCGAGGAGAATTTGGGCGTAACGTAATAACGATCGCCGAAGCTATGAGTACCTCCGGATATCGCAATTACATGAGTGGGAAATGGCACGTCACTCGCCATGTCGGGCCAAATGGGCCAAAAGACAACTGGCCATTGCAACGCGGGTTTGATCGTTTTTATGGAACGATCATTGGAGCAGGGAGTTTCTTCGATCCCGCAACTCTATGTCGTGGCGACACTTACATCACCCCGGTCAACGATCCTGAGTACAAACCAAAAACCTATTACTACACCGATGCCATCAGCGACAATGCGGTGAACTTTCTCCAGGAGCATTCTAAAAAGACTGCGGACAAACCTTTCTTTCTCTATGCCTCCTACACTGCAGCACATTGGCCGATGCATGCTCTCCCCGAGGATATGGCCAAGTACAAGGGAAAGTACGATGAAGGGTTCGAACCGATTAGGAAACAACGGCTAAAACGCCTCAAGGAAATCGGTCTTGTGGCAAAAGACATTAAAATGTCGCCCGCGACCGATGATTGGGAAAGGACTAAGCACAAAGACTGGGAAAGCCGGAACATGGAAGTCTACGCCGCCATGATTGACAACATGGATCAAGGTATCGGACGCATTATTGAGGAAGTGAAGCGACAGAGAGAATTTGAGAACACGCTCATTCTTTTTCTTCAGGACAACGGTGGTTGCGCCGAAGGGTTTGGTCGCTACGCGCCAAGAAATCCTTATCGCGAATACAAACCCATGGGACCCGATGACCTGCAGAGAAAAATTTGGCCCCCCATGCAAGCTCGCGACGGTCGGCCTTTGCGGGTGGGTCCGGGAGTAATGGCCGGACCCGAAGACACTTTCATCGGGTATGGTCGCGGTTGGGCCAATGTCTCCGATACTCCCTTTAGAGAATTCAAACACTATGCTCACGAAGGCGGAATTTCGACACCCCTTATCGCCCACTGGCCCAAAGGCATAGACAAAAAACTATCGGGCAAACTGGAACATCAGCCGGGTCATGTCATAGACATTATGGCTACTTGCATAGACGTCGCCGGCGTAAAGTATCCAAAGAAATACGATGGACACCAACTCGATCCTGTTGAAGGCGTAAGCCTGAGACCGGCGTTCAATGGAAAATCCTTGGAACGCAAGGATGCGCTCTACTTCGAGCACCATCTCAACTGCGCAATCCGCGATGGAGACTGGAAACTGGTTCGATACGGACAGACCGGCAAACCTTCAAGTTTCAGACCATGGGAGCTCTACAATATGAGTAAAGACCGTTCCGAGCTGAACAATCTAGCCAAGGAGAATTCGAAAAAGGTAGAGGAACTCATTGCAAAGTGGGAAGCGTGGGCCGTACGGGCCAAGGTAAAACCATGGCCCTGGCAATTTCAAGAGGATCAATAGAGTGCAATGGCCGGGCAAGCATTACTTCTCCCAGTCGCCTCAGCTTTGGCGTCATCTACCTTTTATCGGAGTGCAAGCTGCTTCCGCCCGCAACAACCCTACACCCTAGCCAAATAATCCAGCGACCAGACCCCAGCCACATAAAATGAAAATACATATTCCCTTCCTTGCCTTCCTTCTGATGAATATCTCATTCAACGGAGCCTTCGCCGACCCTATTCGAGTCCTTTTTCTCGGTCACGAAAGTAAGCACCATAACTCGAACGAGTATTACCCGATGCTGTCCAAGGCGCTCGGTCGAGATGCCATATATTTCGATTACGTGACCAACGTCGGAGCGGCTCTGGATGACGACGCTTACCTTGGCAAGTTTGACGCTCTGTTGATTTACGCAAACCATCCTCGACTTACGGCTAAACAGTGGAAGAACCTGCAGTCCTATGTCCGCAACGGCGGCGGTTTTGTGCCTGTGCATTGCGCCAGTTGGTGCTTTTCGAACATTCCCGAATTCGACCAACTTGTGGGAGGGCGATTCAAGAGCCATCAAGGAACCAGTTTCAAGGCTCGTGTTGTGAAAAAAGAGCATCCCGCCCTTACGGGAGTCAAAGAATTCGAGGCTTGGGACGAGACCTACTTTCACCACAGGCACAACGAGAAGGGTCGTACCGTCCTCATGGTGCGGGACGCCATGCCCGGGGACCCGCACAACAAGCCCGAGCCGTGGACTTGGGTTCGCACCGAGGGGAAGGGACGCGTCTTCTACACAGCCTCGGGGCATGACGAACGGGTCTGGAATCACCCCGGTTTTCATCAACTCATCAAGAGCGGAATCCTTTGGGCGGTTGGCGACAAAGCAAAAACTCGTTATGAAAATTTCCTAGCCTCCCGTACCCCCTTGAAGTACGAAAAACGAGACAACGTACCCAACTACGAGCGCCGACCGGAGCCCCTTCCCTACCAATTGCCCCTCTCACCCGAGGAAAGCATGAAATACACGCAAGCACCTGTTGGTTTTCGACTCGAATTGTTTGCTTCCGAACCCGAGATAATCAATCCCATTTACTTCCAGTGGGACGAACGTGGGCGCCTCTGGGTTGTCGAGTCGGTCGACTATCCCAACGAGTTGAAACCGGAGCGCAAAGGTAATGACCGAATAAAGATTTGCGAAGATACCAATGGCGATGGCAAAGCAGACAAATTCACAGTATTTGCCGACGGATTCAACATACCCACCTCGATGGTTTTTGCCCGTGGCGGCGTCATTCTCGCCCATGCTCCGGAATTTCTCTTCCTTAAGGATACTGACGGCGACGACAAAGCCGATCACCGCGAAGTTCTCTTCACCGGATTCGGCGTGGGGGACACGCACGCAGGCCCAAGCAACCTGCGTTACGGTTTTGATAACTGGATTTACGGTACCGTCGGTTACTCTCGTTTCAACGGCGAGGTAAACGGCGAAAAGCACAATTTTGGATCGGGAACCTTTCGCTTTCGTCCCGATGGCTCGGACATGGAATTCCTTCACCAGTTCAACAACAACACATGGGGCATTGGATTCAACGAAGCCGGCGACGTATTCGGTTCCACCGCCAACAACAATCCCAGCTTCTTCGGGGGCATCCCCAACACTGTCTTTGGCAGTCAACGTCGCATGAGCGCCAAGATGATCGCAAGTTCGCCCAAGTTCCATCCGATTACCCCGAACATTCGTCAAGTCGACGCGTTCAATGCCTACACCGCAGGTTGTGGACACGCCTTCGCCACTTCCTCCGGTTTCCCGAAATCGTGGCGAGACCGGCGGGCATTCGTCTGCGGACCGACCGGCAACCTGCTGGGCATGTACGACGTGCGACCAAAGGAATCGGGCTACGAGTCCGTAAACGCCTTTAGTTTCGTGGCCAGCGC
>MDTC01216295.1_pt1 | contig 19088 bp, 2 predicted proteins | sample 811181 | NCBI WGS metagenome assembly MDTC01 (sample SAMN05326644, study PRJNA326480) | marine metagenome | isolation source: seawater | place: Pacific Ocean: North | collected 2011
CATACAATGCTAACATGGTGGCAAATGAAGTATTCATTGATAGTGCCACATTAAGAGAAAATGTGGTTTCATTAGCAAGAAATATTGGATATGTTCCAAGATCTAGAAAATCAGCAAGATCAACAATAAGTTTTTCTGTTAACACGTCAAATATATCACCTACACCTAGCACTTTAACCTTGAAAAAAGGAATTGTTGCTACAACACAAGGTTCATTTGGAAATAGTTCTTTTACTTTCTGTATTTTAGACGATATTACAGTTTCTGTCGTTGAAAATACTGCATTTTTTGAAAATATTGTAATTTATGAGGGCACTTTCCTTACAAATACGTTTACATATAACTCAAGAGTTCCAAATCAGAAATTTATTATCAATAATATTGGTATAGACACTGATTTAATCAATGTTACGGTTAGACCAAACGAAAATTCAACAAGATCTGTAAAATATTCTCTACAAGACAGTTTATTTGATGTTAAATCTGACTCAAAAGTCTATTATATCCAAGAATCTAATGACGAGAGATATGAAATAATTTTTGGAGACAATATTTTTGGTCAAAAGTTAGAAAATAACAACTTTATCACTGTAGATTATATTACATCAAGCGGAGATGCGGCAAATGGAATTTCTGAGTTCACTTTTGCAGGTAGAATCAACTATACAAGAAATGCACAAACATATAATGTAACCTCTGGCATATCATTGATTTCCACTGGTTTAATATCATCTGGTGGTGAAGAAATCGAAGGAGTAGAGTCAATCAAAAAATATGCTCCTAGAATATATGCATCTCAAAATCGTGCATTAACTGCAAATGATTACGAAACTTTGATCCCCGCAAAAATTTACCCTGAAACCGAATCTATTTCAGTGTTTGGAGGTGAAGAGATTATTCCTCCACAATATGGTAAAGTATTCATTAGTATAAAACCAAGATTTGGTGATTTCTTACCTAACTCAATTAAAGATAATATCAAACTTAAGTTAAAAAAATATTCTGTTGCTGGAATTGTACCAGAAATCTTAGATCTTAAATATCTGTTTTTGGAAGTCAATTCAAAAATTTATTATAACACTAATTTAGCACCATCTAGTGCTTTCGTATCTTCTATTTGTCAAAACAATGCAAATAAGTATGCTGAGTCAAGTGAATTAAATAAGTATGGTGCAAGATTTAAATATAGTAAGTTTTTAAAAATACTTGATAGTAGTCATGAATCTGTAACATCTAATATTACTACAGTTGCCATGAGAAGAGACTTGAGGGTTGTTTTCAATACATTTGCAGAATATCAAATTGGTTTTGGCAATCCATTCTATGTTAAAAGACAAAACGGATATAATATTAAAACAAGTTCCTTTAGAATTGCAGGTATTCAAGAACCCGTTTACATGTCAGACTTACCAAGTGGTGATGGTATAACTGGCATTCTGTTTTTCTTTACACTTCCATCCGTTTCATCTCAATCCCCAACAATTGTTAGAAGAAATGTTGGATTTATTAATTATTCAAATGGAATAATTACAATGAACCCAGTAAATATCTTAGAAGCAAAATTAAAAGATGGAAGACCTATCATAGAAATTGAGGCAACTCCAACTTCAAATGATGTTGTAGGATTACAGGATCTTTATTTGCAACTAGATACTAGTAGTAGTGTATTTGATGTAATAGTTGATAATATTTCGTCGGGTCTTGATCCCTCGGCATCAAATTACAACATTTCTTCAAGTTACCCTAATGGTAATTTAGTAAGATCAGGTGGACCTATTAGTAGACAAATTAACACGACCTCCTCTACTACTACGGCAACACCAACTACTGCAACATCAACACCATCCAGCACTGTATCAACACCATCCAGCACTGTATCAACATCTGGAGCATCTACATCAGGATCATCCTCTTACTAAGAAGTTAACATAAAATGTCAGAAAACAGAGTACAGTTTAATACAATCGTCTCTAATCAACTTCCCGCATACGTTAGGGAAGATTTTCCACTTGTTGAATCTTTCTTAGAGTCATATTATAGAGGACAAGAGTATCAAGGTGGTCCTATAGATTTAATTCAAAACATTGACAAATATACTAAAGTTGATAACACAACAAATCTTTCTTCAGAAATCATTCTTGATGGCGATATTGATTTTGATGATACCACTATTAATGTTTCAACCTCAAAATCTCCTACAGGAACAGATGGATTTCCTGATTCCTATGGATTAATTCAAATTGATGATGAAATTATAACCTATACCGGAAAAACAAATTTTTCCTTTACAGGTTGTATTAGAGGTTTTGCTGGTATTACGTCTTATAGAAGTGAAATATTTGCCGATGAAGTTGTATTTAATACGACTTCTGCGGAAGATCATGATTCTGGTGCTACAATTAAAAATTTATCTGTTCTTTTCCTAAAGGATTTTTTAGTAAAAACAAAACATCAAATTCTTCCTGGATTTGAGGAGAGAAGTCTTGATTCTGATTTGAATCAAAAACTATTTTTAAAACAATCAAAAGATTTTTATCTTACAAAAGGAACCGACAGATCTTTTGAAATTCTTTTCAAAGCACTTTATAATGAAAATGTAGAAGTAATTAAACCAAGAGAGAATTTAGTTACACCATCAAATGCTAATTTTAGCGTGTTAAATGAGATGGTGGTTGAACCTATTTCAGGAAATCCACTTGAATTGGAAAATGCTACATTATATCAAGATCAATATGATGATATTATTGAAAAGGCGTACGCACCAATTTCGTCCGTCGAAAAAGTAGATGTTGGATTTGGTCAAACATTCTATAGATTAACATTTGATGGTGGATATAACAGAGACATTGGTGTTGATGGTTCTGCATATGGAGAATTTAAGGTTGAACCAACCACTAAAGTCATAGGACAGGTGTCTGCAGGAGCAACTGTTCTTGATGTTGACTCTACTGTTGGATTTAGTACGGATGGAGATTTATATGTTGTTTACTCAGATAAAACAAATGGAGTTCTTTCATACACTTCAAAATCATTAACACAATTTTTTGGTGTATCAAATGTAAGTAAAACTATCACTGATGCATCAACTGTTGGAGTTAATACTTTTGCTTATGCATCAACGTTTGATGGAGGCAATGTAAGGGTTAGAATCAACTCTGTAATTAATAAAATAAATGTGCCCTCGAATACAAAGGGACACAAAAAGGGAGAAATAATTAATATTACATCTCTGGGTATTTCTGAAAATAATAAAAAAACTAATAATTGGATTTATAACTTAGCACCTAATTATAAAGTTAAAGATATTCAATTAATTGACTCTTCAAACTTTACCTATGAAATTACTCTCAATGTAGAAAATATATTTAATGGTGGAGATACTGCAACGTTAATGGTGTCTGATGGTCGAAAACTGACTACAACAATAATTGACGTTAAAACAGAAAAATCATTTACAATTAGAGGTCAAGGTCAACTTAACACAAATTCTACTTTTGAGATTCAACGAAATATTTCAAAAACAAAATCTAATTTCTTTCCATCAGCAAATATTTTCTCAACAGATATTCAAAACGTTTACAAAAGTGTAAATGGTAATGATTATCTTGTCGCGTCACCCTCAATTCCATCATATAAAGGACAACCTCTTAATACAAACTCTAGAGAAATAAAATTTACTGGCATCTTTAATGGCACAGAGTTTATCATCTCTCCAGGAAAAGATCATGGACTTTATACTGGAGATAAAGTTTATTATGCAGCAGAAAGAGTTTCTGAATCTTTCATTGATGAATTTGGTAACAGTGCTACCAGATTAGTAAGAGGGACTGGTCTTTTTGATGATGGAGAATATTTTATTGAAAGAGTAAACTCATTTACAGTAAGATTTGCAAAAAGTAAAAATAACATTTTTAACTCAAAATATGTAAATGTCGATACTGTAACAACAGTAAACAATAGTGTTGTTATACCATTTGAATTTTACTCAAAAAATTTAAAACCTCAAAATATCCTTAGAAAAATATCAGATCCATCAGATGATGGTTCAATAAATGAAACAAAACCTGGAACCACTGGTATACTTGTTAATGGTGTTGAAATTTTAAACTATAAGTCAAAGCAACAAATTAAATATGGTTCAATTGAATCGATAGAAGTTACTTCTCCAGGATCAGATTTAGACATTATAAACCCTCCAGAACTTGTAATATCAGATAGTGTTGGAACTGGAGCAACTGGATATCTTGCAATAAATGGTTCTCTTCAAGAAATTCTAATTAAAAATTCTGGATTTGATTACCTCAATACGCCAACAATTAAAATTGATGGTGGAAACGGTAATGGTGCAACAGCATCTGTAAATATGAAACTCATTGATCATGAGTCTGAATTTTTTGCAGACAATGCCTCAGAACAAGTAATAATCGGAACTGCATCTACTCAATCTAGAATTGGGTTTTCTACATATCACAAATTTAAAAATGCTGAAGAAGTAATTTACAGAAGTAATAATCAGGAGGGCATTGTAGGTATCGTAACTAATGCACAATATTACGTATCTACAATTGATGATGTTACTGTTAGTTTACATCCAACGCAAAATGATGCGATTTTAGGTATCAACACAGTATTCTTGACAAGTTTTGGAGTCGGTAAGCATTCATTAAAATCAACTAGTAAAAAATCAGTTATAGACTCTATAAATGTAAATGATAGAGGATTAGGTTATCAAAACAAAAAAAGAACTGCATCTGCAACTTCTGGCGTAAGCACTGCAAGTAATACAATCAATATAAGTAACCATGATTACAATTCAGGTGAGTTAGTAAGATATACTTGTGTTGGAACACCAATAAGTGGTCTTTCTGTTGATACAGATTATTATGTTACAAAAGAAAATAATAATTCATTTAAGTTGTCTCAAGTTGGAGTAACTTCTGATAAACAATTTTATTATAGAACTAAGCAATATTTAAATCTTACATCAGTAGGTGTAGGAACTCATGTATTTAATTACCCTGATATTACTGTTACTTTAAAAGGTGAGGTTGGAATTTCATCAATTGGATTGGAAACATTTGAAGCATCAATCATACCTGTTTTTGGAGGTTCAGTAACATCCGTACACCTCGAAAATAACGGTGTTGGATATGGATCTTCCGAAATTTTGAATCTTGATCATCAACCACAAATTACAATAAATTCAGGTTCTAATTGTCAATTAAAACCAATTATTGAGAATGGTAGAATTGTTCAAGTAATCGTGCAAAATTCTGGAAGTGGATATAATTCTCCACCAGATGTTGACGTTATAGGTGATGGATTAGGTGCAGTAATTACTTTGAACATAATCAATGGATCTGTATCATCAGTTAACATAATTGAAAAAGGTGCTGGTTATTTGCAAGACACAACCTCAATTATCATAACACCATCTGGAAATACTAATCCCCCAAAATTTAAATCTAATCTTAAAACTTGGAGAGTAAACTTATTTGAAAAATATCTTCAATATTTTGAAAGTGATGATGGTTTTATAACTGATTCAAGAGTTTCCTCTAACGAATTACAATACACTCATTTGTATGCACCTCGAAAATTAAGAGAAAATATTTTCGCGGTTGACCAAGACGGAAATAAATTGTACGGTGAATCTGATTTAAGACAAGTTAATGGTATTGAACAGTCTTCAATAAAACACTCTCCAATTATTGGATTTGCTTACGATGGTAATCCAATATACGGACCATATGGATATTCATCAAAATCTGGTGGTACAATTACACAATTAAAATCTGGTTATAAACTAGATATTAAATCAAACAGACCACCTACCTCTATTTTTCCAGAAGGATTTTTTGTTGAGGATTTTACTCATTTTGAGGTAAGTGGCGATGATGTCCTTGATTCAAATAATGGAAGATTTTGTGTTACTCCAGAATATCCAAATGGAACATATGCTTATTTTACCACTATCAATTCAGCATCTGATAATTCAGGAGTATTTGAAAAATATAAAAAACCAGTATTCCCATATTTGATTGGTAATAATTATCAGTCCATTCCCGATGAATATAATTTTAAAAATGATTCATTGCAGGAAAAATTAAATTCTGATGATTGGAGAAGAAACACATATCCATATAATATTATTGAAGAAGATTTAGAATACTCTTACATTGATGTTCCAAATAAATTAAAACAATCTGCAAAAATTAATTCTGTTCAACCAGGAACAATCAATTTGATTGGAATTTCTAGTGCTGGTGTTGATTATAGAATAGGAGATAAAGTTGTATTTGATAACTCAAATACTAAAGGAGAAGGTATATCTGCAAAAGTATCTCATTTGAAAGGCAGAACTGTTAATACAGTTAGTGTTGCAACAAGCACTCTCTCAAATGTTGAAATTTACTCCGGTGACGTTAACGGTGAATATATTATCTATAATGATAAACCTCATAATTTTTTAAATTTCAACGTAGTTACCATTGCGGGTCTATCAACTACCTCTTCAAAAATTGAAGGTACTTACAAAGCAGGTATAACAACTAATAGACTGTCTATCGTAGGAACAGGAACCACTGGTGTTGCGATCGGAACAGTTGGTGTTACTGGTCTTGTCACCTTCTTTGGTGTATCTGGTGATCTTTCTTTCTCTAAAGTTAGAGACAATGATATTTTGACTATTGGTGAAGAAAAAGTTCAAGTTCTTAATGTTGACGCAAAATCGTCAAGAATTAGAGTTCTTAGAGAGGTTGAAGGAACAACTGGTACATCTCATACTATTGGCAAGTATATTTTTGAAGATCCACGAAAACTTATTATCAATGCTGGATTTAAAACCGATTACAATTTTAGAATAAATAAACAAATTTATTTTAATCCAGAGGTTATTGGACTTGGAACTATTTCAGGTGTAGGTATTGGAACAACAATTTCATTCTCCAATCCAGGTGCTGGTTTAACAAGTATTTTCATTCCATCTAAAACAATATTCATTGAAAATCATGATCTTAAAACTGGTGATGAATTAACTTACTCTCCAGGAGCTGGTGGTAGTGGTATTATTGTTGAGGACTCTACAAATGTTGGAGTTGGTGCTACTTTAACTGATGGTCAAAAAGTATTCGTAGCTAAGATTGACGATAATTTAATTGGTATTGCTACAGTTAGAGTAGGTTTAGGCACAACTGGAACATTTGTTGGAATTGCTAGTACTCATAGGTCTGCAACCACACTTTTCTTTAGAAGTGTTGGATCTGGAACTACTCATAGTTTTAAAACAAATCATACTGTACTCACTGGTGAAGTAAGAAGAAACTTAGTAACAATATCAACAGCATCAACTCATGGATTGAGTTCCCCGCATAATATTTCTATTAGTGTAAGTCCAAATAATACAATTACTAAAACATTAAAGTATAATGATTTTAATAGAAGAGTAATTGTTGATCCTGTTGGATTTACAACAGTGGGAGTAAACACAACTAACAATACAATCAGTGTTGCATCTCATGGTTTTATTACAGGTGACAAGATTATTCATACATCATCAGCACCTACTCAAGGACTTGTTGATCAAAAAATTTATTATATTATAAAGGTTGATAATAATACAATTAAACTTGCTAATACTAAGCATGATGCCACAATAGAAAAACCTAATACAGTTGGTCTTTCTAGTGCATCATTTGGAACAATAAATCCAATTAATCCATCTTTAAAAGTATATAAAAACTCAACGGTAGAATTTGATCTATCAGATTCTTCTCTTGGATATACTGTTCAAGGTAAACAATATCCTGCCTTTGAATTTAATCTTTACACTGATAAGAACTTTACTAAAATATTCAACAAATCTAACACAAATAATATTTTTGAGTTGACAAAAACTGGAAATGTTGGAAGTGCTGGTGCTAAAGCAACTCTCACAGTTAATGAAAATCTCCCTAATATTTTGTATTATAAACTTGATGTTATTAAAGAGTCGAGTACACCTAACTCAAAAACAAGTATTATAGTTGATGAAGAGGCAAATTCTAACAATGAAATTAATTGTAGATTTAGTGAGTATAATGGAACGTACTCCATTAATGTAGGAACCACAACTACATTTACTTACACTTTAGAAGATACTCCAGAAAGCACAAGTTATACTTCACCAACATCTACTATTGAGTATGAAACTGACTGTACACATACTTATGGTCCTATTGCAAAAGTAGCTGTTGAGACTCCCGGCAAAAATTATTATTCATTACCTGGAATTACTACTGTTATAACTGCTGCGGGTAAAAATGCTATTTTATTTACAAGTAGCAATGATATTGGTAAGGTTAAAAATATTGATATTAATAATATCGATAATTATAAATTACCCTCGGATAAAACTTTATCACCAACTGCTAGATATCCACAAATTCTCAAAATAGATCGTTTATCTCAAATTGATTCTGTAGCAATTAGTTCTTTTGGTAGAGGATATCAAATAGCACCTAAACTTATTGTTATTGATGGTAAAACAAATAATGTTGTAAATGATATTGACTTAAGGTTTGCAAATAATAAAATTGATATCCTTAAGAATACAAATGGGATAAGTAATGCAACTCCTACTATTATTCCAACTCAAACAGACTCTGGAGTCGGAATCAATACTATTGTTTATGATAGTTCAAGTGGCAACGTTGACGTAACACTATCTGTAGGTTTTAGCACCGTTAATTCCTTCCCATTTAAAGTTGGTGATAAAGTATTAGTTGAAAATGTCAGCGTTGGTCTTGGTTCAACAGGTAAAGGGTTTGATTCTGCAAACTATAATTATAAACTGTTTACTTTAACTGCTGTTACCGAAAACCTTGGTGGCATTGGATCTGTTAGATACAATATTTCAGATTCACTAACTGGTTCTGAATTCCCAGGAACATTCGATAAGGTCAATTCGTCTGGAAGAATAACTGCTGAGAAAAATTTCGCAATTTTTGATGTTAAATTAAAAACAAACAATTATATTTTAGGAGAAACAGTTTCCTCTGGATCTAAAGTTGGTGTAGTGGATGATTGGGATCCTAAAATTGATACTTTAACTATTTCATCCGATGATGTATTTGACACCTCTGATATAATAAAAGGTAATACATCAAATATTTCGGGAATAGCAACATCTGTTGAATCATTCGATATTAATACCGAAGTAAATTCAAGTGTCAAAACAATTAAAGGAAGACAGACTGACTCTGGTGTTCTTAACTTTGATTTGCAAAGAATTCAAGATAGTTTTTACTATCAAAACTTTTCATATTCTTTGAAATCAAAAGTTGATTTTGATACTTGGAATGATCCTGTTTCTACAACAAATCATACTTTAGGATTTAGAAAGTTTGCAGATTATCAATTAGAATCAAATAACAGTAATAACATGACAGTTGGAGTTTCAACTGATCTTACTAATCTTACTCTTATTAAAGATGTTGATAGTTTTGTAAGTTTGAATTGTGTATTTGATTTTGATCTTGTTAAAGAGAACAATTTTAATTTAAACAACAAATTAGTATCTGATGAGATAATTTTTTCAAATCGTATTCTATCTGATTTCTTTGAATCAGTTGGTAATAGAGTTCTATCAATTGATGATGTATCAAGTCAATTTAATAGCAATCCAAGACCAACTGCTTTTAGTGTAATCAATTCATTTAACACTAATGAGATTCGTTCTCAAAAATATATTACACTTGTCGGAGATAAAAGATTTACAGCACAAAGGCAACTTCTTCTTATTGATCTAATTCATGATGGATCTAGAGGTTATATTAATCAATATGGTAGAGTTGAATCTCAATACGATCAAGGATCATTTGATTTTGCAATTGCATCTGGGCAAGGTCAATTAAGATTCTTCCCAACTAAGTTCAAAGTGAATGATTATAATGTCGTTGCACTTTCTTATAATCTGGATGATGTATTTGCTGGAGTAGGAACGACATCTTTGGGTGGTGTTGCTTTAATTGAGTCAACAAGTTCTCCTATCACTGCTGGTGTTACGACCAACATTGTTTCTATTGCTAGCACATATACTAGTGCAAAAGTATTAGTTCAAATAAATCCAGATACTTCAAGCAATGAGGAATTTGAAACAATTGAACTTAATATTGTTCATGATGGATCAAACGTTGAATTATTAGATTATGGAAGACTTTCAACTGGATTAGCAGCATACTCCGAAGTTGGATTAGGAACTTATCATGCTTATATTGATGGTTCAGATCTTAAAGTAGATTTTGTTCCAGCATCAACGGGTATTGGAACGACTGGGGTTATTAACACAATTCAAGTTGGTTTAGCAAGTGATACTTTTACTGGAATTGGAACTGCTGACTTAACAAATTCACGTATAAAGGCGGAAACAACATCTATTTCATCTTCTGCTACTCCTGGTATAAACACTATTTCACAATTTGATGGTGCTTTTGATGGAGGTTACTTCTTAGTTCAAGTTGTTGATACTACAAATGATAACTATCAATTATCTGAAATTGTATTACTTGACGACTATACCACCGATACAACCGTTGATTCAGACACATACATGACTGAATATGGTGTCATTGAAACTTCGACAGCATCTGGTTTTGGAACATTTGGTTCCAGAGTATCTTCTGCAGGCACTGTTTCTCTTGTATACACTCCACCTGCAAGTGTCAATACTGTTGTTAATGTATATTCAAACAATCTTAATTTAATTGAAGATGAGGATAAATCTGAAGAAATTGATTTCACTAATGGTTCTATTAATAATTCATTAGGTGCTTATCAAGGAACTGAGAGTGATATTAAGAGAGAGTTTGAACTTAAGCACGAAAATTTACAAGTCTTTGAAAGATACTTTGAAGGTAACGATAGTTCGATTGTAAGTATTACAAACAATACAATTAAAATCCCTAATCACTTCTTTGTCAGTGGTGAAAAAATTAGGTACGTTCATGTTGGATTAACCACATCCGCTGTTGGTATTGCAACCACTAGTTTTGTAGGAGCATCTTCTACGACATTCTTACCAGGTGAAAATCTCTATGCAGTTAAAGTGGATGACAACAATATTAAGATTGCATCAAGTGCCGAAAATGCATTGAAGTCAATTCCACAGGTTGTTGAACTTGAAAGTGTTGGTATTGGAACATCACATAGATTTATTGCTACAAATCAAAACGCAAAAGTAATTGTTGCAATTGATAATCTTATTCAATCACCTGTTGTTTCTACAGCAGTAACCACAACATTAGCAGATTCAGTCACCATTGCAGATAATATATTAAAATTTAGTGGCATTACATCGTTCTTCGGATCCGATATAATTCAAATCGGAAATGAAATTATGAAAATTGAGGGTGTTGGCATCGGCAGCACTAATTTAATAAGAGTTAGAAGACCTTGGTTAGGAACTAAATTATCAGGATTTAGCACTGGTGCTTTGGTAACCAAAATTGTTGGTAATTACAATATTGTAGATAATCATCTTAATTTTGTTGAGGCACCTTTTGGTAATACTCCAATTGGATCATCAACAAATGCACCTGATGAACGTGATTGGACTGGTATTACAACTAGTTCTAGTTTCCAAGGAAGATCCTTCATTAGATCTGGTATTACAAATTCCTCTGACGAAACATATCATAAAAATTATATCTTTGACGATATTTCTCAAGGATTTAATGGAACTCAAAATGAATTTAGACTATATCAAAATAATACTGATGTAACCGGTATTTCAACAGAAAATGCAATTGTTCTTGTTAATGATGTATTCCAAACACCTGGTTCTAATAATCAATACACTTTAAATGAGTCAGCAGGAATTACCTCAATAACATTTAATGGAACTGAAACAGACCCATTAGGATCAGATGTTGGTATTTCTAGTTTCCCTAAAGGTGGTATTATTGTTTCTGTTGGTTCTACTGAAGGATTAGGATATCAACCTCTTGTTGCTGCAGGAGGAACTGCTGTTGTATCTGGACTTGGTACAATTCAATCAATTTCTATTGGTAATAGTGGATCTGGTTACAGGTCTGGTATTCAAACTGTAAATGTTGGTGTAGGTCTTTCTGCGACTGGAACACCAAGTATTGAGTTTATTGGAACTGCAGTTGTCAATAATGGCAACATTGTAAGTGTGGATATCACAAATCCAGGAACTGGATATACAACAACAAATGTCCCTTACGTTGTATTTGATCAACCACTTTCTTATTCTAACCTTACACTTGAATATTCATCTTCCTCAGTTTCTGGTGTAGGCACTGAGGCAAAGATTGATATTGTTGTTGGTCAGGGTTCAAGTGTAATTGATTTTGAAATCACAAATACTGGTTATGGATTTGGTAATGGTGAAATCTTGACTGTTGCAATAGGTGGAACTACCGGTATTCCAACCACATCTTCTTACAGTGGAAATGAATTCCAAATCACTATTGATGAAGTTGCAACAGATGAATTCACAGGATGGTCTTTAGGAACACTTCAGGTGATGGATGATGTAAGTGAATTCATAAATGGAGTAAGAAGAAACTTTAATCTTCTTCAAAATGGATCTGCAGTGTCAATTGTTGCTGCCAAGGGATCTAAAATTAATGTTCAAGATGTTCTCTTGATATTTGTAAATAATATTTTACAAGTTCCAGGAGAGGGTTACACTTTTGATGGTGGAAATTTTGTAACCTTCACTGAAGCACCTAAGATAGGTGATAAAGTTCAAATACTCTTCTATAAAGGAAGTGGTGATACTGATGTTGAATTTAAAGAAGTTATTGAAACTGTCAAAAAAGGAGACACTCTTCAGATTAAACATGATTCTGCAACTCAGAATTCTTTCCTGACTGAGGATGAAAGATCTGTTACTTTAATTAATTCCACAAGTAGTGTTCAAACTAATCCTTATTATGGACCAGGTAATACATCAAACGTTGATCTTGAGAGACCCGTTACATGGTGTAGACAAACTGAAGATAAAATTATTGATGAAATCCCTGTTGGAAAAGATAGGGAACTCTATGAACCAGTAATTAATCCAAGTGCATATATTATTAAGTCTGTGGGAGTTGGTTCCACTGCAATTTATGTTGATAATTTAAGACCTATCTTTAACTCTCAAAATGAAGCAACTGATTTAACCTTCCAGAATAAGATTAAATTTGTCAGACAAGAGGCAAAAGTATCTGCTTCTGCAACTGCTGTTGTTTCTGGATTAGGAACTATTTCTTCAATCGTAATATCTGACGGTGGAGTGGGTTACACAACAGCAACCGTAAGTATTGCATCTACTATAGGTGTTGCTACAATTACTAGTGCATTTGGTTCTGTATCAATAAGTGCAGGAGGAACTGTTACTGGGGTCGCAATTACAAGTCCTGGTGTTGGATATACTAATACTAATCCTCCTGCAGTTCTTATTTCACCACCAGCATATACTGAAGAAGAAGTATCTGTAAATTCTTTTGCAGGTGATCTTGGTGTTATTGTTGGATTTGGCACTACAAATGTCGGTGTTGGCACAACATCATTAATATTTGATCTTCACATTCCATATAATTCATTCTTGAGAGATACTAATATTGCTGGAACAGCAGTAACAATAAGTTCTCTTAATGCAAACGATTTGTTTATCGTGAAAAACTCTAACATTGGTGCAGGTGAAACATCCATCACATCCTTTGACTCTGGGGGCAACATAGTTGGTGTAGGAACATCTTTTGCGGATAATGTTTATGCAGTTAGAACTGCAGTATCCATATCAACAAGTGTTCAAGGTATTACTACACATGTAAGAAGAGTTACGGTAGATGTTGACCAATTCATTACCTCTGGAATTACGACATCAGAATTCTTTGGTGATTATAGTTTTGGTAAGATTGAAGTATCTAGAACTAAAGAAAATTCATACACTGCGTATACAACGTCTGGTGTTGGAATAACTAATGGTGTGGGCATTTCAACTTCACCAATGATCGTAAGATCCAAATCATTGAAGTTTAAAAATTACTCGGTCTAATTACTAATAAATAGATAAAAAATCTCTGTCAAATGGCTGCCATTATAACGGACCAGATTAGGATATTAAATGCAAAAAACTTTGTTGCTGGAGTAGAGAACTCCAGCAATTCTTACTATTCATTTATTGGTCTTCCTAATCCATCTGATTTTCAAAGTGATTGGGATAGTGATCCTCCTGCACCAAAAGATAATTTTGATCAGGAGAATGATTATTGGGACACAATGATCGCCCTGAAGAAAATTAACAGTGCTGACGTTAGGCAGGTTGTTCCTAAGAGAACTTGGTCTTCTGGAACCTCATATGACATGTATCGTCATGATTATAGCAGAACAAATACTGCTAAAATTTCTGGATCTACAACTCTTTATTTGTCAAATTATTTTGTATTAAATAGTGATTTCAGAGTTTATATTTGTCTTCAAAACGGTACGGATCCTGACAATCCAAATGGCAGACCTTCTCTCGACGAACCAACTTTTACTGATTTAGAACCAAGATCTGCTGGTAATAGTGGTGATGGTTATTTGTGGAAATATTTGTTTACTATCAAACCCAGTGATGTTGTTAAGTTTGAGTCCACTGATTATCTTCCAGTTCCTAAAGATTGGAGCACAGCAACCGATAATGCTGCAGTGAGAGATAATGCCGTTGATGGAAGTATCAAAATTGTTACTGTTACTAATAAGGGAGTCGGATTAGGAACTGCTAGTAGAACTTATACTTCTGTTCCCATTAAAGGAGATGGATCAGGTGCTCAATGTACTATTTCTATTGACGCCAATTCTCAAGTAAGTTCAGTTGTAGTATCGAATCAGGGTTCTGGATATTCTTATGGAAGTGTTGATTTAATTGCCGGTGGTGTGCCAACAGGAACGACTAGACCTACATTTGATGTAATAATGTCTCCACAAGGTGGTCACGGTGCTGACATTTACAGAGAACTTGGTGCATATAATGTCTTGATGTATTCAAGAATTGAAAATGATAATCAAAATCCAGATTTTATTACAGGAAATGAAATTGCAAGAATAGGTATTGTTGAAAATCCTGAACAATTTGGATCAACATCATTACTTTCTGCAGATAAAGCAAGTGCAACAGGTGCTCTTAAACTTGTTGGAACTGGATATAGCACTGCAACTTTTACAGCAGACTCTTATTTTACACAAACGATTTCTACTGGCACTACTGCTGTTGCAAGAGTAATAAGTTATAATCAAACAACAGGTGTTCTGAAATATTGGCAAGACAGGTCAGTTGCAGGATTTAATACGGTTGGAACTGCAAACACACAACCTACTTATGGATTTGAATTACAAGATTTTACTGCTTTTCCAGGAACTGGAGGATCATTAACAATTGTTCCTTCATCAGGACAAAATTTGACCATTGACGATTCTTTCTCAGGTATTTCTACCGTAATAAATAATCGTACATACTATCTTGGTCAAAGTTTTAGTAGTGGTCTTGCAGATCCAGAGGTCAAAAAACATTCTGGAAATATTATTTACGTTGACAATCGACCATCAATTACAAGGTCAGTGAACCAAAAGGAAGACATAAAAGTTATTTTGCAGTTCTAAAGAATTATGCCTCAACAAACGAACCTCAACGTAGCTCCATACTTTGACGATTTTGATCCAGCGAATGATTATCATAAGGTATTATTCAAACCTGGATTTCCAATTCAAGCTAGGGAACTAACAAATTTACAATCAATTCTGCAGAATCAAATTGAAAGATTTGGTCAGCACTTTTTCAAAGAAGGTGCAAAGGTAATTCCCGGAAATACTGGATATAGTCAGTCATATTATTGTGTGCAATTACAGAATAACTTTCAAGGAGTTCCTGTGTCTGCATACGCAGATCAACTAGTTGGCACTAAAATTACTGGACAATCATCGGGAGTTAGTGCGTATGTTGATAGCATTCTTCTTCCAGAAAATTCTGACAACGGAAATCTTACACTTTATATAAATTATTTAAATTCTAGCACTGCAAATAATTCTACTCAACAGTTTACTGATGGTGAGTTACTGTCATGTAATGAAATAATAACCTCTGGATTATTGGGTAATTCAACTATAGTTGCTGGCACACCTTTTGCAGCTGCACTTGCAACTGGTGCTAATGCAGTTGGTTCATCATTCCAGATAGAAGAGGGTGTTTATTTTGTTAGAGGAAATTTTGTTAATGTCGCTAGAGAAACATTAATTCTTGATCAATATTCCAATACTCCAAACTATAGGATTGGTCTCTTTATTAATGAAGAGATCATTACCTCTGACTTGGATGAAACACTTAACGACAATTCTCAAGGATTTAATAATTACTCAGCACCAGGTGCAGATCGTTTAAAGATAACTTTAAGTCTTTTTAAAAAAGGTCTTGATAATTTTAATGATGATAATTTTATTGAGCTCGGCACTGTTGTTGATGGTGTTTTAAAAACAAAATTAAAGAAAGGAGTTTTTGGAACCGGTTCTTCAGGTAATAGTAATTTTGATGATGTATTAGCAAGAAGAACTTTTGATGAGTCTGGTAATTACTATGTAAAACCTTTTGACGTAACTCCATTAAATTCACTGAATGATAATATTGGTAATGGAGGAATTTTTCAAGAAGGACAATTTACTCCAGGAGGGATTCCTGCATCTGAAGAATTAGCACTCTATAAAATTTCACCTGGTAAGGCATATGTAAAAGGTTATGAAATTGAAAGTCTGAATGCTGTTTATATTGATGTTCAAAAACCAAGAACAACTAGAACTTTAGAAAATCAAAATATAATTTATAATACTGGACCAACTCTTAACGCAAATAGAGTTCATAGATCTCCAAGTGTTGGATTTGGAACTTATTTTGTAAGTCTTAGAGATCAAAGAGTTGGATCTGATCAAGAATCTGCTCCCGGTAAAGAAATTGGATTGGCTAGAGTATATGATTTTAAATTAGAATCTGGATCGTATGATGCAACTAATTCTAATCTTAATGAATGGAATTTAGCACTCTATGATGTTCAAACTACTGTTGATTTGTCTCTTAATAGAGCAGAAACTTTAAATATTCCAACATTTGTAAAAGGTGCAAACAGTGGTGCTACAGGTTTCTTAAGATATCCAGTCTCTGCAGGAACAGCAGTCACCGTTTATGAAACAGAAGGAAGTTTTATTCCAAATGAAGCATTAATCTTTAATGGCATTCAAAATGGAAGAACAGCAATTGCTGTTACTGAACATGGTATTTCTGATGTTAAATCTATTTACGGTACAAATAATGGAGTAATCGGAGTCAATACATTTAGTGCCGATATTGTCCAAAAATCAAGATTTAGTGTAGGTATTGCAACTGTCAGTCCTTTATCTGGAGGCATTAGCACTGTTACACCTAGAAATTCTCTATTCCCAGGTAACCTAATTAAAGAAAATGATATCGTTGAATATACTGACACCACTGCTGGATTACTAACTATAGATCCTATTTTTGCGCGTGTTGTCAGTGTAGGAGCTTCAGACTTTACCGTTGCTGCAACAACATCTGTTGCAGGAATTTCAAGTGGTTTTCTTCCATCATCTAATTTAAGTGTCACTGACTTAAAAGTACTAACTACAGAATTATCATCAGTTTCGGATAATACTTTATATACACCACTTGCTAAATATAACATTTCAAATGTTGATTTAACAGACGCTTCATTAACGATTAGAAAAACATTTATCGTCAATATTTCTAATAATCAACTTTCTACACAAATTGAAGCAGGAACTAATGAAACATTTCTTGCATTTGATGAGGAAAGATATTTGCTTACCAGGTCTGATGGTGGAACAGAAACTTTAACTTCAGATAAATTTGATATTGGTGCCGATGGAACCACTCTGCAAATTAGAAACTTAGGTTCTAATGATACTGGTGCAACTCTTGTTGCCACTTTAAAAAAATTAAAACCCAAAGCAAAAGTTAAAATCAAGAATAGAGTCAATTCTGTTATTGTTGATAAATCAAAACTTCAAGGTTCTGGTATTGGATCAACAACTCTCAATAATGGATTGACATATGGAAATTATCCATTTGGAACTAGAGTTGAAGATGAGGTAATCTCACTAAATGTTCCTGATGTTCTTGAAATTCATGGAATTTATGAATCAGCAGGAACTGAAGCACCCTCTGCTCCTTTAATGACTCTTAATACTATTAATAGTGCATCCACAACTACAGAAGAATTTTTAATTGGTGAGATAATTATTGGTCAGACAAGTGGTGCAGTTGCAATAGTCGCAGTTAAATCAAATAATACAACAATTGAATACATTTCAAAAAATGAATTTGTATTCATAGAGGGTGAAACAATTGAGTCTCAAGAATCATCTGTTAGGGCAATAGTTTCAAGTCTTTCGACACCAAGTTTTAATATTTCCTCAAATTATAAGTTTAGATCAGGTCAAGAGGGAACTTTCTATGATGTTGGTTCTATCAAGAGAAATGCAGATTCTGTCTCACCATCTAAACAACTAAAAATATACTTTAAGAGTGCATTTTTTAATAGCACTGATGATGGTGATATTACAACAGTTAACTCCTACAATCAATTTGATTATTCTACAAAAGAAATTAAACTAGTTGATGATAGAAGAGTAACAGATATTATTGATATAAGACCAAGAGTTTCGGATTACACAGTATCCGAATCTGTTAGATCTCCACTGGAATTTTTAGGAAGATCATTTGATAATTCAGGACAAACTGCAGCAAATCCATTAGCCTCGGATGAGTCAATTCTTGCGGATGTTTCATATTATCAAGGGAGAATTGATAGAGTATTCTTGACTAAAGATGGTAGATTCCAAGTAATATATGGAACACCATCAGACGATCCTCAAAGACCGGAAGCAGTTGATGATGCAATAGAAATTTGTACTGTAGAACTTCCAGCTTATCTCTACACTCCAGGAAATGCAAGATTGTCTTTCTTAGAGCATAAAAGATATCGTATGCAGGATATCAAAAAACTTGAAAATAGAATTAGAGGTCTTGAATA
>MDTC01203392.1_pt1 | contig 19083 bp, 18 predicted proteins | sample 811181 | NCBI WGS metagenome assembly MDTC01 (sample SAMN05326644, study PRJNA326480) | marine metagenome | isolation source: seawater | place: Pacific Ocean: North | collected 2011
CATACTGTCTATTTTTTTCAGCTTCTCTTACTCTACTGCTTATTACTTGTTTTGCACTTTGTGCTGCAATACGTCCAAAATCAATTTGTGGCAGTTCTTCAAAAATTTTTTCACCTATTTTTAATTCTTTATTTTTAGGATCATTTTTTTGAGCGATGTCTAAAGTAATTTCTCTCGCAGGATCCTCAACTTTTTCAACAATATCTAAAACTTTTTGAATTTTTATATCACCGCTGTCTCTGTCAATAACAACCTCAATATTATTATCATTTCCAAATTTAGTTAGCGCTGCTTTTTGAATAGCGCTTTCCATTGAGCCAAGTACTACCTCTTTATCTATAGATTTTTCGTTAGCTACAGCTTCTACTATTCTTAAAAGTTCTAATTTATCTAGACCTCTATTTAACATTTTTACTACCCCTAAAAAAAAATGGGCTCGTGCCCATTATGAAACTTCAATTATATAGATCAGTTCTAAAAGAAAATTATGGTTTTTTCAAGATTACAATTTAAATAACTCAGTTTTATCGGTTTTTTCCCAAGTAAATTCACCTTTATTTGTGTGGTTTCTGCCAAAGTGCCCATAAGCTGAAGTTACTTCATATATAGGGTTATTTAATTTTAACATTTCTCTAATTCCTCTTGGAGATAAATTAAAATTATTATCAATAATTTTTTTTACCTTTTCAACTTTTTCCTCGTCTCCATTAGCTAGTTTTATAAAAATTGATAAAGGCTTTGAAACTCCTATTGCGTATGCTAATTGAATTAAACATCTTTCCGAAACTCCTGCGGCAACTATATTTTTTGCTAAGTGTCTTGAGGCGTATGCGGCTGATCTATCCACCTTGGTTGGGTCTTTTCCGGAAAATGCTCCACCACCATGTGGCGCTGCTCCTCCATAAGTATCCACAATAATCTTTCTTCCCGTAAGTCCAGTATCTCCATCTGGGCCTCCAATAATAAACTGTCCAGTTGGATTGATATAAATTTCTTTAGGATCAAGATCTGTTAAAAAATTTTCTGGGATTGATTTTTTAATGTAAGGTAATATTAAATCTCTAACTTTTTCTTGATTTAAATCTTTTAAATGTTGAGTGGAAACTACAACAGAAGTAACTTTAACTGGTTTGTCTTTTTCATATAACATTGTAACTTGACTTTTTGAGTCTGGCTCTATCCCTTTTAAAATTCCTTTTTTTCTATCTTCTGCCATTAATCTAAGAATTTTATGTGAATAGTGTATTGGTGCAGGCATTAATTCCTTTGTTTCATTACATGCATAACCGAACATTATTCCCTGATCACCTGCGCCTTCATCCTTATTATCTTTTGAATCGACACCCATAGCGATATCTGATGATTGTTCGTGTAAAAATGTATCTATGTTTGCAGTTTTCCAACTGAATCCATCCTGGTCATAACCAATATCTTTTATACAATCTCTTACTTTATTTATAAGCTCATCTTTTTCTATTTTGGGCCCTCTTGTTTCGCCTGCTAAAACAACTTTATTAGTTGTTGTTAACGTTTCACAGGCTACTCTAGAAACTGGGTCTTTTGATAAATAGGAGTCAACAACCATGTCTGATATTCTGTCACAAACTTTATCTGGATGACCTTCTGATACAGACTCACTAGTAAATAAATATTTATTATTTTGCATTTTTTTTCTTTTTGTAAAATAGAAAGATGAGAAGATATGTAATTAAAAGTCCGAAAAAGATCAAATCATTTTTATTGCTATTTGATTTTATTAACGGTACTTCGAATTCTATACTCCCGGCTTCATTTCGATTTAATTTTTTAATAATTACTCCTTTATTGTCTATGATTGCGCTAATTCCTTTATTAGCAGACCTTAGTAAAAAAGAGTCTTTTTCAATTGCTCTAAAGATCGCTTTAGTAAAATGTTGATCTGGTCCAATACTGTTGCCGAACCAACCATCTTCTGAAACATTTACTATTAAATTTGTATTTAAATGGGCATCTTGAATAAAACGTGTAAATATAACTTCATAACAAATTAATGGTAATATATTCAATTCATCTATTTGAATATTATTTTGTTTACTACCTTTTTTAAAAGAACCGTGACCCTCTGTGATTTTTTTTAATCCAAACATATTTAATAAATTTTCAAAAGGTAAAAATTCACCAAATGGTACTAGCTTTTGTTTGTTATATTGTTGAATTATTTTTAGTTCATTATTTACTAAGAGCAAACTATTATAAAATGAGCTAGTTTTATTTTCTAATTTATTTATACCAAAAATAATATAATGATTTTTATCGAAGTTTTTATAGATCAGATCTTTAAAAATTAATATTTCATCATAACTATAGCCACTAAATATTCCTTCTGGCCAAATGAATAGAGTTTTTTTACCAATTCTCGGTTCACTATATCTAATTAATTTTTTTATTTTATTTTCAATTTGATCAATACTTTGACCATACTCTAATTTAAAATTTGGGGAAATAATTTTTACATTAATTTTTTTATTTATTGAATTTAGGAAATTTACATTTTTATTAATCTCATAACTTCCATAAATATATAAAACTATTATTAAAATTGAAATAAATATTGTAATAAAAAACTTTTTTGCTTTACTAAAATTAAAAATTAAAAAAGATGGTATAGTAAAAATTGTAACTACAATTAAATTAAAAGCAAATAGGCCAATTAAATTTAGAGTTTGAAGTATTTCCGGTGACCAGGAAAAGCTATAAGCCCATAAATTCCACGGAAAGCCTGTAAATAATTTTGCTCTTAAAAAATCTGAAAAAGCTATAGCTCCTGAAAAAATAAAGATTGAAGAAAAATTATAACTTAAAAATGGTCCAATTAATAAGATTGTAATACCTATAAATAGACTTAGAAATAAAGGTATTAGCACTATTGTAAAAGGTATTAAAATTTTGAAATTTTCATCAAAAGTTAATGAATTAGAGATCCAAGATAAACCGCTCAAATAAAAACCAAAACCAAACAAAGTTCCAAATATAAATAAATTTTTTTTATGAGGTTTTTTTCTAAATGTAATTTTCGATTTCTTATTTATATAAACAATAAGACAAAAAATAAGTGGCAAAATAAAAAAATTTATAATTGTTATGTTGAATGGCTGGAAAGATAGTACTGTTAACAAGCCAGTAATTGCTGGTATTAAATACAGTATTAAAAAACGATTATTCAGATATTTTTCAAACATTATTTAACATATTTAAAATAATCTTTCTCAATTTTACTCATTTTTACAAAATCTTTTTTTTTTTTATGATCGTGTCCAAATAAGTGAATAAGTCCATGTATCCACAATTTATCAAATTCCAATTTAAAAAAATTTATATTTTTTTTTCCATTAACTTTTTTTAAATTAATAATAATATCTCCTAAATATATTTCTTTTTCTTTTTTTAATAGTTTTTTTAGATTTTTTTTACTATGAAATGGAAAAGATAAAACATCTGTTGATTTATTTTTTTTTCTAAACTTTTTGTTCAGATTTTTTATTTCTTTTTCATTTGATAACAGCAAAGTACAAAAGATAATTTTTCTTTTAAAATTTTTATTGTTAATATTTATTTTTTTAACTTTTTTGTCGATGTAATTACTAGGATTTTTAATAAACTTAAACCAACTAACGTTATTAATGACAACATTAATTTTTATCATCAGTGCTTTTAGTTTGATAAGCCCTAATAATTTTAGATACTAAAGGATGTCTAACAACATCGTTATGGTCAAATTCAATTGTTTTAATTTCTTTCAAGTCTTTCAAGATATTTTTAGACTTAATTAAACCTGAGTGTGATTTGTTTATCAAATCTACTTGGGATGGGTCTCCATTAACAACTAACTTTGAGTTTTCACCTATTCTTGTTAAAAACATTTTAATTTGAGTTTCTGTTGCATTTTGCGCCTCGTCTAAAATGGCAAAAGAATTTTTTAGTGTTCTTCCTCGCATAAAGGCTAATGGTGCTATTTCAATTTCTCCTGTTTCTATTTTTTTATCTATTTTATCTGCCCCAAAAAGTTCGTATAATGCGTCATATAATGGTCTTAAATATGGATCCACTTTTTCTTTCATATCTCCAGGCAAAAAACCTAATTTTTCACCAGCCTCTACTGCAGGGCGAGACAAAATTACTTTCTCAATTTTTTTTTCTATTAGCAAGGTAACAGCAACTGACACCGCCAAAAAACTTTTTCCAGTACCAGCGGGGCCTAAGGCAATAACAATATCATTTTCTTTAAGAGCTTTAATATAATCAGATTGTTTTTCAGATCTTGCAATAACTGATTTTTTTGGTGTTTTTATTAATTGTTTAAATGACTTAACATTAGACTCTTCAACTTCTATATTTTTTTTCACAGATAGGATTATATCTTCTTTTTCAATAATATTCGTTAACAAATATTTATTAATTAAAAACTTAATGGCCTGGCAAAAAATAGAGATATTTTCAGGTTTACCTTTGCATGTGATTGAGTTTCCTCTAAAAAAAACATTGGTATTTGTTAGTTTAGACAAATTTTTTAAGTTTTGATCAAATTGTCCAGTTATAGATATTAAAATTTCATTATTAGTTAACTGAATATTTGTGGTTTCTTTATCTATTTTTTTTATAATTAAGTTTTGCTCAAGTTTGCTAATTTCAGACATATATTTAGGCAGCGAAATTATTTTGAATTAATTTTGGGCTAATTTCACCAAATAGAGTGTTTTGGTTAACTTTATTAATTATAACTTTTTTAATTTTACCGGTTAAACTTTCATCACTTTCAACAATTACAGAATTAAAATATTCGTCACGACCAAAGTATTTATTTTTTTCTTTCGTTTTATTTTCAAATAGAACACTCACAGTTTTTGCTAGAAGTTCTTTTCTGTACTGAGTTTTTATTTTTTTAGATTTATTTTGAAAAATAGTTAGTCTTTCTTTTGCAACATTTTTATTAATTCCTTTTAAAATAAAGGCGGGAGGACCTGGTCTTGCGCTATAGACAAATGAATATGAATTAATAAACTCCACCTTATCCATCAGTTCAACAGTTTTTTCAAAATCATCTTGAGTTTCACCAGGATAACCTATGATGAAATCACTAGAAAATTTTATACAAGGATTTATTTTTTGTAATCTTTTAATAATTCCTAAATATTCTTCAATTGTGTGCTTTCTGCCCATACTTGCTAAAATTTTATTAGATCCACTTTGAACCGGTAGGTGAATAAGCGGCATTAACTTATCACAATCTTTATGTGCTTGAATTAAATCTTCGGTAAAATCTACAGGATGTGATGTGGTGTATCTAATTCTTTTAAGTTCATTAATCTTGGAAATTTCTAGAATTAAATCTGAAAGTTTTTTTCCTTCAAAATTATAAGCGTTAACATTTTGACCAAGAAGTGTAATTTCTTTAGTCCCATTATTTGATAATTGTTTCGCTTCCGTTACTAGTTCATAAATTGATCTTGAGAACTCAGCACCTCGTGTATAAGGAACCACGCAAAATTTACAAAATTTATCACATCCTTCTTGAATAGTTAAAAAGGATGAAGTTTTGTTATCTGAATTTTTTATAGAATTTAGGGTATCAAATTTTTCAACTACGTCAAATTCTGTAAAATTTTCTTGTTTAGTTTTTTTTTCTAAATTCAAAATTATATCATTTATTTTATGATAAGATTGAGGACCAATAACAGCATCAATATAATTTTCTTTTTTAAGCAACAAGTCTCCTTCAGCCTGTGCTACACAACCAGTTATAAGAACAATAGGTTTTTTTTTATTTCTAAATTCTTTTTTAATTCTTCCTATATCGTGGTAAACTTTATCCGTAGCTTTTTCTCTAATATGGCAAGTGTTTAACACATAGCAATTAGTCTCACTTATATTTTTAGTAAAAACATAATTTATTTTTTTTGTTATGTCTAAAATACGATTACTATCGTATTCATTCATTTGGCAACCGAATGTTTTAATAAAAATTTTTTTTTTCAAATTATTTTTTTATTTTTGAACCGTAAAGTTCAAGCTTATGATCTACTAATTTATAACCTAATTTTTTAGCAACTTCTTTTTGAAGCTTTTCAATTTCATTATCTACAAATTCAATTATTTCACCACTATTAATGTCTATCAAATGATCATGGTGCTCATCTGGGGATTGTTCATATCTAGCTTTGCCACTTTTAAAATCATGTTTCTCTAAAATACCAGCTTCTTCAAAAAGTTTTACTGTTCTATAAACTGTTGCAATACTAATTTTTTTGTCAATTTCACTAATTCTTTTATGTAGTTCGTCAACATCAGGATGATCTTTTGAGTTGGACATAACTTCAGCTATGACTTTACGTTGATCTGTTAGTCTCACACCTTTATTTTTGCACTTTTCTTCGATTGAATTCATTAAGATAATCTAACTTAAATATAAGGGTTTAATCAAATTTTTTTGTATTAAATTTTTTTGAATTAAAAGTTCAATGTTAGCAAGGTTAAATTGACCAAGATCAGAATTTTTAAACCCAAATAAATTAACCTTTTTGGATAAGATTATTCCTTTTGCTATAGCTAAAGATACTCTTACTGAGGAAAAGCTTCCTGGGCCATTATTTACTAGTAATGTAAAATCTCTATTAAAATTTACTTTGTGTTTTTTTATTAGATTTAATATGTTTAGTATAATCTGATCATTACTTTTATTTTTTTGATCGAAATAATGTATAAAAAAACTATTATTGACTCTTAACCCTATTTTATCATCTTTGCCTATGCAATTTAGTATTAAAAAATCTTTAATCATATATGTATTTATAACTTTACTTTGTTTCCCAAAAAATTTGTATTCTAATACACCGCAAGAAAGCATAAAAGATTATGGAATTATATCTTTAATGTATCATAGATTTGAAGAAAATAAATATCCCTCAACGAACATAAAATTAAATGATTTCCTAAAACATATAGAAATAATACAAAATGCTAATATTCGATTTATAAATCCTAAAAAATTTAAAGAAGAACTAACTAAGAATAAGAAAGAAAGAAAAATACTTTTAACAATTGACGATGGCTTTTCATCTTTCTATGAGAATGCATGGCCAATTCTTAAAGAAAAAAAAATACCATTTATTTTATTTATTAATACAAGGGAAGTTGGTGCTTTAAACTATATGGGCTGGGATGAAATTAAAGAAATTAGTAATGAAAATTTTGTAGAAATAGGTAATCATAGCCACTCACACGAATATTTAGTTGATGAAAATATTGAAACTATTAAGTCTGATATAGAAAAATCAATCGATATTTTTAATAAAAAATTAGGTAAAAATTCTGAATTTTTTTCTTATCCGTTTGGAGAATACAGTCTAGATTTTAAAAACATTATTAAATCTTTAAAGTTTAAATATGCTTTTGGACAACATTCAGGTGTAATAGATGAAACTAAAGATTTATTTGAGTTGCCTAGGTTTCCTATAAATGAGAAATATGGAGAGCTAAAAAGATTCAGCTCTATAACCAAAACATTGCCCTTTAAATTTAAATATATTACTCCTGAAGAAAAATATCTTCTCAGAAACAAGAATCCACCCAAAGTGGAAATAAAATTTTATGAAGATATAAAAAATCTTAATTTAATAAATTGTTATTCTAATGAAGGGGGTAAATGGAGACAATCAAAGATAGCGTTTATTTCTGAAAATATTCTTCAAATCTCAATTGATGAGAAATTTATGGGAGAACGTGGTAGAATTAATTGTTCATTAAGAGACCGAAGTGGATTTTGGAGATGGCTAGGAATCCAATTTGTAATCAGCGACAAATAATTAAGAACTTAATTCTATTTTTTTAACGGAGTTAATTAATCTTACTCTTTCAAAATCGGTAAGCCTGTTTTGCTTAATAATCTGAATTAATATTTTTGTATATTCAGATCCTGTTTGCGCATAACTTTTTAGTGTTTCTGTTAATTCCAAACCTGAAATTTTTTTATTTTTTTCCCTCATTGTAAATCTTTTTTCTCTAAAATTTGAATAACTTTTGTGGGTATTAAGATTATTTTGATAAGCTTTTACAGAAGCTCTTAAAATTGGAAATTTCAATATTTTATGGTTTTGATTGCTCGCTCTATCCAAAGGTGCTATTCCTTGTCCGCTCCAAGTCCATTGGCCAAAAATTGCATTTCCCTCTAGAGCAAATCTTGATGTTCCCCATCCGCTTTCTTTTGCTGCTTGAGCTAAGGATATGGAGGTTGGTATAATATCCATACGTTTAATCAATTCTTTTATATTTCCTTTTTTAACTTTATATTCTAGAAGCTTTTGTCTAAGCCATTGTTTTTCATTATCTGTAGTAAATTTTTTTAAGGAAATTGATTTTAACTTTTCTCTATCAGCAAGAATTTTTTCATTTTCAGCTACAACTAGAGGCAAAACAATTTTAATAAAGGTTTCTTTTTTTAACCTAGTATTCTTTAATTCATCTAGATCTTTTGGAAATTGTGTAAAATAAATAGGCTTTACAAGCTTCCTATTTCTTACTTGGCTTAAGTCATAATCAACATCTTTAAAAAGACTCAAAACAGTTTCAGTTTTCAAATTTAAATCAGGTAAAATTACCTCTGCAACATTATTTTTTTTAACTTTAAGTTTCGGCTTCTTTTCCTCTTTTTTAACTTTAAGCTCCGGCTTCTTTTCCTCTTTTTTAACTTTAAGCTCCGGCTTCTTTTCCTCTTTTTTTACCTGTGTTTTAGGTTTTATTTCTTGAACTTCTTTTTTTTCTATTTCAACTTTTTTTATCTTCCCAAAATTATCAAAATCAGCAATATTGGTAACTATTATTGTTGTTGCGCCAACTATCACAAAAAAACCGGCAACCACAGTTTTAGCGCTTCTGGGATTAATTTTTTGATTATAAATTCCATTAAATAAGTCAGTTAACACCTCCGCGAAAAATTTATAAATCGTTTGACCTAATTTTGGTATGATGTTTAAAAAATTTAATCCTATTATCCCTAAATTTTTCCACAAAGCTTTCAAGCTACCACTTATTTTTCTTTGGGTATCATATTTTAGATTCTCAGTTTTTCTAATAATTTTATTTTTATTTTTAATTTGATCATCTTTAAAATTAACAAAATTGCTTTTTACTTTAGAGATGGGTTTATAAATATTTTCTTTAAAAAAATTTGTCTTAAAATCTTTTGGAATGGTAATATTATTTTTTTTTAGAATAAGTTCTAATTGACCTGTGGTTAAATTTTTTTTACTTTTTACGTAATCTTGTATCTCTTTAACATTATAAATATAAGCCAGCTCTACTAATTTATCTCTATAGCTTAATTTTTTTTTCATAATTATATGGCCTCTACAGAGTTAACTTCTTTAACATAGTGCTTAAGAAGATTTTGAACTCCTTGCTTCAAGGTCATTAAAGAACTTGGGCAACCTGAACAGCTTCCTTGTAATTCAACTTTTACCACACCATCTTCAAATGATTTAAATTTAATATCTCCCCCATCTCTTGCCACAGCTGGCCTTATTTTGGTATCTAAAACTTCCATTATTTTGTTAATTGTTTCATCGCTATTTGTAGCTTTATTAGGTTGTATTGTATTATTCTTTAGAATTGGTTCATTATTTTTCTCAAAATAATCATTTAAATGAGAAACCACCATTGGCTTAAGCTCATCCCAAGTTACATTTTGTGTTTTTTTTACTGATAAGAAATTTTTTGCAAGCAACACAAGCTCAACTCCATTAAATCCCAGAAGCTCCTTAATAAATGAATTAGATGTTTCATTTATTTTATTTTTTTGAAACTCCTCAGTACCAATAGCTGAAATAGTTTTTTCAGAAATAAATTTTAATGAGTCTGGGTTTGGTGTTGGTTCAGTTTGTATCATGTAGAATTTATATTATATCAGTCCTACTATATCACGTATATTTTTAAGGTTTTCCTCAGCTATTATGTTGGCTTTTTCACTGCCTTTATTCAAAATCTCTTTTAAATAGGCTTTATCAGCTAATAACTTTTGAATTTCTTTACTTACAGGGGTTATTTCTTCAATTAAAATTTCCGTTAATTTTTTTTTTAGAAAGGAGTATTCTTTACCAGCCATTTCATCTAAAATTTTTTCTAATTTTACTTTAGATAATTCAGAGTAAATATTCAACAAATTAAATGCTTCAGGTTTTTTTTCTAGAGATTTTAAATTGTTTGGAATTGGCTCAGAGTCAGATTTAGCTTTTTTAATTTTTTTATTTATTTCATCTGCATTATCTTTCAAATTAATTCTAGAATAGTCAGATTCTTCAGACTTGCTCATTTTATTTTTTCCATCTCTTAAACTCATTACTCTAGAAATATTTTTGGATATCAAAGGTTCTGGGAGAGGGAAAAAATTCTCACATTTAAAATCATTATTAAACTTTTGAGCAATATCTCTAGATAATTCTAAATGTTGTTTTTGATCTGATCCAACTGGAACATGAGTTGCCTTATAGAGCAGAATATCTGCAGCCATTAAATTTGGATAAATATATAAACCCACACTAGCTTTTTCTTTATCTGAGCCTGCTTTATCTTTAAATTGTGTCATTCTATTTAGCCAGCCTATTCTTGATATACAATTTAATATCCAGGCTAATTCTGTGTGGCCAGAAACTGAAGATTGATTAAAGATTATACTTTTGTTTGGGTCTATACCTGCTGCTAAAAAACTAGCTGTTGTTTCAAGAACATTATTTGATAATTCTGTAGGTTTTTGAAAAACGGTAATAGCATGTAAATCAACAACGCAGTAAATACATTCCATTTCTTTTTGTAATAATACAAAGTTTTTAAGTGCTCCTAAATAATTGCCTAAATGCAGATTACCTGTTGGTTGAATGCCAGAAAATACTAATTTTTTGTTACTCATTTAATTTGTTTTATAATTTTTTGTTTTTAATATTCCGAATAAGTAGCAAGATAGCAAATAAATAACCCCTGTGAAACCTACAATTAATAATAAATAAACTACTTTAAATTTATACGTGTAGTCTAAATAACCTGCAAAATTATTTAGCGTGAAAACTAAAATAAAGCCCATTATTATTGTTGAGGTTAAAATTTTTAAAAAATTAGGTATTAGCTGCATATTTAATAATAAGAATTTTTTCTGATTCAATAAATGAATATAAAATAAAACACCGAACCAAGTAGCTATTGAGGTAGCAATAGGAATAATTATAAATCCAAAACTTGAAAATAAGCTCACACTTATAGAGATATTTATTATAACTATTCCTATTGAAATATAGAAAGGAGTTTTCGTATTATCTCGAGCGAAAAAGAAGTTTGATAATATTTTAACTAACGCAAAGGCTGGCACTCCGTATCCAAAATATTTTAAAGCATCGGCTGTTAATTTAACATCTTCTTTAGAAAAGGATCCATATCCAAATAAAGCATTAACTATCTCTTCTGAGGCTAAAATTAAACCGAGACTTGCTGGAATTGAAAGCAATAAAGAAAGTTCAAAAGACTTACTTTGTATATTTGATAATTTTTTTACGTCCTTATTTTTAAATGCTTTAGAAAGCGCAGGTAGTGATACTGTTCCTACAGCTATTCCGGCTATAGCTAGATTAATTTGATAAATTCGATCTGCATAATAAAGATAAGAAACAGCTCCTGTTTCAAAAGAAGCAATAACTGTTCCGATTAAAATATTAATTTGCGTAATGCCTGAAGAAAAAATACTTGGTATTAATTTTTTAAAAAAAAATTTAATTTTACTATCCGTCTTAAATTTAAGGGTTAAAGTAGGTTTGTAAAATTTTAAAGTAACAAAAAATAAAAAAATGAGTTGAAATATTCCAGCTAATGTAACTCCATATGATAATGGTCTAGCAAAGTTAAGGTCTAGTTTATATGAAAAGGCTAAACTTAAAATCAAAACAATGTTTAAGATTATAGGCGCAGCAGCTGCAGCTGCAAATTTACTGTTAGAATTTAAAATTCCTGAAAAAAAAGATGAAAGACTTACAAATAATAAAAAAGGAAATGTAATTCTTGTTAGTTCAACTGCTAAATTAAATTTTACGTTATCTTCAACAAATCCTGGAGCAATTATGTAAACTAAATAGGGTGTAAAGATTTCTATAACTGTTACTATTAATATTAAAATTATTAGTAATGAACCTAATATATCATCAGCAAACTTTTTTCCTCTTTTTTTGCTTTCAATTCTTGCAGATGTATAGCTTGGAATAAACGCTGCATTAAAAGTCCCTTCTGCAAATAATCTTCTAAATGTATTAGGTAATCTAAAAGCAACAAAAAAAGCATCAGCTGACATTGATGCTCCTAGAAAAAATGCTATTAAAATATCCCTTAGATAACCTAGAATTCTACTGATTAAAGTAAAAAAACTAAATATAGAAGTTGAGGAAAGAAGGTTCATGTATAATCTTAATTACGCCATAAATATTTAGTGAATTATTATTTTTTATATTACATACTCATCAAACTAAATGCCAAAAAAAACTGAAATAGATCACTATACTGATAAAGAAGCTCTTGATTTCCATGTAAACGGAAAGTCAGGCAAAATTGAAATAATCTCGTCAAAACCATTGACTACTAAGAGAGATCTATCTCTAGCTTATTCTCCAGGTGTGGCTGCTCCAGTAAAAGAAATAGCTAGAAATCCTGACCTTGTTTATGATTACACAAGTAAAGGAAATTTAGTTGCAGTTATAAGTAATGGATCTGCAATTTTAGGTTTAGGAAATTTAGGTTCTCTCGCATCTAAACCTGTTATGGAAGGGAAATCAGTTTTATTTAAGAGATTTGCAGACATAGATTCTATTGATATTGAGATTGATACAAAAGATTCTAGGTCAATTATAGAAACTATAAAAAATATTAGTGGTACATTTGGGGGCATTAATCTTGAAGATATTGCTGCACCTGATTGTTTTATTATTGAACAAAAATTAAAAGAAACTTTAGATATTCCTGTTTTTCATGATGATCAACACGGGACAGCTATTATCACAACAGCTGCACTGATTAATGCTTTAGATATTTCTAAAAAGAAAATCTCAGATGTAAAAATTGTTATTAATGGTGCTGGTGCATCTGCACAAGCATGTGCAAACTTATTTAAAAGCTCAGGCGTCAAAGGAGAAAATATAATTATGTGTGATAGTAAGGGTGTTATTTACAAAGGTAGAGAAAATATTGATCAATTCAAATCTGCACACGCTACTGAAACTAAATTGAGAACTTTACAAGAGGCAATAAAGGGATCTGATGTTTTTTTAGGATTGTCTGCAAAAGATGTAGTTAATAAAGAAATGATTAAATCAATGGCTAAAAATCCAATAATCTTTGCTTGTGCTAATCCAGATCCAGAAATTAAGCCCGAACTTATCCAAGAAGTTAGAGATGATGCTATTATAGCTACAGGTAGATCAGACTATCCTAATCAGGTAAATAATTTGATAGGATTTCCATATATTTTTAGGGGCGCACTTGATGTAAGATCTAAAGCGATCAATGAAGAGATGAAAGTTGCTGCAGCTAAAGCTATAGCTCTTTTAGCGAGAGAAAACGTTCCTGATGAAGTGGTCTCGGCATACGGAGGGGATAGGCCGAGATACGGAAAAAATTATATAATTCCTTCAACATTTGATCCTAGATTAATTAGTGTAATACCGGCAGCGGTAGCTGAGGCCGCCATGAAGAGTGGAGTTGCTCGTAAAAAAATTGAGGATTTTGATTTATATAAAGATCAACTCTCAAATCGTTTAGATCCTTCAATGTCATTAATGCAAGGTATAAATGCAAAAATTAGAAAAAATCCTAAAAGAGTAATATTTGCGGAAGGGGAAGATGAAAACATGCTTAAAGCCGCAATAGAGTTTGGAAAAAATAAATTAGGCATACCAATATTAATAGGTGCGGAGAAAAGAATTAAAGAACAATTAAAAAAAATAGGATTAGATGAGAATTATAAAATTGAGATTGTAAACTCTACAGATAAAGAAAAAAGAGAAAAATATGTAAAACATTTATATAAAAAATTGCAAAGAGAAGGACAATTAGAGAGAGATGTTGATCGGCTGGTTAGAAATGATCGTATTGCATGGGGATCTTCTATGATTGCATGTAAAGACGCTGATGCTATGGTAACCGGAAATATTAGACATTACGCAGCTTCAATTGAAAAACTTAAAAAAGTAGTAGAAGCTAGACCGGGTGAAGAAATATTTGGCATGACTATGATCGTTTCAAAAGGAAAAACAATTCTTGTAGCTGATACTAATGTCAAGGATTTTCCGTCATCAGAAAGATTAGTTAATGTTTCAAAATCATGTGTAAGAGTGGCTAGATTGTTTGGCTTCGATCCTAAAGTTGCCTTTTTATCCCATTCTACTTTTGGAAAACCTATTTCAAAAAACACAAAGCATGTTAGAGACGCAATTGAAATGTTGAAAAAAGGAAAAGTTGATTTTGATTTTGACGGTGAAATGCAGCCTGATGTAGCATTAAATCCTATTTATCAAGAAATCTATCCTTTTTCAAAAATTGTTGGTAAAGCAAATATTTTAATAATGCCAGCATTACATAGTGCAGCCATCTCAACTAAACTAATGAAAGTATTTGGTGGTGGTAAATTAATCGGTCCTTTATTGATTGGGTTAGGGCTTCCAATTGAAGTTGCTCCTTTAAGAGCTAGTACGTCCGAAATTCTAAACTTAGCTTCAATTGCTGCTTATTCATCAGATATAATCGATTATTCTAATTAAAGTTTATTTCGGCTTAGTTCTGTTGCTAAATAAATTGAAGGAAATATTTCATCAACGTCATAAATTTTATTTGCCTCATTGATTACTTCCTTCCTTTCGTCTTCATTCATAGCTATACCAAAAATGTAAATATTTTTATTAATTGTTTCTAAAGTGTAATTTCTTGCTTTTGTATTTTTGTTAAAAATTAAGGCAGATCTTAATTGACTTGTGATTAAAATATCCTTTGCGGTGCTTTTAAAACTACTTTGACCTTTAATTGTAATTGCATTTTTTACGGACCTAACTCCTTTCGTCTCCCAAGCCATTTTTGTTATTTTAATTTTTTCTTCAGGCTCATCTACTTTACCAGATAAAAAAATTCTTCCGTCTAAAACTTCTGACTGAATGGATATAAAATATTTTTTATTTGCTAATGCTAATCTTGCAGATAAATTCTTTTGCATAATTGTATCATCAATTTGCATACCTATTGTTCGTGGATCAAAAGTGATATCTACACCAGTGCCAAATCTTCCGATAGAAGTACAAGAAGTTAATACAACAATTAATAAAATACTAATAATTTTTTTCATTTTTTACTTTTAAACACAGTTTATAAATTTCTTTTCTATTAATTTTTTCTGATTCTAAAATCAGATCGACTGTATCTTTTAAACTATATTTTTTTAAATATTTTTTTGCTTTATTAACAATTTTTTCTTTATCTAAAATCTTTTTTTTTATATTCTTTTCTGAAATTACTATGGTTAACTCCCCTTTTAATTGATCTTTAAATAATTTTACTTCATCAACACTTTCTCTATAAAAAGTTTCATGTATCTTTGTCAATTCTTTTGCAATAAGTAATTTTCTACCTGAATAGTATTTTTTAAAATATTTTAAATAAAAATTTATTTTTAAGGCTGGAATAAAAAATATTTGTGAAAATGAATCCTGGGAACAAGTTGATAAAACTTTTTTAAGTTCATTTTCTTTTTTAGGTAAAAATCCATAAAATAGGAATTGGTCTCTAAAACCAGAAACACTCATTGCTGTTAAAATTGATGATACGCCTGGAATAGGAATAACTTTAATATTATTTTCAATACACTTATTTACCAGTAAACGTCCCGGGTCTGACAACAAAGGTGTTCCTGCATCAGAAATAAGCGACAAAATTTTGCCCTGATTAATGTATTCAATCACTCTTGAAACTTGTTTTTTTTCATTAAACTTGTGATGAGAAATTAATTTTTTTTTGAGTTTAAAATGATTTAATAATTTAAGTGAGTGCCTCGTATCCTCACATAGAATAAAGTCTGATTTTTTTAGTACATCTATGGCTCTAAAGGTAATATCATCCAGGTTTCCAATAGGTGTGGAAACGATGTATAAGCTGTTAAAAGATAGTTTCATTTTATGAAAAACAAATTCATTTTTACTTTAATTTATATATTAATTTTTTTTAATTCTAATCTTTTAAGTGTAGAAAATAATAAAATTTTAAAAGTAGGTCTACTTGTTCCATTAAGTGGGGTTTATAGCGAACTAGGAAGCTCTATTTTATACTCATTGCAGCTTGCTCTAGAGGAAATAGATGACAAAAATATTTCTATTGTGCCAAGAGACTCAGGTTTTAATGATAAAGAAAAACTTAATAATGCTATTCAGGATATTAGATCTCAAGGAGTTAAAATTATAATTGGACCGATAAGATATGAAGAATTTGAGGATGCCGGCAAATATGATGATTTAATTTTTATTTCACCATCCAACATAAACCCAGAATTTACAAACAATATAATAAGTGTTGGGGTTAGTTTAGAGTCGCAGTTATTATCTTTAGTAAATTTTATTAAAAAACAAAAAAAAAATAAAACATTGATAATGTTTCCTAAAAATCAATACACGGAATTAGTTGAAGAGCAAATAAAAAAACTTAATATAAATTTCTTTAAAAAATTTATTTATAGTTCAAACCCAGAAGTACTAACGGGTGAAATAGAAACTTTAACAAATTATTCTCAAAGAAAAAGAAGTTTAGAATTAAGAAAAAAAATGTTTCAAGATAAGGAGGATGAACAATCAATTAAAGAAATGGGAAGGCTAGAACAACTATATACACTAGGTGGTGTTAACTTCGACTCAGTAATTATTGTTGATTTTGGAAATAGTCTTAAAAGTGTTTTAACTTCTTTAGTTTATGCAGATGTAGATCAGAATAAAGTTTTATTTACTACAATTAATCAATGGTTTGATGAAAGTATATTTTACGAAAATACTATAAAAAATTTATATTATCCTTCAATCAATTATAAAGTATTTAAGAAATATAAAGATGATTATTATAAAAGATTTAAGATTTACCCAAATGAAATTAGTATTTTAAGCTATGATGCATTAGGACTAATTTATTATGCTTGGAAAAAAAATGGAAAATTTGAGTCAATTAATGATTTTGCTTTTAAAAATAAAATTAAAGGCAAGATAGGTACTTTTAGTTTTAAAGACAGAAAAGTATTGCAAGAATTAGATATTTATAAAACTGACAATAATAAATTTATAAAGTTTTAACTTTTTTTTTTAATTTCTTAAATGCAATAAATCTATGATCTATTTTTATTTTTTTTGACTTGTTCATTTGACCAAAAGTTATTTTTTTATTAGTTGGAATAAAAATCGGATCATACCCAAAGCCTTTTTTTCCTAAAATTTTCCTAGAAATTTTTCCATGAATTTTTCCTTCTGCAGAAATAATTTTCCCATCTGTGTTTTTATAGGAAAGATTGCAAACAAAAGTTGCTTTTCTATTTTTTTCTTTTTCTAGTTTTTTTAAAATAAATTTCATCGCCAAAAGGAAACCACCTTTTCTTTTAGCTAATCGAGCTGAGTGGATGCCAGGTTTGTTTTGAAGAGCTTCTATACATAAACCGGAGTCATCGGATATGACTGAAAAATCTACAAATTTTGAAAAAAAGTTTACTTTAAGTTTTGAGTTTGAAGAAAATGTCTTCCCTGTTTCTCTTGGGCTTTTAATTTTCAATGATACAGGAGATATTTTCCTATTTTTTTTAGAAATTAAATTGGCAATTTCCTTAAATTTTCCTTGATTGTGAGTTCCAATTAAAATTTTTTTCATTTCAACCTAGTAATTTTTTTATTTCTTACTATATAGCATCTCAAATGACTGAAAATAGAAAAAAAAATGATGACGTAAAACAGGTTGATGATAAAGAACAAGAAATTGTTAATTCTTCTAATGAAAAATTGAAAAATGAGAAGAAGGAAATTACTTTAGAAGAAAAACTTAAAGATAAAGAAGAGAAGTTGCTTAGATCACTCGCTGAGATAGAAAATCAAAGAAGAAGATTTGAAAAAGAAGTAAAGGATGCGTTTGAGTTTGGATCATTTAATTTTGCTAAAGAAAGCCTGGCAATTCTTGATAACCTTGAAAGAGCTAAATTAGCTATAAAAACTGATGAGAAACTGAAGAACAATAAAGATCTAGATAAATTTTTAGAAAATATAACAGTCATCGAAAATGATTTAATTTCAATATTTGAAAAAAACAGAATTAATAAAATAAATACAAAAGATAAAAAATTTGACCCTAATTTTCACCAAGCAATGTCTGAAATCGAGAATGTTGAGGCAGCACCAGGGACTATTTTACAAGAAATACAGGCAGGATATATGCTCGGTGAAAGACTTTTAAGGCCGGCACTAGTAGGCGTAGCAAAAAAAATTGAGAAAAATGAGGATAAAAAAGAGAAAAAATAACCTTGTAGATGAAAAAAAAACACCCATATAAAAATAACAAACAAAGGATTAAAATTAATGAGTAAAGTAATTGGAATAGATTTAGGAACTACGAATTCATGCGTAGCCATAATGGACGGCACACAAGCAAAAGTTTTAGAAAACGCAGAAGGGGCTAGAACAACACCATCAGTTGTTGCATTTTTAGAAAATGAAGAAAAACTAATAGGCCAGCCAGCAAAGAGGCAAGCTGTAACTAATGCTCAAGATACTATTTTTGCAGCCAAAAGATTAATCGGAAGATCGTTTGAAGACGAAACTGTCAAAAAAGATATTGGCAAAGTAGCATTTAAGATTGTTAAATCGGATAACAATGAAGCATGGGTTGAAGGTAAAGGTAAAAAATATTCACCCTCTCAAATTTCAGCTTTTATTTTACAAAAGATGAAAGAAACTGCTGAAAAATATTTAGGTCAAGCAGTTACTAAAGCTGTAATAACTGTGCCCGCATATTTTAATGATGCTCAAA
>MDTC01002277.1_pt1 | contig 19080 bp, 21 predicted proteins | sample 811181 | NCBI WGS metagenome assembly MDTC01 (sample SAMN05326644, study PRJNA326480) | marine metagenome | isolation source: seawater | place: Pacific Ocean: North | collected 2011
AAGACTGCTGGGGGGATCATTATTCCAGACACCGCCAAAGAAAAGCCGATGGAGGGCGAAGTCGTCGCCGCTGGATCTGGCACAAAGGGTGAAGATGGGAAAGTTACCCCGCTCGACGTTAAAAAAGGAAATCGCGTGCTGTATGGCAAGTGGTCGGGAACCGAAGTCAAGGTTGACGGCGAAGATTTGTTGATAGTTCGCGAAACTGACGTAATGGGCATCATCGAGTAAAGATCTTTAAGGGAAGGTTAGATACAATGGCTGCTAAAGAAGTAAAATTTTCAACTGATGCCCGCACCAAAATGCTTGCGGGCGTCGACATCCTGGCCGACGCGGTCAAGGTGACGCTCGGTCCGAAAGGCCGCAATGTTGTTTTAGATAAGGCTTTTGGTGCACCGCGCATTTCAAAAGATGGCGTAACTGTCGCCAAAGAGATAGAACTTAAGGATAAGTTTGAAAACATGGGCGCCCAGATGGTCCGTGAAGTTGCTTCCAAAACCAATGACATTGCTGGCGATGGTACAACTACTGCGACCGTACTGGCTCAGGCGATAGTTCGCGAAGGTTCAAAGGCAGTTGCTGCTGGTATGAACCCGATGGACCTCAAGCGTGGCATTGACCTCGCCGTGGACGCTGTTGTCACTCACATTCAAAAGAGTGCGAAGAAGGTAAAAACCAACGAAGAGATTTCGCAGGTTGGTACTATATCAGCAAACGGTGATGCTGATGTTGGTCGTATGATCAGCCAGGCGATGGAGAAAGTTGGGAACGAAGGCGTAATTACGGTGGAAGAAGCCAAGGGCCTCGAAACCGAATTAGACGTCGTTGAAGGGATGCAGTTTGACAGGGGTTATCTGTCTCCGTATTTCATTACGAACGCGGAGAAAATGATTTGTGAAATGGAAAATCCCTACATTTTGCTGCACGAAAGTAAACTTTCAAGCTTGCAGGCAATGTTGCCTGTTCTTGAGTCCGTGGTTCAGTCTGGGCGGCCGCTAATCATTATCGCTGAAGATGTAGAAGGCGAGGCTCTTGCTACTTTGGTAGTGAATAAACTACGTGGTGGGCTTAAGGTTGCTGCTGTCAAGGCGCCTGGTTTCGGTGATCGCCGTAAAGCAATGCTTCAAGATATTGCGATACTTACTGGCGGACAGGTGGTTTCAGAAGACCTCGGTATTAAGCTTGAGAATGTTACTTTGGACATGATGGGAAGCGCTAAGCGTGTTTCCATAGACAAAGATAACACCACGATTGTCGAAGGCTCTGGTAAAAAGTCAGATATTACCGGTCGTTGCAATCAAATTCGCGCACAGGTCGAAGAGACAACTTCCGATTATGATCGTGAGAAACTGCAGGAACGTCTGGCGAAACTCGCTGGTGGTGTTGCTGTGATTCGCGTTGGCGGTGCAACGGAAGTTGAAGTTAAGGAGAAAAAGGATCGTGTGGACGACGCAATGCACGCTACCCGGGCCGCTGTTGAGGAAGGTATTGTCGCTGGTGGTGGCACGGCTCTTCTCAAATCTCAGAAAGCTCTAAACTCCCTTAGCCCTGCCAATGACGACCAGCGTAGAGGTATCGATATCATCAAGGAAGCTATTCTGGCACCAATCCGTCAGATTGCTGAAAACTCTGGTGAGGATGGCGCTGTGGTTTCTGGTAAGGTCCAGGAAGCAAAGGGTGCTACTAGTGGCTTCGACGCACAATCCGGCAAATATGTCGACATGGTTGCCAAAGGGATCATTGACCCAGCTAAAGTTGTACGGACTGCTCTTCAGGATGCAGCATCCGTAGCTGGTCTTCTCATTACTACGGAAGCGATGATTGCTGAAAAGGCAGAGCCTGCTGCTCCCGCAGCTCCACCAATGCCTGACATGGGTGGTATGGGCGGCATGATGTAAAGTCTTGTCACCATTTAGTTTTGGAAGGGCCGCACCAGTGTGCGGCCCTTCTCATTAGGAGGACATGTGTCACATATAGATCCAGAGAAGATAGCTGCCATCGTAAGGACAGTTGCAGAAGATGAAATTCTCTCACGGTTTGGTGCGCTTGAGAGTGCTGACATAATTGAAAAAAGGCCCGGCAATGCGGGTAACTTAGTGACCACGGCTGACATAGAAGCAGAAAAGATATTGATTCGCGAATTACAAATATCATTCCCCGGCACCGTAGCAATTGGTGAAGAAACAGTTGAGAATAATCCATCGGTAATAAAGATCTTAGATGAGGAGGCACCTGTGTGGCTGATAGATCCTGTTGATGGAACTTCAAATTTTGCGGCCGGCAAGGAGCCTTTTGCGGTACTCTTGAGCCTTATAATAAAACGTGAAACTGTATTCGGCTTAATATTTTCCCCGATGACTGACGAGATGGCAATCGGTTCAAAGGGAGAGGGGGCCTTTTGCAACGGGAAGCGTATGCGTGTTGCCTCTTCTGTTTCTTTAGAAAAGTCTTTTGGCTCGGCCCATGCCAGTGCGTGGGGGCGTGAATATCGTGATATAGTTCGGCCCAAATTCGACAGCTTCGCCAAAATGGTTAATTATCATTGTGCTGGTTTTGATTTTTTGCGTTTAGCCTGTGGTGATAAACATTTTTCTCTTTATCGGACATTGCATCCCTGGGATCATGCTGCTGGAGTTCTGTTGCATAAGGAAGCAGGTGGCTACTCTGCTTTGCTTAACGGTGATTTTTATAGCGGTGCTGATAAAGTGTTTGGTCTATTGACTGCGCCTGATGAAGGGTGCTGGAATTCAATCAACACCTACCTACGGCCACATTAATGTTTCCCGGCTATATGAAGTTACTTTAAACCATTAACAAAAAATTGAGGAATTTTAATGAGTAAGATTGCTTTTATTGGCCTCGGTGTTATGGGCTACCCAATGGCCGGACATCTTCAAAAGGGCGGGCACGATATTTCGGTTTATAATCGAACCAAAACTAAGGGTGATGAATGGGTAAAAGAATTTGGCGGTATACTTGCAGCTACGCCAAAAGACGCGGCCCTAGGTGCGGACTTTGTTTTTTCATGCGTTGGTAATGACTCAGATGTTCGTAGTGTCCTTGTGGAGCCAAATGGCGCACTTGAAGGGATGGAAAGTGGCTCCGTCTTAGTTGATAATACAACTGCCTCAGCAACCCTCGCAGTCGAATTACATAAGATTTCAAAAGATAAAGGGATTGGATTCATTGATGCACCCGTTTCAGGCGGTCAAGCCGGCGCAGAAAATGGAATTCTAACAGTGATGTGTGGCGGCGATGAAGATATCTTTGAAAAAGCAGAGCCAATTCTTGACTGTTTTGCACGCCAAGTAACTCTAATCGGGCCACCGGGAAGCGGCCAACTGACGAAAATGGTTAATCAAATTTGCATTGCTGGCCTTGTACAAGGCCTTGCAGAAGGTATGAATTTTGGTATGAAAGCCGGCCTTGATATGGAGAAGGTTATTGCAACTATTTCAAAAGGTGCAGCCGGATCTTGGCAAATGGAAAATCGGGCTGAAACCATGTGTAGGGACGAATACGACTTTGGTTTTGCAGTAGATTGGATGAGAAAAGATCTCAATATTGCGCTCCAAGAGGCGCATAGCAATGGTGCGAGACTGCCTGTGGCTGCCTTAGTAGACCAACTTTATGCCGCCGTTCAAAGTCGTGGTGGAGAACGTTGGGACACATCCAGTCTCATGCATTTGCTTAAAAACGATTAATTACAGAGGGCTACTTAATTTTCAAAATCGTGGCTTTAGCTGTTTGCCAATGCTCTTCCAACAATTCCAGGCTAGCATCTTCAAAGCTCATATCGGCATCTTCAAGCTCTTGTTCGATAAAATGAAAACGTTCAATAAATTTTCGGTTTGTTTTTTTGAGTGCATTTTCAGGGTCGATTTTGCAATGCCGTGCTAAGTTGGCAACCGTAAAAAGAAGGTCTCCAATCTCATCTTCTATATAATCGTTTGATGCATTAGCATTTATTTCTGCTTTTACTTCAGCCAGTTCTTCGTCGATTTTTGCAATAACCTGGTCTATTTGTGGCCAGTCAAAACCTACCCTTGCAGCCCTTTTAGTAAGTTTTTCTGCTCGTATTAGTGCTGGAAGATTGGGGGGAACATCGTCCAAAATACTTATTTTTCGTTTTTCTAAAGCTGCTCTTCTGGTGCGTTCCTCTGCCTTGTGTGCTTCCCAATTATTAGTTTGTTCCTCTGCATTATTAAAAGTTACTTTGTCAAAAACATGAGGATGGCGTTTGATCATTTTTTCCGTAATTGCCTCAACGATATCATCGAAAGTAAATTCCCCGTCTTCATTCGCAATTTGCGAGTAAAATACGACCTGAAATAAAAGATCACCCAATTCTGATTTAAGCGCTTCTGTATCCTTCCGTTCGATCGCGTCTTCAACCTCATACGCCTCCTCTATAGTGTAGGGTGCAATCGACTCATATGTTTGTTTTTGATCCCATGGGCAACCGGTTTCCGGGTGGCGAAGCTGTCTCATAACGGCTAGCAAATTATCGATTTTATTACTCATTGTATTTTTATATCCTGTTTGTCACCCCGGTTGGGCCTCGTTAGAAAGGCCATTTATATTTTAAACCTAAGAAATTCACCTAATGATTATTTGCCAAGGGCACTTGTTTCATGATTATGTAACAGTCAATAAAAGCATAATAAATCATGAGCATCGAAATGGAGGCGGAAATGGCGACGGCAAGCGCGCAGAACCGCTGGCGGTCAAAAAACCGCTTTGTAAAATCTCAATTGAATGTGATGGCACGGAGGTTAGTGCACGATGATTTGGTTGATATTGCAGGACGGTACCGGCTTCGAGGCAAGGGGGAAGCCGTGGGTTTTTCGTCCTACATCACCAAAGGTCTAATGCAATATGCAGATCACAATTCGGAGGCACGGAGGCTTTTAGAGATTTTCCGGGATTCCTATGAACGTGATCGAGATCTATACGACTAGTACTTATTGTTTTGACGTAGCGACTGCCATACGAAGAGATCAGTACAGTTATAAAGTATGGTTGGACACATCCTTATTGCGACGTAGTTCTAATGCATTTTCTTCGATTTTAATCCGCCAAATCAGTACGGCGGCGTTCAAAATGCTAAATATGGTTGCTATCTCTACAGCCCCAAAGACCAGAGGCAGTACCGCTATTTCTCCGCAAACCACTAAATAATTTGGGTGTTTCATAAAACGATATGGCCCATTTACAATAATTGGGAACTTATTCGATGAAATTACTCGTGTAGTCCAATAGGGGCCGAGACTTGCAATAACCCAAAACCTGCAAATTTGAAGTGTAATGAACACAGAAAGTAGTCCTATGCTCGGGTCTGTATCAGGTGGGACAACCAACCAAATCGATATCAGCCAAGAGAGATGAATTAGAACTAATAATGGATAATGTTTGCGGCCGTACTCGACCCCACCATTTTCGAGCAAACGTTTCGCATTTCTGTAAGAATGTATTAATTCAATTAGGCGAAGTACCGCTACAATCACTAAAATTAAATGTAAAATAGACAATCTCGTTAACGCTCCAAAACTGAAAATCCAGCCGAAAAACCGGGCCCGAGTGCACCTAACAAACTCTTACCTGTAAGCCCTTGCTCCATGGACTTCTTTAAAACAAAGAGTACAGTCGGCGCAGACATATTACCATATTCTTGTAGGACAGTTCGAGCAGTTGCCAACCGAGTATTATCTAGTTCAAATGCTTTTTCTAAAGCATCTAAAACTCTCGTTCCTCCAGGGTGGAAGATGTAATTCTGAATTGAGGAAGGAGGTATATTTTTTGACGAGAGAAAATTTTCGGCGGCAGTTCTTAGATTCTGTTGCACAAGCGTTGGCACATCACGACTGAACTGAACGCCAAAACCGTCCTCCTCTATGGTCCAACCCATAATGTCTTTGGTATCCGGCCAGCAGTATTCTCCGCCGGCTATTACCTGATATCCATCGCCATCGGTTGAAATAACTCCACCCGCTGCACCGTCACCGAAAAGTGCAGTTGCTATAATATTACTTTTGGAAAGATCCGAGCTGCGAAACGTTAAGCCACAGAGCTCCACAACTAAGAAGAGCCATTTACTACCAGGCGTGGCCCGTGCAAGTGCGGCCACCCGGTTCAGCCCCAAAACCCCGCCAGCACAGCCAAGACCAAAAATGGGAAGGCGTTCCACATTGCGTCTAAACGGGATTTTTTCCATCAACAGGGCATCAAGGCTAGGTACAGAAAGGCCCGTCGATGAGACTGTTACGATACCATCTATATCCGCAGGACTGAGTTTAGCATCATGAAGAGCCTGCATGGCGATGTCGTGAAGGAGCGTAGTAGCGTTTTCAACAAAAAGCTCGGTTCGATTTTTCCAACCAGTGGCTGTGGTGTACCATTCAATTGGCACACATGAATGACGACGAATGATACCAGCATTCTCATATGCTTTTGATAGTCGTGCAAATGTGCTCGGTCTATCCTTAAATATAGTTCGGCCTAACCCTTCAAATTCGGACTGCTCTATGACGTATTTCGGCACGGCAGTCGCTAAAGACAAAATGTACGCGGGTGTTGGTATAGAAGGTGTTGAAACCACAGCCAATTTCTTTACGATTGAATGTTATCGCCCGCATTACAGCATTGTCACCCATGCAACTATTCGCTGGGGTTAAACACTGCAATCACTGAGCACAAATATCATCTACTCGATATAATTAGAAAACTTCATATTTCGAGGTAATATGTCCAAAAATATTAGTTAATTTCTTTGGCCTAGCTAGATTTCATAGACAAAATTTGCTGTATTGGCGTGTATTTTAATTTTAGAGACCATAAATATGGAAGTTATTAAGTGGCAAAAAGAGACCTTCTCGGCGCTGAGGCGCCAAGGTATTGATTTAGTGTGTCATGTACCAGATGCAGGCCATGCTAAAGTAATAGAAATGTGTGAAGCAGATAATGAGGTAGATTGTATAACATGCACCAGTGAAGAGGAAGGTATTCACATGCTTTCTGGTGCCTGGCTTGGAGGTCGCAGGGGTGCAATGTTGCTACAATCAAGTGGTGTAGGGAATATTATCAATGCCCTCGCAATGCCCAACACCTGCCGTATTCCTATTCTGATTATTGTTACGATGCGCGGTGAATATGGAGAATTTAACCCATGGCAGGTGCCTATGGGGCAGGGTACACCAGCTTGCTTAGAAGCTATGGGGATGCGGCTATATCGCGCTGAAGAGCCTACGCAAGTTGCACCTGCAGTGGAGAATATGGCACGACTAGCATTCGACTCACAGCAATTGTGCGCAATTTTGTTATCGCAAAAACTTCTCGGAGCAAAAGATTTTAGGGAGTTGGCCAAATGACAGATGAAATTTCCCGACGTCCATTTGTTAAATCACTTCTTAATGCGCGTCCAGATGGCTTAGCTGTTGTCGCTGGCCTTGGTTCTCCATGCTGGGATGTAGCAGCAGCGGGGGACCATAAACATAACATGTATGTTTGGGGTGCTATGGGTGGTGCAGCGATGATCGGGTATGGTCTTGCGCAGGCTCAGAAGGAACGACGAATCCTCGTTATTACCGGTGATGGTGAAATGTTAATGGGTATGGGTGCTTTCTCAACCATCGCATGGAAACCGACCCCCAATTTGGCTATTTTGGTACTAGATAATAGCCGTTTTGGCGAGACCGGTGCCCAATTCACCCATACATCGGGACCAACTGATCTTGCCGCAATCGCAGAGGCCTCCGGGATAAAGTCTGTCCGCTCTGTTAAAAATACAGAAGAAGCGGAAGACTTAAAATCGTTTCTTTTCAATGAGCCCGGACCAGTCGTGGCTGTTGCCAAAATAAAATATGAAAAACTTAAATTTGTCCTTCCATCAAGTAGTGGGAGTTTCTTAAAGGATCGGTTCAGAACATCATTGTTGGGCACAGAGAAAGCTACTTTACCTTAACATTAATTAGTTTGTTTTTCTTTAAATCAATAAGGCAAGGCTATGAAGGAAGAGTATGAGAAAAACGGGTTTCATGTCCTCCGGGGGGTTTTGACAAATCAAGACGTAGAGCGTTTGTCTACGCCGATCCGTGAAGCATTTCGCAGAGGCGACTACGATACGTTTCATAGGGGCCCTGCGTATCCTGCTCCTGGGATACACTCCATGGGTCCACGTGTATTAGATAAACACCCTGAGATAGCTGAAGTTAGCTTGGCTCATCCAGCTATCCTAGCCGCTGTTGAAGATCTTTTTGGCGAGCCCGCCGTATTAGCGCAATACTGGTCCATTATGCGGCCTCCCGGTGCAGGCGTTAGTGATAAGCCTTTCGTAAACGGTAGTGGTGCCCACTATGACTACAAGCCCTGGAGATGTGTTGGCTCGAACATAAATTGGATGTTTGCGGTTATACCATTCATTGATTATACCGAAACAGTCGGCCCTTTAACCGTCGCTCCCGGTTCTCATCGAAAATCAATGGTATTACCATCGGACGGTCGCGTTCATCAAGTTGACGCAGCGAAGGTTCCAGTGCCTAACCAAATTGAATTAGTTGATCCGTTACTGAAAAAGGGCGATGTCGTTCTGATGAATGGGTTCCTTTGGCATGAGCCTCGACCAAACTATGGTAATTCTGATCGTTGTGGGCTTTATATGAAATTTCACGCAAAATCATCGCCTCCTGCTTGCGGTCCGACAATTTATCCCTCTTCAGTGCACGACTTTCTGTCTGAGGATACTAAGCATGTAATCCCGTATCATCGTGGAGATGGCCGATTTGCTGCTATCCATGAAAAACCCGTGGACTGTATTGAAGAAGCACAAATTCTAATTGAGGACCTTGACGCTAAAATTCTTTTAATCCGAAACAATGCTGGCAAATGGCAACTGCCAAAATGCGTTGCTTCAGAAGATGAAGGAGCGAGTATCTTAGACGCTTGCAACGTCATGGGTTCGGTAATAAATCATTTCAATGCTCGCTTCGGTTTAAATTTACCATGGCTGAGTTGGCTGACGGATATCGTCGGCAAGACAGGCGAGAACGATGAGGAGGAGAGCAGATGCAGAGTATATGGGCACCGCATACCATCTTCAGCAATCATTCTAACTCATGCAGAGGAGGATTACATTTGGATGTCCTCCATGGATTTACAAAAGGCTGACAAGTCAGGAATAATATTTAAGAGGCCAGAAATCGCAAAGTGGATTGATATGTGGCAAAACCAAACGGATGAAGACGGGAACCCTGTAACAAGAAGTTATGGCTTACCTACAACACATGTGCAGTATTTTCGCTATAACGGTAATGGTAACAAAGAAGGTACCTGCAGGGTTGGCGTGTTTAATGAGAATGGTCTGCCTATCGCTTGACGACTGACATTACGATACAACTATTATATGGATCCCTCTACCCGTAGCGGAGGCGAAACTGACGTTGTCATCCAGGCGCCGTTTAAAGTGCCTGTTTTTGCTTTCATCAATTCCCATTTGAACGACGACTTGACATTCTCTTTAGAAATAATGGTCACCTTAAATAACGCATACTGATTTGTTGTCACAATTGATTTAATCGTGTGTTGAGAGTGATTTATCATATCTCTGTAATAGGGGCTCTTAACCATCGCGGCAAACCTAGCAAGCGGCCCGGTATACCGTTTATTATCGGGATGGGCAAAATTCCACGTCTGCACAATGCCAGCATCAACTGACGGGCTATCGTTTTGTTGGAGAGCAATTAATTGAATTTCTACCACTCGTTTTGCTGACATATTCGGATCTGGTGCCAGCAACTCTTGTGCATTTGTAAAGCTTGTTAAAGATAATACAAAAGCCACACCTACAATGAAATTTCTCATCAAAACCTCCAAGCTACCGAACCATTCCGTTTGTGAATTAACGACAACTAAAATGGTAGATCTTAATGACTATGTTTCTACCCTTTGAAGGGCGAATAAATTGACGCACATCAGATAATAGGTCTGTTTTAGTCCTGCAAAGCACGGAGATTCAAAGGATATATTTTTTGCAAACCAAAATTATTTAATTGGAAAAATTGCGAAACTTTTTCACGTCCTCTTCATTCAGAACCAACCTGACACCAAGTTTCCCGTTAGCCTCGCGTTTACTCTCTTTTTTAATCGAAATATCAATCTGAATGACTTCTTCAAATTGTGCGCAATAGCGAACAAGTAAGGATATCAAGCACTCCTGTGTTTCGTATCGTTTGCCCGTTATTGATTTGTATATAAAATCTAATACGGGATCGTAATCAAAGACATCAGACATCGTGTCGGTTTCTGTACATACTAAATCTTGATTTACGGTCAACACGAGGTCCAGCACCTGTATTTCAGGCAAAATCTCTGCAGCGCTATGCTCGCCAATGCACACGCTTAGATGGAGATCTGTAAGCTCTACAGTAGCGATCAATTTTTTTCCTCAAGAATTATCGAAATATTGAAATGACTATATTAATTTATTTGCAGAAAGGCTTGCACAACGCAGCTGTTTGCTAGCAAGTAAGCTCTAAACGAATTAATGGTACGTTACTTCAACATTTGAACTTAATACAAAATTAACAGCAATGAATTTCGACCCCGTAAAAACTCAAGACGATCCCGATACTCAAGACCGTTTACTCATTTACCGCGACATTGAAAAACAAATTACGCAGTTTGCTATTTATGGGGAGATTACAACCTGTAACCATTCTCATCCAATACAGACGCTTGTTTTGCAGCACTATAAAGTCCAAAAGATTGAAGAGTTAAAACCCAAACAAATTATAGAAATGTGGCGGTTTGCAAAAGGTTTAAATGAGATTGGTGGATTGTGGATGGTGTTTCATGGATACCGAAGATTTATCCAAAACTGGATAGATATAACCGGCAATAAACCCGTTGATCTAAATGAATTCTGGATAAATAACACCGACCTAACTTTGCATTCAGAGAGGTAATCGATTACGGCGCGACGTGGAGAACCGTAATTACCAGCAGAATATAGGCAGCGGCATAGTAATAGAATATCCAGCGAGGTGTTTTGCTTTTATTTGCCATTGATCTTCTCCTTTAGATAGCAACCGCATATCTATACCATAGGTTTATAACAATTAATTTCTAGTTTCTTCACTTCGACAAACAGTCATAAAAAATTTTTACGTGAATGTTCAACAGCATGTTTTCCACACAGCAACACTATATAAACCTTTCTACAAAAAAGCGTGACGGGAGTTTTGTAAGTACGCCAGTATGGTTTGCAAACGCTGATCCATTAACTCTTTATGTCTATTCCGTGCAAGATTCAGGCAAGGTGAAAAGAATACGGAATTTTCGGAGGGTACGGTTGGCAAGCTGCAGCGTCACTGGAAAACTAAGGGCTGAATGGGTGAGCGCTGATGCATTTTTAGTAAATAAAAACAATGAGATAGATACAGCTTTTAGCCTTTTGCGTCAAAAGTATGGATACAGATTTTTAATTGCAAATGTTTGCTCTAAAATTGTCGGAAATTATCACCGGCGCCAGATAATAAAACTGAATATCTGCAATAATGAGTAATGCCTACGAGGCGTAGCAACCAGTAAATGCATTCCACATACCGACCCATCGTCTTTACAAGCCTTGTCCGAGCTCATGGTTCGCGCGAGTTGGTGTTTCATACTGCGATGATACAACCCTTGAAAGGATAGGATACGGAAGTCTTTAATTTTGGGAACGCCAGAAGCGTAGCAAACGCCTAGTAAAAAACCTCTCGAAACAGCTTAAGTGTTTGTTGCCACGAATCCTTGTCGGCTTTGGCATCATAAGCGAGTGGAAGTTTGAATTTTTTGCCTTTTTCGGTAGCCCCTGGATTCGTGAAGCTATGAACGACGTTAGGATAATAAATATGTTTGTAGTCGGCTCCTGAAGCTTTCATAACAGCATCAAAAGCAGCCACCGTGGATTTTTGAAGGAATGGATCATCTGCCCCGTTAAATACACGGATTTTCGTCCTGAGACCTTTTGGTGCTTTCTTCACCCACTGGGTTAGGGTGCTGTGGTATGCGACGGCAGCATTTAAATCAACACCAGCGAGCGCCATGTTAACGGCCACGTTACCGCCGAAACAATAACCAATAGCTGCCATTTTAGATTTTTCTACCGTATTGTGCTTTTTTAAAAGGTCGTAGGCTGCAAGAAACCTGGACTTCATTTGGCCGACAGATTTAGTTGCTGCCATCATAAAATTTTTAGCATCTTTTGGATGACTGGCCAGTTTACCCGTACCATACATATCCAGCGCAAGCGCCGTATATCCAAGTTTAGCCAACATTTCTGCGCGCTTTCGAGCGTAAGCATCATGGCCCCACCATTCATGGACTACGATGATGCCCGGTCGTTTGCCTGAATATGCATCATCATAGGCGAGATAGCCGGTAAACTTTTCATTATCTACCGTATACGCAACGGTTTGTGCTTTCACTGCTGCTTTAGCGTCCATGGGGGAGAGCCCATAAAACGCCAAAATTGTAATTATCACGCTAGCAAGTGTTTTGAACATTGCAATCCTCCAACTTAATCATCAAGTTCCCGCGCTAAACCATAATATTGTCGATCATTCTAATGGTTTGCAGTGATAGAAATCAATGTGTGCTTGGTACAAAATACTTGGTTCATGGCCTCCATAATTTCAGTATGTACATATTGCTTTGAGGAGTAATTCCTCCACTGATGAAGGTGAAGGAAACTCCCAATTCGGATTTTTTGTATCAAGAGAAGTGCCGCTGTCATTACCCATCTGCTTCTCATGGAAAGAGTATTTCAATATCTTAAACCGAGACATCTTACAGTCCGTTTGGCGATATACCTGAGTTGATAAATATCCAAGATGATTTTCATTCTGCCTGTCTCTTAAAGACCAGAAATATATGAATCCTTCCTTTCTCAGAATTCGCTCAAAATCGATAAAGAATGTATTCCCAGCGTAATTCTTAATCACTTTTGTCCATTCGGCATTCGATGAAACCGGGAACATTATTACCGAGAGTAATAGTGTTAGCACTAGTCCACGTGAACGCAGAATTTTTCGAACTAAAATCATTACTATCAAAACTTCAAAACAGTCATGGAATTTGTTTCGCCGCAGCCTACGGTGTCCCCTAGGGACATATTATGAAGCATCTTTTTTGCAACATTAAGGAAGGATTTTACTTTTTTTACGTCTTATCTTGCGTTCATCGTCAATTACCTCGGGAGGAAATTGGCTCATAAAGCAGCAACAAACTCCCTCATCGATCATAGTTCTTGGTCCATTTGGGTGTGCAATATGCTTATAAAAGCCATGAGAATGCTCGTGGTCATGAGAATGCTCGTGGTCATGAGAGTGGCCGTGGTCATGAGAGTGGCTATCTGACTCAACCACATCATCATCTTCTGGATCCATAATTGGTTGGTATTCTGCGTGATGATGATGAACCGACACCGTGCCTTCTTTCAAACGTTTCTTGAACGATGACATCAGATCTTTGTCATCTGAAAAGATACCGGTTTCAGCTTCCTTGATTCTTTCTACAAAAGTGTTGATCACATGATTTTGATCGGCAAGGTATTTTGCTTTGAAAAACTGAATGTCCGAGTGCTGCTCCGCAATGATATCAACGTATTTGTTAATACGGTCAATAAGCCTTCCCGTGAAAAGGAAATAAGGGGCCACGACAATCTTTGCATATCCAAGCTTGGTTATGATTTCCAAACCTTGACCAACAGATGGGAAAGTCACCCCTGAATAAAAGGTTTCAGACCATCCAAAACCCATATTTTCTGCAACTATTCTTGTTAATTTGGCAGCCTCGGCATTTGCTAGAGCGTCTGAAGTACCTCTCCCTACTACCACTAGCATTGTATCGTAAAAAGTATCCTCGTTGATATTAGCATTCTTTAAAGCCTCTAAAATTCTGGCCTGAAAAGCGGCAATCATTTCTGGATGTAATGCTAATTCACGCCCATATTTAATTGTAATTCCGGAATTCTTTTCTTGGTAAGTTGTAAGAACAGATGGAATATCATTTTTAGCGTGTGTTGCAGCAAAAAGCATGCCTGGCACAGCCAAAATTTCTTCGACACCCATGTCTCTTAGTTCATCAAGACCCATATGGATATTGGGGGCGGAATACTCGAGGAAGCCATGCCTCACTGGGATTTTTGGGAACCTTTTCTTAAGGCCCTTTGCAAGTAACGCGAACTCTTTTTCAGCCTCTTTTGATCGACTGCCGTGCCCACAAATCATTATACCTTTTTTTGTCATGTATTTTAGCTTTCTAAAAACCCTTGGTTCATAACTAAATATTCTTGGCGTACTTCATTGACATCTACCTTGCCCAATACAGCGTCCACGATGTAAATCTTGAGAAATTGATACCACCGCTTGAGGTTAGCAGAAAGGATAGGTAGATGAAGAAATGGTTTGTCCCTTTGATTTCGGTGATACTCGGTATTGCTGCTTTATGGGCCATAACAGTATTTGTTTTGTATTTGTCGGCAAACTGAGGTGCTTGTTACATTTAAGCTGTGTGAAATGATTCTGCCTATGATTTCAGAGAGGACGTGCGAAGCTCAATTCATGCCCATCCGGATCTGTGATATGAAAATAGCGCTCCCCCCAAGCAGCGTCCTTCGGAAGTGTATCTGGAGTATAGCCAGTCTTCAGCGCTAGATTATAAATTGCGTCGACATCAGCTACATGAAATATAGCCCGCCCCCACCATGACCATTGCTTCTCTGGCGATTGAACGGTCAGATTGACAAAACCACCTCCAGCAAAAAAGCTGGTGAACGAGGCGTCTTCGCCACCGTATTTGAGTTCAAAACCGAGACTCTTGTAGAAATGAACCGCCCGCTTCATGTCGTGCGTGGCGAAGGTGACAGCGCTTATCCCCTCAATCATGTGTTTGTGACATAACGCTTCTACACATATACGGTTAGCACGCAAAAAGTGTATTCAAATTCTGCGTCTCTGTTTTCAAAAAGAACAGAAATTGATGGAGTAGATTTTACGCTGAGCTTCGCCATATCAATAAAATGCTCCAGTTACTCGGGTTTGTGCTTCTTTATTATTCTAGAATCCACTCCGGCAATCGGTCTTTCTATTTTAATTGTTTTTGGATTTTGGCCTTCAGGCATCAAAGCAATCACAGTTTCTACATCCGGACATCCATCCTCATGACACTTCAGTTCCGATACCATAATCACCACATTATCATCAATACCCCATGTATCACGCACTAAATTTTTTACGCGCTGTGTGTGGTTAACCTTGGGTTTGTTTGAAAATTCGAACATAATAAAAATGGTTCCTATTTTTGCCAAATTTTTTCTCGACAGCATCCCGAAGAGAGATCAACTTTCCGAAAATACTCGAACTAAGCAGTAGTTTTTATATTTTTGGTAATGCTATAACATCACAATTTTCGGTTATAGCTGAAACAGTATTTCTTCGGCTAAATTTTATTTTTTACTTAATAATTGGGAATTGCAGAAATGGTTGGCACTGAACAAGTTCCAGTAACTGTCTTAACAGGGTTTTTAGGTGCAGGGAAAACCACCCTTTTGAACCGCATTTTAACAGAGCAGCATGGCCATCGGTATGCTGTAATTGTCAATGAATTCGGGGAGGAGGGTATAGACAACGACTTGGTTGTAGATGCTGACGAAGAAGTATTTGAAATGAATAATGGCTGCATTTGCTGCACTGTTCGTGGCGACTTGATAAGGATATTAAGTGGCCTTATGAAGCGTGCAGATCAGCTTGATGCTATTATCGTTGAGACGACAGGTCTTGCTGATCCGGCGCCTGTAGCGCAGACATTTTTCGTGGATGACGATGTTGCAAGCCGAACCAAGCTTGATGCAATTGTTACAGTCGCTGATGCCGTCCACCTCGGTGCACAATTAGGCGAACACCACGAGGCGGAAGAGCAGATAGCCTTCGCGGATGTTGTTCTTCTGAATAAGACTGACCTTGTGGATGCTGCTGGACTTGATTCAGTTGAAACTCGTATTCGTAAAATCAATCCATATGCTAAAATCATTCGAACCACGCGTTGTGAAGCTGAGCTCAATGCGGTACTTGGACTTGATGCATTCAACCTTGATCGTGTCATGGAATTTGAGCCAGACTTTTTGGAGTCAGATCATGCCCACGATCATGATGATGATATCACCAGCATTTCCTTCGTTTCAGAAACACCACTGGATATCGAAAAATTTCAGAAATGGTTTGGCAAACTTTTGCAGACCCGAGGGCAAGACATTCTCCGGTCAAAAGGTATTCTGAATTTTTCAAGCACGGATGATCGTTATGTGTTCCAGGGTGTTCACATGTTAATGGATGCCTCTACAATGGGCGCTTGGCCGGAGGGAAAGGCTCGTAACTCCAGGGTTGTATTTATTGGACGGAACCTTGACAGCATGGGCTTGAAGGAGGGTTTTGAGAGTTGTAAGGCGGCGTGACATTGAGCCAAGCACCTACCAAACCACCTCCTGGATTCAGAAAAACCTCCTTTGAGGAGACGGCAGGACTATTCGATACGGGCGCACCTGTAACAGGTGCTGTTGCAAATGGTGACGGTATTGCTTCAACCTTTGGGGACGGTACTGTTCGTTTTTTTCATCCTAGCGAAACATCGCCTGCTGAAGTGCATGCCCATAATGGTGTTGTTCTTTGTTGTGCAGCCGAAGGGGATCATCTTTTAACCGGCGGAGATGATGGGAAGTTTTTAAGAATTGCACCCGATGGCACTGTAAATGAACTCGCTAATTTCGGATCAAAGTGGGTTGATTGTGTCGCGGCAAGCAATGGGTTGCGTGCATGTTCCTCAGGTCGAAAAGCCTATATATGGACCTCTGGCAGGTCAGAAGCAACAGAGCTAGAACACTCAAGCACTGTGGGTGGCCTGGCTTTTGATGCAAAGGGTAGTCGCCTTGCAGTTGCACATTACGGTGGAGTAACAGTCTGGGAACAGAAAAAACACAGGTGGAAAAAGTCAAAACTATTTTGGCAAGGGTCCCATGGTGCAATAACATTTAGCCCGGACGGCAAATTTATTGTAACGGCGATGCAGGAAAATGCACTCCACGGCTGGCGTCTGCGCGGTAAAATTGATCTCGCAATGACTGGCTACCCTTCCAAAGCCAAGAGTTTTGCGTGGGTAGGTGAAACACCCTATCTCGCCACGTCTGGCGGGTATGAAGCAATTTGTTGGCCATTTGACGGTCCGCAGGGCCCCATGGAGCGACCGCCACTTTGTGTCGGTCAACACGGTGAAAATATAGCAACTTGTGTGGAGGCATTCCCACTGCTGAATGCAGTCTTCGTTGGTTTTCAGGATGGCGCCGTGCTTGTGTCGGAACTCCAAGAGACTAAGGATGTAATGGCGCTCAGGGGTCCAACCGGCATCGAGGTAACAGCGATTGCAATCAATCAGCCTCAGTCACATTTGTTCGTCGGCGACGCAAGGGGGCATTCGCTTTGGGCGCCATTAAAGAACTAATTTACAGGAGTATAAAAGCCTTTCCTCAAGAATAAAGGATTGACCATAAAAGAGTACCGAACTGGCAACTCTTATCTTACGCTTTCGCTAGAATAAAGTATTCTGGTCCTCACATCCCTTATATTCCTTACGGACGCATTCACGGGCAAGTTTCTTTGCCTTTGCAATTTGTGCAGGTGTCATCTTTTGCGCTGTACTATCTTGGGCTTGAATTGAACCTTTATCTCCCGATGTTGCACCAATATCAAACCACATAAGCGAATAGACCAAGTTCCTTTGAACGCCTTGGCCAAAAAGATACGATTTACCCAGATTATACAAGGATGGTATATGTTGCTTTTCTGCTCCATGCCTAAACCATTTTACCGCTTCTTTATAATCCTGCGGAACACCATCTCCTTTCCGATACATTAGGCCTAGGGTAAAAGCGGAGTCTGGATCCCCTAGCTTTGCGGCAGCGTTGTACCACTTCAAAGCAGCTCTAGTATCCTTTGGAACGCCCTTTCCGGTCCTATACATTACCCCTAAATTGTAAGCCGCACTACCATGTCCCTGTTTCGCAGCGAGCGTGTACCACGTTATCGCAGTCTGCAAATCCAGAGGAACGCCGTGCCCTCTGAGGTACATCTGTCCGATATTAAATTGAGCATTTCCATCTCCCCGTTTAGCAAGAAGTTGAAACTCCCCGAACGCAGTTTGATACTTTCCTCTCTCATAAGCAGAAGAACATTTAGACGTAATGGGTGAGTGAGAGTGCTTGGTTCCTGGAAGACAGAAACCTGCAATAGGTTGAGGGCTCATACTTAAACTCATACTCTCAAAAGGCTTGGTTTGTTTAGATGATGTTGGCTTTGCGTAACAGCCCTTGTACTTCTTATTAATACATTCGTGGGCGAGTTTTTCTGCTTTTTCAAGCTGTGATGGTGTCATTTTCTTGGCGACTATATCTCTAGTCTTAATTCCAGCTTTATCGCCGGATCTTGCAACAATATCCCACCACATATGAGCGCGAATGTAGTCTTTTTGAATGCCGTCCCCAAAATAATACATTTTACCAAGGTTGAATTGGCAAGGGATGTGACCCATCGCTGATCCCAGCCTAAACCACTTTACCGCTTTGTTATAATCTTGTGGAATACCATCCCCTTTGCTGTGCATTAGACCTAATGCAAATGCGGAGTGGGGGCTCCCGTGTTTTGTGGCAACTCTGTACCACTTCAGTGCTGTCTGATGATTTTGAGGAACGCCATTGCCAGTTCTGTACATGACCCCCAAATTGTGAGGTGCGTCGGCATTTCCCTGTTTCGCTGCGCGTTTGTACCATTTAATAGCACTCTTTGCATCCTTTGGAACTCCTGTCCCGTTTTCGTATAGTATGCCCAAACTGTGTTGCGCTTTGGCATACCCTTGCGCGGCAGCCAAATTATACCAATTTGCTGCCATTTTAAGATTTTTTGGAGTACCTATGCCCCTATAATACATCGTGCCTAAATTAAACTGAGCAACTGCATCGCCCTGTTTAGCGGCTATTGTCCATTGCTTAAGCGCGGTTGC
>MDTC01130968.1_pt1 | contig 19074 bp, 17 predicted proteins | sample 811181 | NCBI WGS metagenome assembly MDTC01 (sample SAMN05326644, study PRJNA326480) | marine metagenome | isolation source: seawater | place: Pacific Ocean: North | collected 2011
CCACGCAATTGATACTCTGGAGACACAAACTTATCAAGGCACTGATGGCGAAAAAACAGAAAATTCTCTCTCGCCTCTACCAGAGAATATAGAGGTAGAAGATCAGAAATCAAATAGTGAACAAGAGTTTATAAAAGCCGTCACATCGCAGGATGAAAAGCATGAGGATCCCCTGCTTGAAAATATAGATTCCACCAAAGAGGACCTCTCTTCTTTGATAGAAAATTCGACAGAGAATATAAGGGTAGAAGATCAGAAATCAAATAGTGAACAAGAATTACTGCAAGGAACCCTTGCTAGGGGTAACAACCTTGAAGATTCTTCACAGGAACACATCGATCCTCCCGACATTATTGAAGCAAATCTGCCTTTTCAAGAAGAAGAATCTCCACCACCTAGTGTGAATGTAGACTTTCTGATGGAAATGCCCCTCAAGATAACTTTCGAGGTTGGACGAACCAGAATGGATATTAAGGATCTGATCTCTCTTGGGCAAGGATCTGTTGTTGAACTCCACCGTTTTGTCGGTGAAGATCTTGATATCTTTGTAAACGGTAAGTTAATCGCTCGTGGTGAATTGGTCGTTAGTAAAGAAAATTTTGGAGCTAAGATTTCTGAAATCATATCCCCACAAGATCGAGTAAAACGAATGGGTGGGTTAGCACAATTTTGAAGAATTGAACTGATTGATTTAGACCACCACCCATCAATGAGCTTGGAGATGCAAACTCGTTCACAGCCCTTCACTGGAATATTGACTAAAGTATTACGTTGTTTCTGTCGTGTGATGTGTGGGGAGGAATTGATTCCCAGTGGCTTACGTTTCCAAGATAGACTTCAGATGATGGGTTTGATTGATCCACTAGTGCTGGCTAGTCAAAACAATTGAAATTTAGTGCTACAAGGCAATTCAATGCACATTTCACTCAGACACCGTGGAACTGAATATGATTTTCTGGAGCTAGCATTTGGTCATGGAACTCCGAAGAAGGCCTTTTTGACCGCGCTAGTCATCGGGACCATTTTGACAACAATCAATCATGGTGACAACATTCTCTTGCATAGTGAGTGGCCAGTATTTTGGAAAATCATTTTAACCTACTGTACTCCTTACTGTGTGACTACCTGGGGAGCTATCACTGGCAAACTTAGTAGAAGAAAAAATTCTACAGCCAAACGGCCTGATGTAGATTTTGCTGCAAAGTAGGAAAACGATGAACCTAGAAGAGTTATTCAACCAAAACAATATTATCGAACTGAGCTTTTTCAACTTCAGAAATGCGATCACAGCTGCATATTTTGCCAACAAAGATTTGGAAATCCGGCGAGTAAATACAAACTTCAAAAAGTTCTTTCCCATCCTGGGCAATGTCTCGAATGCTTACTTCCCGGATGTATTAGAACAACTTGGATTGCCTGGCAGGCAGATCGATGAGTTCGTGACAGGACTGAATGAAAATGGCTCCATTCTGATTCCCCAAATTGAAATTGAAATCGAAGGAGAAACCCGGGTTTATTCATTACTGTCTGCACAGACCCATGACGAAAGTTTTTCATATCTTAACGGCGTTCAAGGCCAGTTTGTGGACCGCACAATTGAGATGCAACTCCGTAAAGAGAAGGAAGATCTACTTGAACAAAGAATACGCGATCAAGGCATTATTGAAGAAAAAAGTAAACAGTTGGAAATGCTAGCAAAGCGACTTGCAAAGTACCTGTCTCCACAAATTTATGAGAGTATCTTTGCAAACACCCACAGTGATTTAGGAACACACCAACGCAAAAACCTGACAGTTTTCTTTTCTGATATCGCCCGATTTACAGATCTGTCCGACACACTAGAACCAGAAAAGTTAGCCCGAATCATCAACAACTATCTCTCAGAGATGACCACCATTGCCATCGAGTGTGGAGGTACCATTGACAAGTTCATTGGAGACGCTGTGATGGTGTTCTTTGGAGATCCAAATTCTGATGGGGAAACTGAAGATGCCTTGAAATGTGTAGAAATGGCTGTGCGAATGCGGCAGCGTGTGAATGAATTGAGCAAATATTGGAATCGACTGGGCGCTCCTGAAGGATTGAATGTTAGGATGGGAATTGCGACAGGTTATTGCACAGTTGGGAATTTTGGGTCAGATCAACGATTGGACTACACAGCCTTAGGAAGCCCAGTCAACCTCGCAGCTCGTCTTCAGAGCATAGCACCAAATAACGAAATCTTGGTTTCTGAACCCACGATGCGTTTGTTGGATGGAGATGTTGAGTTTTTTCCTTTCGATGAAATCACTCCGAAAGGCTTCAGTCGCCCAATCAAAGTCTATCAAGTGCAAGATTTTCACTCTGAAACTCATCGAAACCGTCGCCAGCGCCTCTCTCATCAGGGGCAGAATATTGAAGTTAACGTACTGAACTCCGCAGACATCAGGGCAGTGATTCTGGAACTACGACAGTTACAGGAGGAGTATGAAAGCAAGTTGGAGGTTGAGTAGGCTGCTCAAAAATTCTTAGTGAAGGAGTCGCCACAGCTCGGTTACCATCGAATGGCTTCATTATCTTCTTTCTCCAGGATGCACACTTTTTAGATGATAATTAGGGTAGCCAAGCTACGAAAGAATTCATAATTGTAATAATTTAGATTATTTCGATATGTAGCTGGGTCTATTGCAAATTGCTCTAAGATTTTCAAAGCTTCTGGGTTATCCATGTATTTTCCACGTGATTCTTCGATGATCTCTTTCATCAGGGTGTAAAAACCATTACACCAGACTCCTGGCGGCAAAGGAAAGTGATCCAGTAACTCAAAAGGACTGCTCTGGATCAAAGTGACCACATCTGCGACTGAGCCCATTATCGGGCGGTCACTCTTAAAATTCGCTTTGATCTCTTCTGTGGTTGGGTTTACATCAGACAGCATCGGTGAATGCTAAGTATCCTCTGGTACGTAGCAGGCCTGCACAAATTGAAAGTGACTGCTGAATATCAATGTTGTAGAGCGCACCTTAAGACCAGATCAGGTCAAAACTTGATTGTTCTATCCCAAGCTCTGCTATGTCACTGACTTGGGCCCGAATGCCATCCGTCAGATTGAGCTGTGCGAGCTTTTGGTTTAGCTTCTCAATGCTTGGAGCATGGTTGTCGACTGTGATGATCAATCCTTGAGTTAGCTCAGACAGCTATAAGGTCTGGCTTTCTGTTCCACAACCCAAATCAGGAATCTCTGGCACATTTGGAAGATCTTCACAGAGACAGAAAGATTTTCGAGCAGACATCAGATCCCCAGGACCCTATCACAGGAAAAACTCAAAAATCTCAAAGAAGATTTCAAAGAATCTAGGGTTCAGTTCATTCATCAAGCAAATTTCTGAGAGAGTTCAAACGACTTCAATAAACTAGAAATTTTATCGGCAAATAATAGGGTAGAGTTTAAAATGAGTACTTCAGATCTGTGAATAGACGATCGTTATTTGCGATACGTTTTGAGTAGGACGTATCCCCTTCGTGATAGAGCAAAATTCCTCCACCAACATTCAAACCATCGGCCCAATCATAATCGAATCCAATTCGCTGTGAAGAACCAGATGAACCAAACTCTCCAAACTGGAAAGCGATCACGTTGAAGGATAAGGTCTGGTTGAGGAAATCTTGCTGAAAGCGAATGGCTGTTGTGACTGTGCTCTGCTCCTGTTCATTCGGAGCTTCTTCAAGTGTAGTTTCAAACTCACGAATCCATTCCAACGCCACTTCAAGACTCAAGGCAACATCTGGAATACCTGAGTATTCTGCACCAAGCAAATGATCCTGCCGTGAGAAGGTCTTCGAAAAGTTGATAAACCGCAGTCCTTGAACATCCGCGATTTCCCCTCGCACGATCCAACTACCCGCAACGGTGCTGAAGGCAGTGCCTACAACCTGCAATCGGTCATGTACCACTCTGTCTGGAAAAACTCCTAGCATCGGTTGGAAGCTACCATCCACTCGGCCTTGATCGTTGTAGACGCTGGCTGCGTAGAAGGAGAGGTCCCAACCTGTGAAGTGACCATTGATGGCTGCGCCATATTCGGTCTCTGTTGGTATTTCCTCTGGTGGACTTTCAGCATCTGCAAAATAAAATTCACTACCAAATTCAGGGGATTTGCCAAAATGAATTTCATGAATCAAAACCAGGTTTAAATTCCAGTCCCCTGTGTAGTAATCAAGTTGGGTCATTGTCACGGGAAGGCGGCTGTCGTCAATGTCGATCAGTCCAGGTTCACGATTGTTGGTTGGATTCAGCACATTGAACACGCTTAGCAAGTCTGCTTTTCCCCAGACTTTGATCTGACGCCCAAACTTTACATCAATGTCAGACCTCAGGGAAGTTGACAGGAAGGTTTCCCGAAGTTCAATCTCTTGTTCGTAAGCTTTCAGGTAGTTCTCTGAGTATTCTTCACGATCCAGAAACTGGTAGGCCGCGTCCCTGGAAACCTTGCCGTCCACAAAAAAACGGATGTTAGGAGTAAGATCGTATTGATAATCCAGCTGCAAATATAAACGAAGTTTTCTTAAACCTCGATAATCTGGTTTATCAAGATTAGGCTTTGACTGACTATAGGCGTAGGAGATGCTGATTCCTGTCGAACCTGCCAGACCCGTTGGCAAAGAGAAGCTGTCTGTTTGGGTAACGATTGACGAACTCTCCACAAAGCCATCCAGCGAATCATCCACAGCATCGGGAGTTTTATCGCGCTCTTCAAAGCCATCCAACAGTTCATTCGTAGAAGCTTCCGGTTCTTCAAAGCTATCCAACAAGTCATCCACAGATTCTTCCTGAGAGCTGGGTGATCTCTCGAAGCCTTCGAGCAATTCATCTATTGCCTCTTTCTGGGCAAAAGCAGTTCCAGCTGAGAGAAGCAAACCAACCCAAAAAACACATCTCTGGAATGTCGTCAAAGCCCCTGCTCTAACCTACGCTGACTGAAGAGAGATTGCTCCAGATTCTGATTGAGGCGAATGTTCTGCTGACGCAGGATGGTCTGATGCACGACCTTCTTACCGAAACGGCGCTGAGCCTTGATCTCAGAAGGAAACCAGACACCTTCGATTTGTTGGAGATCCTTGAACTCAAAAAACTTGATGTCTGGACTCTTGTGAACCCAGTTCTTGGCCCTAACAACCACGTAGTTGTCTTTGCGTACCCAGATCACGCTCTTTGCGTAACCAGTCTCTTCCTTGACGTCGTCATTTTTGGGTTCGGAGTAGATCACCCAAGCATCGGAACCATCGACCTTGTCGTTCTCCTTGAGCAACTTGTAGTTGTAATCACTGAGATTGTAGGAAGTCAGATCTGAGTAATTGAAATCTGACCCCATGAAGGAACCGCTTTTGTCACTGGCTGCGATCCGCTTGGTTTTGCGGAGCGCAGGGAGATACATCCACTGGTCGTCGTCCTCACTCTCATCATCGTAATCGTAAGTCAGAAAGCCTGTGTTGCGGACATCGGCCGGCTCTTCAAAAAAGATTACGCTCTGGGAGTCTTCCCCCTTGTCCTGCCGATATTGCTGCATGCGTCGCACACGCTGCTCATTGTTCTTGTTGATCAGCACCATCTGCATTTCCATGACAATGTTGTCGCCATCTTCACGATCATTGACTTGTTGCATGATTTCATTTGCTGTCAGGGCCCAGGCACTGGTACTAGCTCCTATTAAGAAAACTCCCACAACCAGACTTGTCCACTTGTTCATCATAACCTTTCTATTGAGTAAATGGATTCAAAAGCCTTTTCCAAAAATGACTGCTTCTCCAAAAGTTTGTGGAGAAGAAAACAGCTTGGAAACAATCAATTCAATTCTGCAAAATCGCTCTCTTTCGGATAGGCATGTGGTTGTTCCACAGAAGGCTGCGTACCATAAACCAACATCATCAGCGCTGGTGCTGCCAGGACATCAAGGATCAAGGCTGAGCCAATACAGACCACCAACAGCATACCGAAGGCAAAGATATTGACGAAGTCTGCGGCCATGTAGGAAGCAAAGCCACCGACGAGAATCAACGTGGTAAAGAGCAAGGCTCTCCCGGTCGTCATCAGAGTTTCCTGAATGGCCCGGGCTGCATCTCCGTAGCGATCAAAGTATCGTTGAAAGACACTCAAGAAGTGCACAGTATCATCCACAACCAACCCGATACCAATACTACCAATCAGGATCGTAAAGGGATCGAGTGGCAGGGCCAAAAAGCCCATCAGACCCAAGGTGATCAGGATGGGAGTTAGATTCGGAATCATACTCAGTAAGCCGACTTTCCAACTCCCCAGAAAGACGACCATCAGTCCAGTGATCAGGATCAGGGCAATGATGTAGCTGTTCCGCATGCTGTTGAGCACATTGGTCATGGTTCCTGCCCAGAGTTGGGCGATCCCTGTGATCGAATACTCAATCGTGTTGCCGAAGATGCTTTGAATTTTCTTCTCGAGTTGTTCCGTGAAGACAATCGAATCAATAGCATCCAAATTCGGAATGTAGAGACTCAGTCGGGCCATACTGAAACCAACATCAGTCAACTTCTCCAAATCATCTGAACCACTGTTGGAAAAGAGAAACATCTCCTGGGCAATCAGGTCCCTGGCTTGAGGAACAGCATAAAACTCAGCTCGATTTTCGTTCAATGCACGGTTGGACTCTTTCAATACATCCAAAACTGACTGTGCCTTGCCAACAACTTCCCCTTTGGGAAATTGCAGCTCTTCAGTGGCTACTGTGTTCAACTGATCAAGGCGATTCATGAAATCTGGTTCATAGAGTCCGCCAGACTTTCCTGTATTGAGCAGCACCTCGATGTTGGAAGAGCCACCCATGCGAGAATCAATGATCTGTGTATGTTGTCGAAATTCAGCATTTTCTGGAAACCAGCGCAGTGGCCAGTTAGAAGGTCGCAGTTGAGCAATGCCCACCACAGCAATCATCACCACCACCCCACAACCGATCATCACCTGCTTGGGATGATTGACCGCTAGTTTTCCACAACTGCTCAATATATAATCTGCCAAGGAGGGAGTGTGTTCAGCGTGATCTAGGTCTTTGCGACCAAAGAGTGGTTGTGGGCCACCAGGTAGTACGGCCAAAATTGCAGGCAACAACGTCAGTGTAAGTGCCATTGCCGCCAGGACCCCCAGTCCTCCATAGATGCCCAAATCAGCAATCGGAGCAGAGGCCGCATTGGCAAATGACCACAACCCTCCGGCGGTAGTGAAACTCGTCATCACAATGGCTAACCCTGAATGGCTAAGAGCGTAGGCGACTGAATCATCCTTGGAATTGCCAGCCATTCTGTAACGGTAGAAGATCGTCAGCATGTGCACCGCATCCGCAACTCCAATCGCCAAAATGAAGGACGGCAGGATCTGGTTAATGACTGTGAAGGGACGACCGAAAGCTCCCATGAATCCAAGAGTAACCACCATGCTCAACACTACCAAAAGTATTGGCAGTAGGACTCCTGAAATTCGGCGAAACAAGACCAGTAACAGTAGGAACATCAGGCCAATCGAAATTCCTGAAAACTTAGGTAGGTTTGACTGCATCGAATCCTGGATGGAAGAACCATAGACTGGGCCTCCGGAGATGAAAGTACGAAAATTTGCTCCCTTGTAGCGTTCCATCACTGCCTTGGTGGCTAAGATCGCTTCATTCTCTTCGACGGAAGTAACTGCCTGCATGTCAGGACCATCGATTGCTTCTGCTTCATCAAAGCCTCCCATCAAATCAGCATCCATTGTGGTATCGTCAAAGCCTCCAAGTAGGTCTTCTTCTCCACTCTCCGGCAGCACATAGGGATTCAGTTCCAGCGTGATCGTGGTCAGCTGGCCATCTGGTGAGATTACCCAATTTGGATAGGTTGGACTGCTGAGTACGTACTCCTTGAGAGCTGCCAGCTTTTGGGCATCTTCTGGAATCTCTTCGATCAGATCACCAACAATCAACTCGTCTTCAGCACCCCTAGTAGATCTGACAGTGAGTAGACTGTTGACTTCTCGAACATGGGGAACTTCACGCTCCAGATCATTCTGCATTGCCTCGAGTTTTCGCAAAAACTCTGCGTTGAAGACCTCTGGAGTGTCGATTCCCACCAGAATTAGATCATCTCTCCCAAACTGCTCACGGAAAGAGTTATAATTGATAAGAATGGGATCATCACCTTTGAAGAAGGCTTCATTAGAAGCATCAAAATAGAGGTGGCGCATCTGTGAGGCAAAACCTCCAACGACAAGTAAAGACAGTGCAATCACCAACCAACGGTGGCGTACAACTAGGTATCCCCAGCGCTCCATGTTGTGATCGACAGATTTTTTCCACTTTTGCATGACGAATCTTTCAGGAGAAAAGAAAAGAGGAGAGCTAGATATGCACTCAGTGAGTTGTGAATCTTGTTATCTCTCCAATAATTCTGCCAAGTAATTAAAATTTCAAAATACTGAAATAATTATTTTATTTATAAAATTAGCTAGGAATTACTAATTTGATGATAAAATTACTGAGAGATAAAATTTTTGTGTTTGGTTTCTTCTACTTTTTTGAATAGAGCAGGCCCATCAACGGCGGTACAACCACCAAATGCACTAGAAACGCAAAGAGAATCGTCAAGCCTGTGATCAATACAAAAGAGAACAAGTTGTTCATTTCAGAAATAGTATAGCTGAAGAAGCCAATCGAGAGCACTACACTAGTGAAGAGAAGTGCCATACCAGTGGTATTGAGTGTCTGGCGCACAGCTTCTTCTGGATTACCAGCCTTTAGCAAATAACGCTGAAAGTTACAGAAGAAATGGATTGTATCGTCCGCCGCCAATCCGAGGGCGATGCTTCCTACCAAAATTGACATCAGATCTAGGGGTAGTCCCGCTCAGTGTACCAATCCTAGGACAATCGGCAGAAAATTGGGCATCATACTGATCAATCCAACCACAAATTTCCCAAAACCAATATCATCAAAAGAGTGATCACCAATCCTGCGATCAGCTAGCTCTGCGACATACTGTCAATCATCAAGACCATCGTCTCTGCCAGCAAAACAATCATCCCTGTCAGATGAAACTCACCCAAACTACCAAAGATTTGCCCTTCCTTGAGTAGGCATTTATGAACTCCCTGCAGCAGTTTTTTTCAGTCTCATTCATTGTTGGCTTCTAGATTAGATGATCAGATAGTCCCCCCGCCAAGCTGGTTTCTTTCTTCAGAAACAGGGGTGAGAAAGCTATTTTGGAAAACTCCCTAATTCGATCCAAGGATTCACCTCGAGCCTTCAGCACAAGGGCATTGCTCAGTTGATTATCAATGTAGGCCACTGCTGTAGGAATACTTATCTCCTTTGTGATGTCACCATACTCTTGGCCATGCATTATGAAATGCTCATACATTTTCATTTGCTGCTGCTGACAGAGCCTCAGTTGTGCTGAGGCTTTTGGGCCCAGCTTATCACTCTGAGTGTCCCTCATTTTCACCAACATGCAACCAGGTGGAACGCCTTCATCCCAATCCTCAAGGAGCATATCCATCAACATTTCAAAAACCTTCAAACTAGATTTTCCTTCCGTGTTCAACTCTCCAAGAAGGCGATTAAACAATTCAAAATACATCCTAATCGATAGTTCCATTAACTTATCTTCACTTTCAAACTCCCGATAAAACGATGTCTTCGCGATTTTGGCCTGTCTACATATTTCATTGAGCGAGACATTCTGAATTCCTTTGGCCCAGTAGAGATGCATGGCGATCTGCACAACATTTTGACGATCCACTTTTTTGGGGCGCCCTCTCAAGGGTTTGAAAATCTTTTTATTCATTTTATACTAGTTGGTTTTTTAAATTGACAACTTAGACAATAAATTTAATCTACTTGAATAAGTAACCAAGCGGTATTTAATAAAATTCCCACAAGATTGCAAAATGAAAAAAGTATTGTTGACAGGTATTTCGGGTTACATGGGTCTGCATTGTGCGAATGAACTACTGAAAGCCGGATATGCGGTGCGCGGGACAGTACGAAGTGCCGCTAAGCGCACAGAAGTAAGCGAAACATTTGCATCATCCTCCATTGACATCTCAAATCTCGAGATAATTGAATTAGATTTGACTTCTGACAATGGATGGAATGATGCTGCCGCAGGTTGTGATTATCTGACACACGTTGCCTCGCCATTTAAAATTGCCAATCCCAAGTCAGAAAATGAAATGATTGATCCTGCGGTACAAGGAACTTTACGGGTTCTTCGAGCTGCAGACTATGCCAAAGTCAGAAGAGTTGTCTTGACCAGCTCTACTGTCGCCATGTTTGGGAACAAAAAAAATGGCACATTTACACCCGAAGATTGGACAGACACCAATAGAAAGGATGTGAGCATCTACACCAAGAGTAAAACCCTTGCTGAGAGAGCAGCATGGGATTTTGTGGAAAATAAAAACAATCAAACTAACTTCGAATTAGTTGTACTAAACCCTGGAGGTGTTTTTGGACCTCCTCTAGGGAAAAACATTGCGAACCAAACTATGGTTGTTCTTGACCAAATGTTGAGCGGAAAGCAGCCCGTTGTCCCAAATGTGGCTTTCACAATGGTTGATGTACGTGATGTCGCCAAAATTCAAGTACAAGCACTTACACATCCTGATGCAGCCAATCACCGTTTCATTTTATCAGGTACTACTCCACAAAGCTTTGCCTATGTCGCCAAAATTCTGAAGAATGCAGGATACAAAGGGCCGAGTACATTAGTAGCACCAAATTTCATGATCAAATTGATGTCATTATTTGACCGAGAAGCAAAAGGCATGTTGGGATTTCTAGGTAGTTCAGTCCATGGTGACAATTCCAAAACAACTGAAATGTTTGATTGGGATCCCATCCCATTTGAACAATCTATTCTAGAAAGTGCTTCTATAGTACAGGCAGTTATTGATTGAAAATCATTTAAAATTTTAGAGGAATATTATATTTCATAACAAATAAAATCATACTCAAACTCTTGATTGTCATAAAATATTATTAAGAAATATTATTAACCCCAATTTCTAAAACTAAATGGATTTAGGCAACGACCATATACCAAGACTAATACGCCAAATTGCTGTTCCTGCAAGTGTGGGTATGTTCTTCAATACTATGTATAATGTTGTGGATACTTTTTGGGCTGGACAACTTTCATCTGAAGCCCTTGCAGCGCTTTCTTTATCACTCATTCCGTTCATTGGACTACTAGCAATTGGTATTGGATTAGGTCAGGGCACCAATGCGCTCATCTCCAATGCAATGGGAGCAGACGATAATGACCAAGCAAGTCGTTTTATGGCTCAAGCACTGGCATTGGCATTCGTAGTTTCAGTAGTGGTTGTAGTTATTGGGATTGAAGTTACACCATTTTTGTACCGTGGCATGGGTGCCAGTGGTGAATATCTTGAACTGTCTCTTGACTACATGAACTGGCTAATTTACGGCAGTGCAACATTTATATTTGCATTTGTGCTCAACAGCGGACTCAATGCTCAGGGTGACACAAAATCTTATCGAAATGCCCTCATCTGTGGTTTTTTTGCCAATGTGGTGCTTGACCCACTATTTTTGTTTGGATGGGGACCTTTCCCTGCTTTAGGATTAGAAGGAATAGCAATTTCAACAGTTCTAATTGAACTTGGAGTGGTTACATACTTATCAATAAAATTGCTTTCATCTAAATTAGGAAAACAATTAATTCCCAGAAAGTTTTTTCCACAAACAAAAATTGTTATCGATCTCATCAAACAAGGATTTCCAGCAAGCTTTAGTATCTTATTTATTTCATTAAATTTTTATGTAATCCTACATTTTGTTTCTGATTTTGGAAAATCTTCTGTTGCAGCCTATGGTGTAGCAACAAGAATTGTTCAAGTAATACTTTTGCCATCACTTGGTTTAAATACTGCTGCCTTATCATTAACTGGATTTAACTTCGGTGCTAATAGCATTGAACGAGTCAATCAGACTTGGAAAACCTGCTTTAATTATTCATTATTTTTGACAGCTATCGGAGGGCTAATCTTATTCTTTTTTCCAGAATTCCTGCTGAGATTATTTACCGACAGTGAGGAAATTATTGAAGTAGGCCCAACTCTGCTTCGAGTAGAAGCAGCGCTGCTCACGGCATATACCACTATTTTTTTAGGAACTTCAGTCTTACAAGGCCTTAAGAAACCAATGTTTGGAATGATGCTGAGTATTTACAGGTTAATTGTTGCACCCATTATCTTCTTTTGGGCATTCACAGAAGTACTAGGTTATGGATTGAATGGCATCTGGTTGGGAATTTTCCTCACAACAGCAAGTGGGGCGTTGATCACTTGGTTCTATCTTAGAAAGACACTGATAAGTTTTTCTAACTCATGAATTAATAAAGACTCCCATCAATTATCTTTGATTGATAAAAAACAAATTTTTACTTTACTATCTCCTCGTTGTTGGAATCAAATATTGAAAATTTGAATTCATCAGTTAATCTGACTGAGAATGACAGCTTCAGCTTCATTACCCTCTGCTTTAGTTTGAAAAAATGTGTCATTACTTACTAATAATTGGATGTTATTTTCAATTTCAGCATTGTTAAATTTGAGACTAGCTAATTGTTTATCAATTTCTTCTCTACCATGAAGATCTATGAAAGCCCTTAACTCACCTTTTCTTTCCTGATCTCGAAAAAGTGCACCTAGGCAAGCAATTTTCAATATCCAAGTGCTAGGAGTAAAGTGCTTGTTTAGAGGTTTAAATTCTAAACATATTTCAAAGTTTTCAGCTGCAAAATTTGCCCATATCAAAGTATCTATTATATTTTCACCAAGGGGATCAAGTTCAATCGCCTTGCTTAAAATATTGAGCCCTTGCTCAATATTTCCGTTGAACACCAAGGATTTCCCATAAAAGTGAAGCATTCCTGGATTATTCGGATTTAAACTATACCCTCTTCTTCCATACTCTTCTGCTTCTTCATACTTCTCAAAATACATATATGTATTGCAGAACATCCGATGGCAATCCCAATCTTGGTTGGTTAATTCAAATGCTTGCTTCAGCAGATCCTGACAATTCTGAAAAATTTCTTCATATGAAAGTGGAAACAGACTTTCATTATTAAGCCCACCTGCCAAAGTACAGCACTTCTCAGCATACGCTCGTCCATTCTCAGGATCATATTCAATAGCTTTGGTAAACATCTCAACAGCAATATTTTGATCTTCCTTATTTTTCTTTTTTTTGTGAAATTTTCCTCTTAGCAAGAATTCATAAGAATTGAGATCTTCTGTAGGCTTTCGCTTGGCTCTATTTAAGCTAGTTACTTCAATTTCATTTAAAACTGAGTCAGAAATTTTCCTAACTAGTTCATCTTGAATCTCGAAGAGATCATCCATTACTTTGTCAAATCTTGCAGACCATAATGATCCATGTCCTGTTGGGTCGGTCAATTCAGCATTTACTCGAATTTTTTTTCCTGCAGATCTTATACTGCCAGTAACGAAATAATTTAAATTATACTTTTCAGTTAAATCTTTTATCTCAAATTGTTTTTCTTTCAAATCAAATGTTGTTTCTCTAGACATCACCTCTATAGAATTGATCATTGATAATTCTGTAATTATATCGTCCACAATCCCATCAACTAAGAATTCATTATCTTCTTGGTTATTCAAATTCCTAAATGGGAAAAGCATGATTCTAGATTTAAAATATTCAGGCCGCTGATTTGGTAAAAGAGAGGCAACTTCAACCTTTCTGTTTTCACTGACATTGTTCACTTTCTTCAGTGGAAATTTTTCTACATCCTGATCGAGTATAACGTCATAAGTTTGGACTGGGTTCTCAATATTTTTTACCTCTCTAGGGCCAACATTTTCAAATATCAGTTCGAGCTTGCGGTGAATCTCGTCATAAAATTTACCCGAAATACAAATCCCTCCAGATTTTGCAAGAGGTTCAAGACGGGCAGCAACGTTTACCCCATCACCAAATAGATTGTCTCCCTCAACTATCACATCCCCAAGATTCAGCCCAACTCGAAACTGCATTTGGTCTGCAGAAGGTACTGTTAAGTTTCGATCACGTAAATTTTTTTGAAAATCTACTGCTGCAAGAATAGCATCAACAGGACTGGCAAATTCGGCAATGATAGAGTCACCCGCTGTTCCAAAGACTCTCCCATGGTGTTCCCTAATTGCTCCGTCGGTAATCTCACGACATGCCTTAAGATTACACAGTGTACGGTCCTCATTTTCACCCATCATTTTGCTGAAACCAACTACATCAGCTGCAAGAATAGCTGCTAATTTTCTTTTGGGACGACGATCAAAAAGTGCAAATTCACTATTTGTCATTTTGACTCTTGTTGAGATTAATTTTTTTTTGTCTTTTGGAAAAACATTATTTTCCTGCACAAAAATAATAAATTATTAAGATACAAACAGAGAATAATTCTAGGTAAAAATTACTCAATATCTATTAGCAGGTCATTAAATAGATGAAGAAGATTCCTACCAGTATTTTGTCCTGAGGTACATTCTTCACAGATCAAAATGTTTAGGCACTAACACTATTTTATAAAAAATGTAACTTCTGGTAGAAGTAAATTCATAAATGAGCATAGCAACTTCACTTTTAGAGAGGACAGAAAGCGCCTAAAATTTAATTTTAAATGATCTCCAAATAATCCTTATCTGGCAACTTGGGGAACTGCCTGCCTGGCAGAGTTTGGTACCAGTAGGCGACCGATGCTATGTCATCCTGCAGCGGCAGGTAGCGTCGATCATTGCGCCAACCAAGTGCCTGAATGGTAACTCGCAAGTCCTGGTCAAAACGTACAGGATCTGTGATGTGCCAGCGATACATGCCAAAGCGGGTTTGAGAACGATACACTCCATCAGGTCGCATGATCTGAGGCAGGCCAGCATAGGCCGTAGAGAACTCCTGATACTGCTTTGTTTCTTTGTTTTCAAAATTATAGGAACCACAAAAGTAGTCTTCTGTTCCTGTTCCACAAATGGTTGGAAACTCCTCGTCTCCATCAAGAAAAAACTTGATCTCACCTTCACCCCACCAACCTGAATTGTTGGCTCCCCAAGCCATGTACGTTCCCACATAACGCCCCTTTCCTCGGACTGCATCTAGGATCGTGTAGTCTGATTTGTAGGGCAACGGGTTGACCCGGCGAAACTGTGCATGGAAGTACCCAGCCTCAGGACTGATCTCACCGAGAGAGTAGTTGATCTGATAGTACAGCGTCATCTCCTCGTGACCAATATTTTCAAGCGTGATTCGACATCGCCTGGCAAAAGGCATTGGCCAGTAGCAGTTGAAGGCACTCCCTGGATTCACACAGATTGCCAGCGAGGAAACCGGTGCAAACTTACCCCAGCCACAAGCAAAGAAATCTCCGACTGGACACTCTACAGCTGGATACTCTTGATCGTCCCAATAAAAACGTAGGATGCTGAAGCGCCAGTTGCCTGTTGGGGTCATCCAGATCTGCTCGATCGTGCCTGGCCCCTCAATCACAGCCAACTCGAAGATCTGTCCACTTTGAATCTTGACAGAAGGAGATATTTTCCAACCTGGACCCAGATCCCTCGAACAGTCTTCACCTGTGCCCGTGGTGGCCCGTCCGCCCTGGCCCTTCGCACCTGTAAAGTTCTCCGGACTGATTGATCTTGATTTTGAATTATCAAGAACACTTAGATCAGTTAGATTCATAAATATACATTGTCTGATTAATGCTCCTCACACTCACGTCTTACATCCATTAGGACTCGTTGCTGCTACTCTCCAGTAATGTCCTTGATCATCCGGAAATTTCCAGCGGTCAACCCCCCATCGACATTCAGAGAAGCCCCATTGACAAAGCTTGCTTCATCTGCACTGAGGAACGCGACCGCAGCAGCGATTTCTTCAGGTCGACCGACTCGACCAACGGGATACCAGCCCTTCACCAGTTCAAAGACATCTGGTCGCGAATCTTTACGAGCATGCCAGACCGGTGTTTCAATGGTGCCTGGCAGCACCACATTGGCGCGAATGCCTTTAGGGCCATATTCGATTGCCAGGGTTTGTGTGAAGGAAATCACCCCAGCCTTGGCTGCACTGTAGGCAGGATTGCCAAAGGACTGAGCTCCATTAACCGAAGAGATGTTGGTGATTGCTCCCTTACCTTGGGCTTCCATGTCTGACAGGAAGAGACGGGTCAGCATATAGTGTCCAGTCAGATTTAAGGCGATGTCCTGATTCCAGTTATCCAGCGTAGTCATAGCATAGTTCTCAGCAAAGGCTGCTCCTGCATTGTTGACCAGCACATCGATGGTACCGAAGAACAGGGTCGCTTCCTTGTGAACCTTCTCCACATCAGCCTCATTGGTGATATCAGCCTGAACGAAGAGTGCCTTGGTGTTCTGTTGTTTCAACTCTTGCTCGACGGCCTGACCCCCCTTGAGATCCTTGTCAATCAGAATGATGTTGGCTCCTTCAGCAGCCAATCTCAGACAGATGGCATGTCCTATCCCAGAACCTCCTCCACTGATGAGCACATTCTTTCCTGTGTAGCGCTGCATATCTTTCCTTTTTTATTGTTGCGTGGATCACCAATTCCTACGGAGGAATTAATCCAACATTGCAAAGGCTTCCTGGGCCCAGAGCAGATTTGGTTCTGGTAGAAAACCATAATTGTAGAAGCTGATCCCACTAGGATGAAGCGTCTTGAGTTGTTCAACAGCACTGAGCAACTGGGCCTTGCTATCCAAATCAGGAGGGGCAGGACGTAGGATAAAGTTGAGTGGAACCCCATCACCCACACGGCGTCGCACATCCCAGGAGTCCATGAAGATTTCATCAGCTCCGTTCTGATACGCACAGGAGTCAACCCCATCAAAGAGCTCTGATAGATTCGTCAATCCAGTTCCCTCTACCCAGCAACCTGCAGTTGGACGTTGTACTGTTGGGATCAGGTTCAGGCGTATGTTCTTGGGCAACACATCTCGAACCGACTTGATCAACTCAGAAACAATCTGCTCCTGAGCTCTGAGGTAGGCCATCAGATCAGGCTCCTGGATCAAGTCTGCAAGGAACCAGTGCATCGCCATTGCCTCTTTTGGGTAGACCCCGGAAGCAAAGAACTGATTTAGTCGTTTTACAACCCACTCCTGCAGCTTGTCTGCATTCACCCCGAAAGAACTCGCCTTACGCTTGGTATCAGTGGAGAAACAAAGCGCCAACAGGGCCTGTGCCTGAAAATCCAGTGGGACAAAGCCAAACTCGTGGTGATAGCCATGCCAGAAAGGTAGGTAGCCTGGGGTCTCCAGAGTAATACACTCCACACTCTCGATCGATGCCAAGTCTTGACAAAGCGCTCGCACATAGTGCTGCACTTCATCATTGGCCGGGCAGAGATTGTAGATGTAGGGATCCCCAAAAGCATTCCTGACGCAAAATTCTGGATGCTCCAGTCCCTGCGGGCTATTATGAGTGCAGACGGTCCAGGCCTTGAGTCGCAAGTCCTTGTTATACTTTGACCAATCTCGAAAGAAATCATACTGATCCAAGACTGGATTTCGCTTGGGCTGAATACTCCCGTAGAGTTGCTGATTCGGTTCAAAATAGACCGTCCCATCCACAGGAAAGTAGATTTTCTGCTTGGCCCGAGGACGGGTAAACTTACCAGCGTGATAGCTGGAAGCCAAACAGACCATATTGGCCCCAAGTCCTTGGATCCTCTTCAGCGCTGCCTGGGGACTTTCTTCTACCAGATCCCAAGCATAAACAAAAAAACCTTTCTCCATCCTTAGCTCCTTGGTTATCACCAGATTTTTCCTTTGACCACCATTTTTTCTGCGATCATGCGCTTGTCACCAAGCAACAGTTCCTTCTTGACGTCATAGTATTCAAAGCGTCCTTCCTCAATCCTGAGCACCGCTGCATCTCCAGGACTGCCCACCTGTAAGTTACCCAGATCTGGTCGTTGAATCGCTTCCGCAGGACGAGTGGTTGAAGCCCGGATCACATCCATCAGGGGCATTCCCAGGCATAGGAACTTGGACATGGTGACCAAAATATCAAAGGCTGGACCATCAACACTCATCAAGTGCACATCGCTGCTGATCGTATCTGGGAGGAAATCCTGCTCCAGCATCTTCCGGCTGACATGGAAGGAGAGTGATCCACCACCATGACCCAAGTCAAAGATAATTCCACGTTCCCGTGCGCGAGTGACTGCTTCCCGAATACTGCCGTTGCCATAGAGAGGTGCGTTAGGGAATGGTCGGAAGCAGTGAGTAAGCACATCCCCAGGGCGCAGGTAATTTAGTACATCATCACGATCCGGTGGTGGAAAATCCACGTGGGTCATCAACGGTAGACCTGTCTCTTCACCAACTTCACGGGCAATTTGGAGTGGCGTCATACCTGCGCTACCACTTGCATAGCGCCCAATCCGAACCTTGATCCCAACAATGCTATCTCGGTACTTCTCAATCGCCTCCATACACTCTTCAGTATCAAGTAGTCGGATATCTTCACACTCTGGAAAGAGGTTCGCTTTTTTCTTGCTGAAACCACAGATGCCCGCAAAGGAGATGTTGATGAATCCCAGGATACGAAGATCAGTTTTGTCAGCGATGAAGTGTTTGAGTCCACCAAAGTTTCCAGCCCCGGCACTGCCTGCATCAATGAAAGTCGTTGTAGCGCTGCGCCCGGCAATATCCTCTGCATTCACCCCGAGACCTGTAGCACCCCAGTAGACATGAGTGTGTAGATCGATCAGTCCTGGACACACGATACAGCCCGAAACATCTTGAACCTCTTTGGCCTCAACAGGACTGTTGCTATCCAGAACCGCAGAGATCTTACCATCCTTGAAAGCAACATCTTTTTGTGCATCCAAGCCCACACTTGGATCCATCACTCGTCCCCCTTTGAGGAGGAGATCTACTTTGCCTGTCATTCATTTTCTCGCTTGAAATTAACCTTCAAATTCCACAGCAATCACCGCACAGCAATTGCCTTTCACCACTTTTCCAATCATTCGTAGCCCGTAGAGAATTCC
>MDTC01260523.1_pt1 | contig 19070 bp, 20 predicted proteins | sample 811181 | NCBI WGS metagenome assembly MDTC01 (sample SAMN05326644, study PRJNA326480) | marine metagenome | isolation source: seawater | place: Pacific Ocean: North | collected 2011
ATTAGTGCCTTTATTAATTGAATCAAATAAAGCATTATTAAAAAGAGTTGAAGAATTAGAAGAATTAGTAAAAAATAAAATAAGTTAAATAAATAAATTAAATAAATGAATTAATAAATATATATATATGGCAACAATCGGATCAACAAATATATCTTTCTCTGAATTAAGAAATAAATGGAAAGTTGTTAATTTTAACGAAGACACTGATCCAAGTGATACAGGAGATACCCTTTTAAATATTAGTCTATCTGAATTTAGAGGGGCATTATTCACCAGTGGGGTCCCGGTGCCGGATGGTGTGGATGATGAAATATCAATACATGATCATTTTAAAGGGAGAACCTTTGATACAACCACGAGTTTAGACGGAACATATACAACCGATGGTTTTAGGGCATTTAATACATGGTCATCATATCCAACGAAACTCAAAGGAGAAACAGCGGACTCTATATATAGTGGTAATGGAAATACAGCAAATAGGAATGTTAAATTATACAATAACAATCAGGGTGAAGCATATTCAACAATACTTTTAGTTGGAGGTTCACAAACGGAATCAAGTAGTAATAAATTTTTAGTAGTCGATAGAGATGCGACCGACGCCGACGGGAGAGTGGGTGAGGCGGAAGTATGGTTTAGAGTAAAGAATCATAATGGTTATAACCAAGTTCAATTTGGAATTATTAAAAAAGACTACGATATATCATGGAGTACCCAACTAGCCAGTTCGCAGATGACGAATAATCATGCCGCAAAAGGTGATAGGTTGGCATTCCATGGTGCCGGGTATCACACATATGGTGGTTCTAGAGATGATATTGTATCAGCTAGTACTATAGTTTCCCCAGCATGGACTACAGGCACCTATGCGGATGCAGCCCCCGTCACTAACCAAGGGATCACTACTTTTTTCCATCATATTATAGGAGTTACAGCAGGTACACATCGAACTCGTGATGCAGATAGACTTGATGCTGCTGGTTCAGGCAAGACCGCCGAGTTTAATAAACTACGACATTTTTTTAAAAATTCGCCGACTGGTCAATGGTTCAGTTATAGTGGATTTCGGAGTAACTCACTGAATCCAAATCACGGATTAAAAATTAAATGGTATGAAAAAACTCTAGACGTTTACATAACACAAAATAGTCCATATTTAAAAATACAGGGGGATAGTAACTGGGATAATGGTACAAGTAGTACAGGATTAAGTGGTATATTTTCTGGAATGTATATTACTGCGGTAAGTCCTAATAGTGGATTACCAACATTAGCGACAAGTGAAAGCATATCACCCACACCAATAAATGTATATATTGGAGAAATACATACAAATTATATGGTAATGTATAAGGAAAGGAGGACAACTACCAATCAAGTTACTATAAATGCAACAGCAACCGGGAACCGTACAATAACAATTAGTGGATATTTATATTGGACGTTAGTTACTGAACATGATACTACGAATAGTAACACAAATTACTCAAATCCAAAAATAATAGGACCACCACACACAGTACTCCCTAGATGGCAGGTAAGTTCAGCAGGTAGTTCTTCACAGGATTATATGACAAAAGAATGGGCTTTTTACATAGGGGATACAACATCTTCTGGTTCTAATTATTTTGAGTATCACATTAGGGATGCGGCGCCTACACCAGCCTTTAATTATTCTGTAACTTATAGTCCCAACTATCCGACGAACAATATATTGGGTAATTTACAGAATTTAGCAGTAACCCTTAATAGTCATACAGTCTCGCACCCGTCGACGAATATAAATACTGCGGTTAGTAGTATACATTCTGCGAATAGTAGTTTCAATATTTTTGCTATAGTTGGAAAGAATGATATTTCTGAAAGTCTTGAAGGGCAGGGTTATAATTATAGTAATGGACGTCCACCAAGTATGGTATCGAAATTTTATTATAATACTAATTCGAGTAGTCATTTAGGGCACGGAGGTACTATAGAAAATATGACTGGTGGTTCAAGTAGTATATCCAGGTTCGATCTATCGGCAATCGATGGTAAAAAATGGATGGCAATGGCAATGTATAGTGCGGGTTCTTTCAAAGGGATATTAGTTTGGGTTTTTACAAATTCAGTTATAGATAGTACTGGGTACGGTGTTGGCTCACGTACACATAGTACAGTTCGGTCTATATTTTATCCAGAACCAGATCAATATAAATATAGTCAAATACATCCAATTGTTATAGGTAGTGATGGGGCAATAACCCATTATTCTTCGAATGGCAGTACCGGTTGGATATATAGTAATGCGCAAGGGCCAGGGGAGAATGGATATAAAGCTACGAATAAATTTTCCCAAGATGATGGATGTTGGGGCTTTCAGATTGATGATCAGGTGGATGGTAATGCTCCGGGAAACTACCTTAATAGTGGATCAAGTTCAAAACCTTCATTCGGAATTATAAACCCCAATAGCAACGACACGCAGTCGAGTCATTATTGGAATTACACAGGGAGTGGTGTATTATCAAATAATATATATGTAGGGTTCGTATTTTCGGCGGATTATAGTGAATCTACTGCTTCTGATACTATATTGGGTGATTTACGGAGTCTAGCAGTAACCCTTAATAATCATACAGTCTCGCATCCGTCGACGAATATAAATACTGCGGTTAGTAGTATACATGCTGCGAATAGTTGTTTCAATATTTTTGCTATAGTTGGAAAGGATGATATTTCTGAAGGTCTTGACGGGCAGGGTTATAATTATAGTAATGGACGTCCAACAAGTATGGTATCTAAATTTTATTATAATACTAATTCGAGTAATCATTTAGGGTACGGAGGTACTATAGAAAATATGACGGGTGGTTCAGATAACAGTCTTTCAGCAATTGATGGTAAAAAATGGATGGCAATGGCAATGTATAGTGCGGGTTCTTTCAAAGGGATATTAGTTTGGGTTTTTACAAATTCAGTTATAAATAGTTCTGGGAACACTACAGGTACACGCACACATAGTACAGTTCGATCGATATTTCATCCAGAACCAGATCAATATAAATATAGTCAAATACATCCAATTGTTATAGGTACTAATGGGGCAATAACTCATTCTTCTGTAAATGGCAGCACCGGTTGGATATATAGTAATGCGCAAGGGCCAGGGGCCAATGGATATAAAGCTACGAATAAATTTTCCCAAGATGATGGATGTTGGGGGTTTGAGATTGGTGATCAGGTGGATGGTAATACTCCGGGAAACTACCTTAATGGTGGAACAAGTTCAAACCCTTCATTCGGAATTATAAACCCCAATAGCAGCGACAACCAGTCGAATCATTATTGGAATTACACAGGGAGTGGTACGCAATTATCAAATAATACATATGTAGGGTTCGTATTTTCGGGCGATTATAGTGGAGGTGGCGGGGACCCATCTTAGTTAGACACAGGTGATACATACCGAAGACCTGACAGACAGTTCTACTTCCTTCTAAACTTTTGTAATTTCGGCAAGAGGGCGACTATGATCTCGAATCACTCCGTATGCTCTCCACGCGATGGCATGGTGGAAATAAAATAATAATATTATTATAAATGGAAAAATCAAATTGTTCTAAATGCTTAAGAAGTTCTGTAATGGATGAAAGGAAAATTATATATTCAGATCTAGGTAAAACTATTACTGTAAAGGATGATAATGATAATACCCTAAAAGTTTATAATTTGGGAGAGCAGAAAGAAGGGACGTCTATAGAATTATATCATGCACCCCCCAGTTTAGAGATAGCGTACAAGATCCAAGCAGATGGATTAGACCTTAATTTGTCTGGAAATAAAGAAGGCGAACTTGGAGTTGGTGTATATATGTCGACGGACCTGCAGAAGGCTATGAACTACGCCGAAATATATTCGTCGAAAGACAAAGAAGATCCTCATGAAGCAGTTGTTCTCAAGCTTTTAGTTGACCTGGGCAATTGTATTGAGATCGAACAACGCAATGACCCAATTATGAAGACGTGGCATGAGAATGGGTATGATTCTTGTTGGTTTCATAAAGTTGATCAACACGGTGTGTACTGTATTCGAGATACCTCTCGAATACAGGTAATAGATATGTTTCTTGGGCGCACGCTCCTTCCCCCATTCACAAACGACAAAGTTTATAATTCGGATAATTTTTATTCACATAAGAACTATATAGTATGTGATAATGACTATATAAAACATTGTCCTATATGTGATAACACTTCAGGGTTCCCCTTTTCATATAATAATGATAACCATAGTTTTAATACAAAAAATAATAACACGATCAACTATTATGATAATTTTTTAAATGATAATATTATCCATAATTTTGATAATATTCAATGTAAATATTGTAATAAAGGTTTATTATCTGGATATATTACATATGAAATCATAAATGAAGACCAAGTGATTATGGATAATCTATCTTACCCTTGTGATGTATTTAAGTCTATCAAAATATATAGTCAAAATATCGAAAATATGGAAAATATTGAAGATTATTTCGTTAAAGATTTTAATTATACTACTGGGAATATATATGATATACTCAGTCGACTCACAACATCTCAAAGTCGGGCGATTTTATATTGTAGTGATTGTAATAATATAATATTTAATACTCTTGAAACATCTGAATCACATTAATAATTTTTTATCTTTAACCATTGTTATTTCAAATTCAAATGATACATCTGAATTATTTGTATCATATAATTCATTATTTGAAGCCCATAATTGAATATTTAATCGATGTAATTTAATAGGTGAAAAATAATTTTGATCTTCATTATCAAAAACAGATCGATAATGTAGATATTCACCATGACCAGCCTTCATTTGAATTCTTTCAATAATTTCTCTACCAGATGAATTACGTTTACATGCAATACTTGGTATTTCTGGAATCACTAAATCAGCATAATGCGTGGATATATCAAGTAATCGATTTGAATAGACTTCTGAATGTGCACTATTACTATCTTCAAATACAGTTTTAACTGATTTAGGTAGGAATCCAAATAACCTAGCAGCACCCCGTGTTATATTATCATAATCCCATAATATTTCAGCAGTTATTGCTGGGTCATCGGTAGCTTTAGGACTATATTTTAAAAGAAATTTAATACCTTTAACATCATCATTTACATTTTCATCTGGAAGAGTCATATTTGTAACATTTGTTGAGTAAAATTCCCCTGTGAAATGTTCGTTACTTCCTGGTACATCATGTTGACTATACGTTACATATTGAGTATATTTTTTATTAATTGCAGTAACTGCGGCATTATTAACAGTTACTCCTTCATATTTTTGAAAAACATCCCTTAAATTTGCTACATCATACTGTCCAGGATTAATTGTTATTGTATATATCGTATTATCAGGTACTACATCCGTCCCCGTTAGGATACGTTTATACTTAATTATATTATTTGTTTTATTAACATTATAAGGAGGTGTTCGAATGGTTGTTTTTAATAATCTAAACCCTATAACATCACTATAAATATCATAATTAGTTGTAACCATTGAAGAGGCATTTGATTCAGATAGTTTTTTATAATCAAATACAACATCAAAATTGGAAGTATTAAAATTACTCCCTGCTTGATAGTAATTATGTGAATCAATTACTATATTCTTTTTAACAATACCTTTGGTAAATAGTTTATTTCGATTCTTTTCATATTCGTGTTCTTTTATCATATTTAAAAAAAATCGATCTCGATCAATATATTCTGTTGAATTATCAGAACTAGAAGATGAATCATCAGAATCTGATAAATAAGTATCATTGATAAATGTATTGTCCATTTAATTAATTAATTATTTTTATTCTTTAAATTATTAACCTTAAAATTAGTAACCTTTTTTAAAATTGAATCACCGACTCTTTTTAGAATATCAACATGTGTAGAGTATTCTGGAAATAGGTTCGGCATATATTCTATCTCATTTACAAAATAATCTCTACAAACATTCTTATTATTAATACAACAACCAAAATCAATTCTAAAAATGAAGGGATCTCCATATTTACTTTGAGGAATAATTTTTAATATTTTTCGACCCATTGTTTTTAGTTTTTGAATTAATTTATCATCCAATACTTCTGGAAGAGTATCATAGGTATCAAATACCTTTTCATCATATTCGCTTTCTGGATAAGCAAAATTAACTTTTTCAAATCCAGAAACTCCTAATGATTTTGGATCAATGATTGTTCCTAATGAATGAGAATATTTACCATTTAACCAAAATGTCCGGACTTCAAAAAATCTTTCAAATTCAGGTACAAAATCTTGAACTAATAATAAAGGTTTTTCAATACGGACTTGTTTCTCTATCTTTTTTAAATACACGGATAATGGTTTATTATTCTTTAATAACTTGTTTAAATCCCATTTCTTAAATCCAATCCCAAATCCACCAGGTTGAGGTTTCGTGATAAATTGATCTGTTTCCCATTTACTACATTGAATTCTTATTTTATTTAGAATGTTTTCAACATTCATATTATCACGTATTTGAAATGATATTGTATCCATTACAGGTATATTATGTTTTTCTAATGTATCTGTATATAGTTTTTTGTTAAGGACAAATTTTTGAAGTTTTAACGGTTGATGAAAGATTGCTTTTGTATTATTAATTATGTTTGAATATTTTCGATAAGCATCAGATGATTTCATAGTATGAGTATAATAATATGGTTCATAAAATGCAAATATATGATCAAATTCATTAAACCTTTTTAAAGATATATCTTTCTTAGTTAATACCTCAACATCATGAGTAGAGTGTTTTTGCACATAATGCGCAATAGCAGCATCTGAACTTAGACCATATATATCATCCCATTTTTCTTTACTTAAATTAAATATCTTATCATCTATATCTTCTAACCACTCTGGATATCTTTCTTCCGAAATGGCATCTGTATTAATACCTACGACAATTCCTATTTTCATTTATACTTTATCTTTTATTTTTTTCTTTTATATTCTTATAAACTATTTCATAATAATTACTATTGTCCGGGCGATAGGGTTTATTTTGAATGACATTCTGAATTATCTTTGTCACATATCTTATTTCAGTTAATTGAATATTATTTCTAAGTTTTATTTCTTGAAAAATATCATTATTATCCATTATAATAATAGTAAATATAAAAAGAAGGTAATAAGAATGAAGGTAATATAAAATTAGTTCAATTGTTGAATTGTTTGTTCTCTTTTTTTAATTAATTCTTCGAGTCCCTGTACTTTTAGATCATTAACATTTTTTTCTCTTTTTTGAATTAATTCTTCTAATTCTTGTATTTTTAATTCAAATGGAGTCATATGTTTAGTATCGCTTTGACTTATATGGAAAACAAAATCATTTGATTTTCCATTAATAAATGCCATAATTTCTTCTAAATTCAAATAAATTATTTGAATCATTTTAATTATATCTGGTTCAGTTACCACCATAAATTTAATAAAGTCCTCAAATAAAGGATAGATTTGTTCTTTTCTACGGTTCCCTTTAATAAGATTTAACCTTTCATTTAGTTGTGATAATGATTCACCTCCAGTATTTTGATTTCGATAAAGACTTATATCTTCACTTAAGATACCTTTACTTCTTTCAAATTCAGTTCTCTTTTTTTCTTTTAATTCATTCGCAATTGAAAATAAATCAAAGAGTTGGACATTATCCATTTAATATATAATAATATTTAATTTATTTCTTCTTTTGTTCATTCCATGCCTTAGCAATTAACTTCATAAGTTCACTTTGTTTCTTTGAAGGATGTTTCTTTTTGAGTACAGGAGACATCTTTGCTACAAAAACATTGTATGCAGACTTACCTTTTCTAGACGCCTTACGTTTTCCAGTGCGGTCCTTCTTGTGTACACGTTGGGGTTTGTATTTCTTTTCACTTTCTTTAAATACATGTTGTAAGCCATATGGTCCAGATTTAGGTGGGGACTTTATCCCTGCTAAAAATGAATCCATTTCATCCTGCATGGAAGCAACCTTTTTACCTCTAACATTACGAGGGATTGGAGGAGGTGTCATCGATCTACGCGCCGATCTACGTGCCGATCTGCGTGTCGATCTACGGGCAGATTTACGTGCCGATCTGCGGGCCGATCTGCGTGCCGATCTACGGGCCGATCTGCGTGCCGATCTGCGGGCAGATCTACGTGCAACACGTTTCGCCGATCTACGGGCAGATCTGCGGGCAGATCTGCGGGCAACACGTTTCGCCGATCTACGGGCGGATCTTGATGCTGTTCTTCTGGTGGATCTACGGGCAGTGCGTCTAGATGATCTACGGTTATTTGGCATATTTTATAATATATAAAATATTTTATTTTGTTCTATTTAGGTTTTTTAACGCATTTTTAATCTCATTTAATGTTGGTACTCCGGGTTCATCTTCTTTTCTAGAGTTATGAATACTCTTATTTTGTGTTGTTTTTAACTGAATATTCTTTAATAGATGACTATTTAGATTTAATTGACATGGTTTCTTTTTAATTGTAAAGAATAATGGTGGAGGTGGTGGTGGAGGTGGAGGTGGAATTTTCTTTTTTTCTTTAGGTTTTATTTCTTCTTCATCAATAAATGAATATTCTTTGAGTATTACTGGTTCATAGATTTTACCTTGTAATAATATCCATTGAATCGATATTTTTTCTTTATTAATCCAAATTCCTGATAATTGAATAATAAATGAACCTCTTACTTTTGAAGGAAAATCATGAATTATTTCTTTCTCCTGATTATAAAAACTAGTTGAATCATTAACCTTTAATCTCATCCATTTCGAATATTGACTTTCTCGAATATAATTATCTACGTTATATTCCCCATACAATTGAACTATTTTCTGATAAAAAACATCCAAACATTCGTGAATAAATAAATCAGTTACTTTATTCCATTGAAAAGATACATCTAAATATTTATTTCCAGAATAAATACTTATACCAAAAGGGACATACATTACGGGAGTTTGAATTATGAAGTTATTAGAATCATACTTAATAGGTATAAATGTTAAATCTTTTGAATAATTAATTCGTTTTTTTAAATTAATTAAATCAATATTTATTTCTGTATCTTTATAATGTAAAATCATTTAAGAAGGAACTATCAATTATTATTATAATATAACATTTAAATAATAATGGATGAAACCTGTTCCATTTGTGGAGATAGTTTAAAGAATGAATTTTCACATACACTTGATTGTAATCATAGTTATCATTATCAATGTATTTTACAAAGTTTTAAATTAATGAATAACAATGAATGTCCTTATTGTCGTTCTAATCCCCATCTACTTCCATTAGTAAATGGATTAAAAAAAGTTTATGAGGGTATTCATGATACAACCAATTTGGATGAGTTCTCTAATCATACATGCAATATGATACTTAGTAGAGGGAAGAATAAAGGTAAAACTTGTTCTAGGAATTGTTTATTAGGTCGTGATTATTGTAAGACACATTTTAACATGGTTAATAAGGATAAAATGATATCGAATATTAAAAATTAAATTAAATTAATAAGTTAAATGAGACTGATAATGACAGATAAACCTAATAGTTGTAAGTACGTTGGATTCCCTTTAATACCTGTAAAAATCTTAGGCATTACTCTTGGCCAAATTAATAGAATAATATAAATAAATAGTAGTCTTAAACATATGAGTATAATTGGTAGAAATGGAGTTAATGTTACATATTCTGTTACAATAATTTCTTCTTCATTATTTCCTTCATTAAGGAATTGATTTGTAAATTTTTCAACAATTGCCATTTTATATTAATAGAATATATTATTTTTCTTGAGGTAACAATCCACTTAATTTTTCATAAAATTCTCCAATACCCTTCATTTCGGGAGGTCGAAAGCATCCTCTAGCAGATGCAACATCAATTATGTTCATAACAACTTTAACATCATTGGACGTAAATTCAACGGAAGTATTATCGGAATTAGTAACATCTTCTACAGTGCTTTGAATACTTTCTTTATCGGATGACATTTTTAATTATGTAGAATAAAAAAATATCATTTTTTAAACTTAATTATTGGAATGAATAACGCCTCTATCGGAATTAAATAACCATGTGTGACTATTGTCGTCTGGATTTTGAGTAATCGAACCTGGGGAATTTATTGGAATATTAGGATAACTTTCATAGGAATTATTATTTCTTAAACATTTCTCTTTTTTTAATGGAACAGATGCATTTGTCCATCCATTGGTATATTTATCACAAAAGAGAGATGATTCTTTGACTTTAGGAGTACCGGTAGGATAATAATATTTAGTTAATTGATTTAATGTATAATTTGTACTTGTATCAATAGTATCTTTATTTAAATGAGTATATCCAATAACATTATAATTTTCTCCATAATAATCATCTAATATTTCTTGAACATTCTGGTCGAACATACTATAATTATTAAGGATTCCATGTGAATCCCATTTTAGATCGTAATTATTAACAATATTATAATTACTACTTTCATCTAAATCAATAAAGTTAATATATACTTCTTCCTCAATACATACAATGTCTAAAACTAATTTAATTGTATAGTAATTATTTGTATCATATATAAATGTATTTAATATACAACGGGTATTATTATCTTCGTCTTTCATAACATACATATTTTCAATGGACTTAGCATAATAGTTAGTACCAGAGATACATCCAATACTTTGAATGATTTGTTGAATAATAAACATAATTTTATCATTCAATTCCTCATCGATTGTATCTTTATTAACACTCCATTTATCTGTAATATCTACTAAAATGAGTTTATCCCCATTTGAGATATTATCAAGGACTTCCTCTAATTTAGTATTATAATTCTCTTTATTATTATGTATTGTATTATTTACTACTTCATATTTTAAAGGAGGTCCAACTTCATCTTTATTTATATTTAATTTTGATTTAGTCAGTGAGAATAAAAGTATTGCTACTATTAATATAAATACGAGTTCCATATATATATTAATATAATAATTAAATTTAGAAGGATAGATTATAATTTACTCTTTCTTTGAAATTAGATACATAATTTCAATTACTTTATTATTTCTTTCTCTTAAATTTCTGGATCCCTTAAAAGTATCATAAAGATATTCATATCTCGTTACATTATAAGGTTCAAATATTTTAGTCCATTCATCTGGTTTGATAATTCCTTCATTATTATACGATAGAAGAATATATTTAGTTTTTTCGATACTTTTATCAATTAATTCTTTCATAGAAGTAAATGCTTTTTTTTCATAATTATAATTTGATCTCTTCCAATATTTAGGTATACCTGAGATTTTTGATATATCTTCAGGCATACGATTTTCAATAATAACATTTAACATAAAATAATTACTTCCATATGGATGTTGGTTATAAGGTGGATCATAATAGATAAGGTCAATAGTATTTGGTAGTTGTTCAATTACTTCATTAATATCATTATTATATATACGACTATTATATTTAAGGTTACTCCAGATAGGTACATCTAATTTAATCTTACCCATAATCCTTCCAGTATCATCTCCTTTTGTTCCACCCCATGCACCTAGTTTTGTATTTTTATTTTTATGAAATCCTCGGAATACACCGGATGTATTTGCATGAATACTCGCTTTAATAAGTAAAGGAGCAATACAATAATTAAATAATTCTTTAGGAACACTATCATCAATATATTTACGTAGTGTATCAATAATAATTGCATTTTCTCTAGTATAGAAACATCTTTCACCTTCTTTAGGATTCTGGGTATCTTTTGGAGAATATAATTCAGTTATTATACCTTCATAATATGGTCCATTATCAACTAATTCATTCATAGTATGAATATGTTTTTGAATCAAGTTTTGTTGACTCGATGTAGGCTTTACTAGAAAACAGTATGTTATGATATATGAATATTTCTCAATATCATTTGAATATATAGTTTCGGAATATTGAGAAAGTGCCCTTGAAACAATTGATGATCCTGAGAAACCATCTACAATATTTAGTTTATCTTTTGGTATTAATGGAAGAATATCTTTTTCAATTACATCTTTAATATTAGGTATTAATTTACGTTTATTTCCAATACATGTTATCATTGATTGATTTTCATATTCTTCATTCATAATAGTTAAAATATTATTATTCAAATAATAAAACTTTCAATTTTATTTTCCACATTAATCTTTCCTTGGTACTAAAATAAGATTAATCCAAACCTTTACTTTTGTAGTATCAGTTTCTGTATCCCAATCGATTTCATCTTGCGACTCATCGATCGCGATCGATTTTCCATTTTCTGTTGTTAATGTAATTGTTAATTCTTTTAATTTAGTAGGAGTAATGGTACCTATATAATTAAATTTACTCGCTTTATGTAGAATCAATTTCCCACCTCCACTATTTCCATTTGGTATAATTATTTTACCAACAACCTTTTGATTATTTGAAATTGTTTTAAGGTCAAATTCCTTAATTCCTAAAATAAATCTTTCACTAATTCCAACTTTATATTGAATACCATTTAAACTTAAAAATGAGTCTAATAAAATATCAGTTATTCGATCAATATTAATAGTATCCCCCAGATCAACCTTAAATCCACCACCAGATTGATGGTCTGATAATAGACCTCCAGAAGTATTATTATCAAGGTAAATTACTATTGGAACCCTTTCAATAATTGAATTACTATATCCTATATTTCCATATAATTCAGGGGGAGTGAGTGATATTTTATCCATTTTATATTATTTAATATATTAATTTTTGGTTTATTCCTCTCGAGGTACTAATATTAAGTTAATCCAAACACTACTACCTGTTGAGTTACCTCTCTTCAGACCTGTTGATCCATCCTCTAATGTTAAAATAATTGTTAATTCTTTTAATTTAGTAGGAGTAATGGTACCTATATAATTAAATTTACTAGCACGATGTACAGTAGTTTCACCGCCCACAGTCGCGGGTGCTTTATTTGGTATAATAATTTTATTAATATATTTTGAATTATTTGAGATTGTTTTAAGATCAAATTCTTTAATTTCTAAGATATATATTGCTTTGTTAACGGCTTCAGGTACTGTATCAAAACTAATAAATGAATCTAAAAAAATATCTGTTACTCGATCAATATTAACTGTATCCCCTAAATTTGCTTTATATCCGGTGTTTGCACTTTCAAGTGCTGAGTGGTCAAGATATATTGAAATAGGGATTCTTTCATTTATTGTATTGTTATATCCTATATTTCCATATAGTTCGGGAGGTGTGAGTGAAATTTTATCCATTTTTATATTATAATTATTATTATATTAAAATTATTTTAAAACGTAGTTTTCTTTATTCGATTCAATGAACTTTCGAATGAATCGATATGATCTTTCAATTTGACTTCGATTTTGACCTCCTGTAATAATAATCTTTCCACTTTTAAAAACGGCTACAGTTACTTTTTTACATTTACCATCTCCACATCCATTACCCTTACCATTACAGGGACCCATACATTCACAAATACCACTATTGTTATTATTGGTATTAATGAAATATTTGATATTAACTCCTGGATAAATACATGGTTCATAGGATGAATAGATATCAGAATCAATGATATCACGGTGTAACTTTTCCCTATTAATTTCGAAACACATATCAAAATCACTATTAATAAGAACGATCTTGTTATCTATTAAATGTGTATCTTTGGCAAAGATTCCTAAATCCTTAAAATAATTAATTAAATCATTGATAAGATGGATGGATTGTTCTTCTCCTTTTAATCCAGTTATCTGTATCCTTCCATTATTAAATAACTTCACATTCATTATTTTATCATTAAAGATAACATGGATAGTTGCTTGATTATAAAATGTTTTTTTATTTTTCTTTTTTCTTTTCTTCTTCATTGATTTTATAGAAAATCCTTTAAAATTATTATCGACACCATATTCAATAAATGGAATATAGTTATTGGTAATTGGTACTTCCTCATATATTTTCTTTAAATTAATATCATCTGATATTTTTAAAATAGCAGTAATTGTTGATATTCGTAAATCGTCCATATTAACAATTGTTTTCAAACCAAAAAAATAAAAAAATTCAAATTTATATTATCTTTCTAAATAGTTTATTATTTATTATCAAGTATGTGTGCTAATGATAATGATGGGTTTTTAATAATTGCAGGACATAATTGATGGTTCTCAAATGTAAATATTCTATTTTGATAATTATATTTTTTAAGGAATTGTGTGCAAGCTCTACAACTATATTTTGCCTTTATTTTACCTTGTTTTGAGTATCTCCAAATAATAATGATTAAATGTGGTTTATTTTGATATTTTAAACAGAAATTAAAACCTTGTTGTTCTGCATGAATCGATGATTTATTATAATTCTTACCACATGGTCTTGAAGAACCTTTCCCTAAGATGACTTTCTTTTTTTTATCATATACAAGCCATACAACTGCTACATCACATGAATGAATATCATATAGATTATCGAATGTATAGGAATTATGTTTTAAAATTAATGGTGGTTCCTCTATAATAAATGATTTCATTCCATTAATTAATTTTATAATTAATTTTATTACTATTGAAATTAGAAAATAATCAAATTTATTGGTTAATTAAGGGGATAGTTTCTTCATCCTCTTCATCATCCTCTTCCTCAGAAGAAGCTTCTAACATATTAATAATTCTATCTTTGTTAAGGTCATCACCTGGGGAATACATATATGTTAGATCTTCCATAAATGACCGTAATATATTTTTATCAAAATTAAATATATGTTTTTCTCGTATCATTGTTAAAATTACATCAACCATATCTTCATAACCATTAATGATTAATTCATTGTCATTAATATACTTAGGCACAATTAGATGCATGTTTTCCATTGTTACTAATTTAAACTCATTTGAACCTTCCATTTTTTTTATTGTTTAGATACTAAATTATAGATTATAACGCATAATATTATAATTTTTAAATTAATATCTATTCAATAAATAATAAATGATACATTCAATTGAAGAAAAGTTAAATAAATGTCGTGATTTATCGAATGAATGTGAAAATAAATTCGATACAATTGTGAATAAAGTAAAAAAAGAGTATAATAAAACTGAAACTATTGATTTGATATATGATTTAATGTCAGATGATGAAAGAGATTATTATAAAATAAATGAAGCCTATAAGAAATATATATCTCAATATTCAAAGGAATATATTGAACTTTCAGAATATTATTATGGTCCAGAACTACCTTATTCTATTTATTGTCGTGAATTTAAGAAATATAATGGAACTTATTTAGATAGTCCGAACGAGATTAATGAATTATATGCTTTATTTCTATTTTTCGCAATGTATCATTATACTTTATCAGAAGTAACTGGGGAAGCGAAAAAATAAAAGTAAATGATTGTAATTAAAACTAATAAACAAAAGACTATCAAACTACATCTCATGAATAAATCCCTTTTATGATTATGATCTCTTCTTATATCTGCTTTATCATATCGTATAATATCTTCCATAATTGCTTTCATACTTGATTCCATATTTATAATAATTAAATAGATTTAATTTTCACGATAATCGCCATCTTCATCAGCATCATCATCCCCTTCACCTTCTCTATCATTGTCGATCTGAGAATAACCTTCATCAAGTTCCTTTTCCCCTTGTGATTGATTTGAAATTCGATGTATAATAGAAATATTATTTGCTTCTGAAACTTCCATCTCAATATTTTTTTCATACATTTTTTCTTTGATTCGATTTATTCTTTCTTCCTCAAGTTGATCTCCATATTTTTCGGTTTTAATTACATCTAAGTTTTCTTCAGATGAATCCTTAAACCAATTAATAATTCCAAATTTTTGTTGTTCTACGGTAACTGCACGTGATTCAGTTGTTCTACTTTCTAAATCATTAATGAGATTTTGTTTTTCCCTTTCTTTTTGTTTACTTAATTTATCTGAGATTAATTCCGTTTGATAAATCCATCCATCATCAATGTATTCAGATAGGAAATGGATTAATAAATCAAACGTTAATTGTGTACATGTATTAATCGAATAAGATAATCTAATTTCCTCCTCCATTTCAAGTGCCTTAAATAATTCATTAACCTGCTTTGAAGGGACAGATTGTTCATCATATAATGATTCAATATAATCAATCAGTTTAATAAATAGGAATATAAACATAAAACGAATAAACATTTTACTATAATTCATGGTATAATATGATTTGTCATATCCTTTCAAATTATGAATACCTCCTTTATAGGATTTTTTAATAAAATTAAATAATCCTTGAAAACATAAATGATCATTTTCTTTAGTATATTTATAGAATCCTTTATATTTGTGCGAATCAATAAAGATATCATTATGTAATAAGAACTCTTTTTGATTCATAAATTTCTGAATCTCGGTTATATTTGTTTCACTTAATTTCCACTGTTTAGGTATATTATCATGTAAAATAGAACCTAATACTTCTTCATTTGAATGACTTAATCTTCCGATTATATATATCATATTAGTAATATTATTTTCAATATTATTTGAATCATTTAAGTAAATATCAATATAGGTATCCATTTTATCAAATGTTACCCATAATTTTTTATAATGAAGTATTTGTTCTTGAGTTAATATCCCTTCTTCTTGTGCTCTTCCATAAAATTCCTTGATTTTTTGAATTCCCGTTTCCTTAAAACCTTCGATAGTATTGAAGACCCTACGATATTCGTTTTTTATTTCTTGATCATTTCTATCATATATTCCATTGAGATTATATATATTCTCAAAGATAGAATAAGCATCATCACCGCCATATTCTAAATATTGGTTGTAATTAATAAAATTATAAATGCGGGTTTCAATAAAGTGTGATTCAATTAGTAATTCTTTAAAATCAGATAATAATGTCTCATTACTCCTATGTTTTAATAATTCATTAAAATTATCTTCTGTAATTTCTAATTTATTATTACACGCCTTTTCTCTTTGAATTAAATCTGTATCTTCCAAGAGACCTTGAATAAAGTAGTCATTAGTATCAGTTTCAATGATATCTCCATCATCATCTCTACAATATTTTTTAAATAACCTTTCAATAATAGTAACTTTATCATCATCACTACCTTCAGGGATAACAAATGTGTCTAATAGTTCTGTAAATGATTTATTTGGAATTACTATAGGTTCTTTATAATCATAAACCCTTTTTGAGTGACCATTTAATAATATACCTTTCCAATTATTAATATTAATATATTTAAATAGTTCAATTGTATTCTTATCTTCGGGAGTTTTATTTTGAAAATATTCAGTTGTTTTATCAAAAAAGATTTCCCTCAATTTCGTATAATCAATGGATACTAAACGATTATTAATAGGGTCCCAACCATTTTGAATTAATAATCCTTCAATATCTTTATTTTTGATTGTATCAATAAATTTTTGTATTAATATATTGATTTGTTTATTTTCTTTTGATTTTCCATGTAAATGTATCGAATATTCAAATAATCTTTTATATGATTCATTTCGAAGTATGGATGAAAATGGGATTTTAAGTGTAATATTTCTGGGTGTATCATATGCTTCATGTAATGGCATTATTGAAGATAAATTTTCATAAAAGATATCAGTACCTTTTTTAAGAAGTAATTTTTGAGTATCTTTATCTTTTAATTGTTGATTAATGATTTTATTAATATTTTGAATAATTTCTGTATCAGGTAATGGTTTATAGGAAGACCAATTTTCCCTTAAATAAACTGAATTAACCACATTATTTTTAATCTTAATATATTCCCTTAATTTTCCATTGATATTTGAATTCTGGAGGATATAATTTGCAGTTAAAATGAATTGATTCTTGAAAGTGGGTAATTTATTATATTTTTTGGATTCATTTAGGAATATCTTAATATTTTTCCATAACTTATCTTTCTTATATTTCCCTGCGGATTTATCTAAAAGTACAGTAATATTGTCAATTGTATCCATTGATATCTTTGTGTGAATATTTTGCGTTGATATTTCAATCTGATCATTAATAATGTCTTCATTTCTCCATAGATTAATTAATTCTTTCGTCTGAATTTGATAGGGTGGAAAGGATGTCTGTAAATGAAACAAAACTAAAAATGTAACTACAATCACTTCATTACAATTTATTAAATATTCTTGGAATGCTTTTTGTTCATTATTATATTCTGCTTTTGTCTTTTTATTTTTCCGTTTACTTTCACTCGTTTTTTCTGGTTTTACGAATAATTTTTTATATTTATCTTTTAATTCCTTATATTGGGGATGTTTTTTCGATACATTATTCATTGAATATCTACGATCCATTAATTCCTCATTATTAATTAGATCAAAATAATCAATTATTTTTTGTTTATCATAGGGAGTTAGGTTAATACTTAATAATGATGTTATTCTATGAATTATTTTTTTTATCTTTACTTGTTCTTCATTTAAATTTTTCAAAGTTTCATCTTCCTCAAGGGTCGCACGACTATTGTTAGGGACTCCATCTCCAAAACCTTCAAGTGTGGAGTAATCTTCATGACATAGATATTCTCCACAAACTTTACATGAAATGATACCATCTTTTGCTATTCCTCCATAAATATTTTTTAATGTGATGAAACTATCCGGGTCATCTTTAATTTTAGTATTATATAAATGATGTTTACAGATTAGTTTTTCATCGGAGTTCTTTTCATATAGATATTCATATGTTTCATGATCGAGGGGTTCTCTTGAGAACCTTTTAATAAACCTTTCTATATAGTTATTTCGAACAGGGATTACTATAATTGAATTAATATAATCTTTAATAAGTTCAATTTTTTCTTTTGTTGTTAATATTTTTGATCTTTTTTCAATTGTTTTAATTATTTTCCGTTGCACATTACTATTATATTCCTTTATA
>MDTC01026773.1_pt1 | contig 19066 bp, 15 predicted proteins | sample 811181 | NCBI WGS metagenome assembly MDTC01 (sample SAMN05326644, study PRJNA326480) | marine metagenome | isolation source: seawater | place: Pacific Ocean: North | collected 2011
CCTAGATATCCTATCATCAGCCCATGAAGGAGATCAATGCAATCTATCTGTTAGTATTCATGAGGCTGAAGGGGGAACCAATACCGCATTGTCTCATACCTTTGCTATTGGTTCGAATCTTTCTGTGGATGTTCAATTACCTTCTGGAGTGGTATCTATTGAGCCTGGAACTTCCACAAATGTTGATGCATTAATAATCAATTCTGGGACTGAAGATTTATCCATTTCAGCATCGTCTTCAGTAGTAAATGGTCTTTCGATTACAATTCAAGAAACCACCGTTTCTCGAGGTTCATCAGAACTCATGTCTATTACAATTAATGCCGATTCAGATATCGAATTAGTAGGAAGTAGTTTTGTGAATATCACATTTTTAGTTAATTTAACGGGCACGTCTATTTCCATTGACGGAGTTCAAACAAATGTCGGACAAATAGAATTGAATATTTTACCATGGAATTCACTTAGAATTATTCCTCCTCAGACTACTGGTATCATATTGGAGCCTGGCTCATCTGATTCCTTTTCATTTGATATTGAGAATGTAGGGACTACCTCTCTTGATGCATCTTTGGTCTGGTCATCTATCCCTGCTGGAATTACCTTCACTACGAACAATGGATCTGTTTCTCTTTCTGCTGGGGAAACCAAAACCATCTCTGTCTCCATTGTATCTGAACAATCTGCAATTGCGGATGAGAATCCTGTAACGTTTGAATTGGTATCTCCAATAGATGGTTCGACACTTGATTCTCTATCGGTGTCACTTTCAATAACACCGCGTGGTATTCCATTGTTGAGTACTGGTGTGAGTCAATTACCAATTCTGAACTCTGTTTGGAGTACTGCTGATTTTACCATTGTAAATTCTGGGAATTCTGCTGGAGTATTTGAGATTGAAGTTAGTTCTAATCCGGATGATGTGCAGGTGATCTTGTCTCAGAGTGCATTTTCACTTGCACCAGGTGCGACTCAATCTGTTCAGGTTCAAGTAAAGGGCGATGGAGTTGGAACTTTGACTTTACATGCATTCTCTACGAACGGTCCGTCATTCAATTCTACTACTTCGATAGAAATTGTTCAAGGATCACTTGCAGCGGAAGTTACTCTTTCGCCATCAGTAGCGAATTTACAACACAATGAGGTGGTTACTCTATCTGGATACATTTTCAACCCTACAGATAGTTCAGGAGATTATGCATTAGAGATTTTGTCGAGTTTAGACTGTGCAATAGGCGCTTCTAGTATTACGGTTCCAGCAGGTTCTTCTATCGAAGTCATGGTTTCTTGTAGTTCTTCGTCATCTAATATTGCTGGTTCTCATGAGGTAACATTGGTAGCACGTCCAGTCGATTTCCCTTCCGCATCAACCACGACTTCGTCAACAGTCACATTAGTCGAATCCATGGGTCCAAATGGTGCACCTCTATTAGACATAGAATTAGTTGATGATGGTGGAATAGTAATTGATCGAGAGGGTAGTCTAACTATGGTGGTAAAGGTCGAGAACACTGGGAATTCTCAGAGGAAGGGCTTACTCATTCTTTCAGGTAGGGGCCTAAATTCAGGTTTGGTTAGAACATGGGATGTTCAACCAACTGGCTCTACTCTTCCATCTTATGATTTAGCACCTGGAGAGGCAGTGACTATGACTCTTACTTTGACTAGTAATGGGCTAGATGCAGGCCTCTATAATTTGACGATAACCGCATCAGAAGATGATGGTTCAGGAACTATAGTGTTGTCTCCAATTGGAATTTATGTCCAAGATGATCCGGTTGCCCCATCAGGAATTTCACTTCCTACCGGACATAGTATTAACAATTCAACTAGCTTATCTTTGATGTTAGGTGGATATTTCTTAGCACTATTAGCAATAATGACTCTTCGTTGGTCAATGAGGAGGTCACAGGCATCTATTGCTGCAATTGAAGCTGCATCCATTGAAGAAGAAGAACCTGAAGTTTCTGAGCCTGAAGAGGAAACAATTCCTTTAGCCGAGGGTGAAGTTCGACCGAGTGCTGATGGTTCAGCAATATGCCCATTTTGTACGACTAGATCTAAGTTGCCTGGAGACAAAACTCCACCGTTTAGATTCCGTTGCCCATCATGTTCTGAAGTCGTTAGAGTTGTTGAATAACTACTCTTCTTCATCCTCTTTTGGTCCCTTTTCTGCTATTAGGAGTAAGGCAGTATGTCCTATAGGTGTATTTCCAGGTCTTGCTCCACCTCTCTTTGTTAATGTCCATCTTCTTTCCATTAGTTCACCTGCCCAATCTACCGTCAACCCTGAATCTTCAACAGTGGCCCAAGATTTAGCTAATTGTTCAGGAGATGGGCAATAGCAAGCCAACCTACCTCCGAGGCGGAGAATCGTTGCCATCTCTGGAATTGCAGTCCAAGGTTCCGGCATATCTAGGATTACGGCATCTAATTCTCCGATTAATGATGCAACTTCTTCAGCACACCCTACAACATCTCGTTCTAGCAGTGTCCATGTGGGCATTCCCGGAAATGCTTCAGCGCATCGTAACATATTCTCTTTGCCAACCGAAGAATGTTCTTCACGTCGCTCTACAGAAATCAAAGTCCCTCCGGGCCCCAAACTTCGTGCAATATGCATTGCTAGCCCACCTGAACCAAATCCGGCCTCAAGGACTCTATCGTTCTGGCCAATTCCCATCCATGAAATCATGAATCCTGCATCTTTGGGAGTAATCACTTGAGCACGTCGAACCATTGCTGTTCGAAGTTCGGGTAATCCTGGAGTCATTCGAACAAACGTTTTCGTCCCTATTGTAATGGAATTACCAATTTCTAGATCTCCAATTACAATGGCGGGATCGATTCTTCCTACTCCTCTAATCCGTCGTTCACCTCCTGACTTTGAGAAAGCGTAAACTCTCCCTCCGGTTTCTCTAAGAACGATTAGTTCGCCATCTCCCATGTCTATTGGCTGAGTAGGTTTACATTTCAAACTCCCGAAACAAATCTGTTCGTGAAATCAAACTTCTTCGACCAACTCTTATACGCGCCCAAGTACTCCGATTTCCATGCTTTACCGTATGGTATGCTCGACCGCGCTAACATTACTGATTGTTCTCATGTCAATGGGTTCATTTGTCGAACCTTTTTCTGAAGAGCCAGAAATCACACCTCTTGCCGATGAGCCTGCTGTTCTTGATGCTCCTAGCCCTGGTCACGTAGTATTGGCAGAGTACATCGGAGGGCAAAATTGTCCCCCCTGTTATGGCAGTGCAAGCCCATCTCTGAAGAATTTGAAGAATGCGAATTCTGATGAATTTGTTTACATCTCATATATTCCTGCAAGTTACGGCAATATCTACACTTCTCAAGCTGGAAATGTTGCTCCAATGAACAGGGTAAGCCATCTTTCATCAGATGGTGCCAACAGTGCTCCTCAGGCTTATTTCGGCGATTGCGCAAAAGGTACATCTTCGTGTTATCAGGGTGGAGCTGGTGGTACCAGTGCTTACGACAATTTCTTTTCAGGATCTGGTGGAAAGTCAAACAATATGCATAGCACTGTGAGTGATTACAGTATGACGATATCTCAAACTCAGAATGGTAACAATGCTGTAATTACAGTCGAGGCAGCATATACTGGTGGTGGGACATCTGACGTTCGAGTTATAGCAGCTGTTACAGAAGATATCTGCAATTCGTATCCATACGCAGATGGTTCCAAGCCAGGTCATTGTTGGAAGAAATGGTTGAATGATGGTTCAAACAGTGGCCCTATCTCTATGACTCTATCCAGTTCACCCACCAGTCACACATGGACAGTGCCTGTTTCAACGGTAAATGGTGGAATGTCTAACATGATGACTGTTGCCTGGCTACAAAATGATTGGAGTAGTGGTTCTGCTCGTTACAATGTATTATCTGCAACTGACTCTTCAATGGTCCCTCCAATTGATGTTTCAATTGACTCATTTACAGCAGTAAGTAGTGCTGGTCATGCAGGAATTATTGCGGGAGATATGGTCGATTTATCTCTTTCAATCAAGAATATTGGCGCTGATGTATATGCAGATGGTGGAACAATTGAGGTTTTCAAGGTAGATGGGATGACTGAAACCTCCCTTGGTTCAACAAGTGTAAACAATCTTGCAGTTCAGGCAAGTCAAACATACTCAACAACTTGGGATTCAAGTGGAGAGACAATTGAAAACAATGGCGAAACACGTTTCCGTGCCCGAATCACTGTTACTGATTCAATTGGAAGTAACAATGTAAGGGATGGAACAGTAAATCATGATGCTCCTCCAACATCTGTTCGTCCACAAGCTGACGGTTCAAGTACCACAATTCCTCGAGGCGGTAGTCTTGGTTTTGATATGACTGCATTACCAAATGATTCCGTAGATACTCTTGATTCTATGACTCCTGAGTTGGAAGTAAAACATTCTACTCAGAATTCTTGGGATGCGTCTTGGGTATCAATTCCAACTAATACAATTGGACAGGGTGAGAACCAACGATATGTCGCTACTGTTGTGCCTCCTGTAAGTGCAGGTAGTGGAGATTACGACATCCGTAGCCGATGGACTGATTCTAGGGATCAGGTTTCTGATTGGCTAGTTACTGAAGATGCATTTACTCTGCTTAATGGACTTCCAACTGTTCTTTCCCCGACAGATGCAGGTTATGCTGGAGTTCCAACAGTGAAGGTGGACACATTAGAGACAGTATCTATGGTGGGATTAATTGCTGACGCAGAAACGCCTCTCAATCAATTAACTGTTACCAGTAATTCGCCTAATTTCGTATCATGGAATGCCGCTGCTATGACGATGGATGTACAGTTTTCAGCCGTTGATAGAGATGCTCAAAATAATATTCGGAATCAAGGAATCCAGGTTACAATGTCTGATGGAGAAGACCAAAACGATGGAACTATCTTCTTTACAGTAATTCCGAATGGGGCTCCAAGTTGGTCACCAATTCCTACTCAAACAATTAGTGAAGGAGGCTCAGTTGCTGTAGCATTAACCCAATATCTTTCAGATACCGATAACAGCGGACAAGATGTTAGTGAGAATGAATTAGCTTCTCTTGATATCCATGTAGTTAGTGTAACTCCTGCAGACATTGTTGAGGTCATACTTACTGGTCAGACGGTTAATATCGATACATTAGATGATGATGTTACAGGTACTGTTGAAATAGTTTTGAGGTCAAGTGATGAATCCCAATCTACTGATACAACTCTAACAGTGATTGTTCAGAATATCAATGATGCTCCTCGATTTGATACTACTGGATTAGAAGATCTCAGATTAAAGATTGGCGAATCATATACTCTAGACACCTCGCTTCATGCTACTGATGTGGATGGTGATGATGCGGATATTTTCGCTCAATTAACCAGTTCTGAACCCGGTGCGGTTACTCCAATTGCTATTGGAGTATATACGATGTCTTGGTTAACGGAGGGCCCGAAATTGGTACAAGTCAGCCTTTCAGACCCTAGTGGAGCAGTAAGTCAATTCACATTTACTGTAAACGTAATTGGAGATGTCATAATGACTTGGGATGAAGGAAATGGAGGAGATTTAGTCTTGGGATATGATACTGTGGATTACGAAACAACTCCGAAGGTTACAGTATCGTATACAGGTACTGAGACGTTTACAACTGTTGATGTTACATGGCAGATTTGTAATACCATTACAGGAATGTGTCATACCATAGATACAGTACAAGGATTTGATCAAGAATTCCAAGTAATCTCTGTTTATCCTGAGGGCTTGAGAGCAGGAGATGAAATCAAGGTTGATGTTTTAGCTACCGATACTGATGGGTTTGATTACAAGAGTGTCAAGTCGTTTAGCCTACTAGCTTCAGAACCTCAAGTGATGGATTCAGATGGAGACGGAGTTCCAGATTCAGAAGATGCCTTCCCTGAGGATCCATCTGAAACATTGGATACAGACGGGGACGGAGTTGGAGACAACAAGGATGCATTCCCAGAGGACCCCTCTAAGTCGGAAGCTACTGGACTTTCAACTGGTGATTTCCCATTGATTCAGATTCTTGGAATAGTTGCTTTATTCTTGATTGCTGGAGTAGGGGTCAGCCTCCTCTTTGTTGCTAGAAAGAACAGAGTCCCTGCTGCTGTAGACTGGTCACAGACTATGCCGGCAGCAGATCACTCTGCAAATTCCATGTATGGTGGTGCTGAACATTTGTTCCAGCAACCAGTTGCTCCGGCACCAGCACCAGTTCATCAAGGGCCTCCTCTCCCAGCTAGTGGTCTTCCACCAGGTTGGACAATGGAGCAGTGGGCGTATTATGGGCAACAATGGTTGGATAATGGCGGCAAACTTTGAGGTTTGAAGTAATTTTTTCCATTCCGCACCTTCAAAAATGAGGCATTGGCACCGTTCAATAAGAGGGATACACTATGTCCGCATCTGATGATGATTCTGAAGATTCTGCAGATGAGTCTATTCTCGAAGAATCTGAGGTTGAAAACATTCAATCCGATGAGTCGAATTGGAGTGATGCCCTTCAATCCGAATCAGAGATTTGTACTACTCCTGTAGAAGAATGGGTAGATGGTTTGAATGCAGGTTCTAATACATTTGAAACAACTGAGGATGTGCCTTTACCCAAACGACTAGTGGATCAAGTAATTGGTCAAGATGCGGCTTCTATCGTAGTCAGAAAGGCTGCAGAACAACGCCGACATGTGATATTGATGGGGGATCCAGGTACTGGAAAGTCCATGTTAGCTCGATCAATGACTGAATTTCTTCCCAAAGAACAGATGGAAGATATTCTTGTTTATCGGAACGCAGAAGACGAGAATGAACCGAAGGTTCGAACTGTACCCGCTGGAAGGGGAGATCGGATTATCAAAGAGAGAAAGGCTGCAATTCGTCAACAGAGAGAGCGAACTAACAAGACACTATTGTTCATTGTAATTTTCGTAGGGGCTGCATTGGTATTCGCAACGATTTCTTCAGGCGATATTCTTACACTGTTGTTTGGGGGCTTCATTTTAGCATTCGGATATTTCTTCCTACGTTCTAGGCTTTCAGCGTCTGATGAAAACAATATACCGAAGTTATTGGTTAAACATGAACGTGGCGAAGATGTCCCATTTGTTGATGCAACTGGGGCTTTAGCAGGAGCACTACTTGGCGATGTTAGACACGATCCTTTCCAATCAGGCGCTGATTTGGCTACACCTGCCCATGAGAGAGTAGAACCTGGTTCCATTCATCGTGCCCATTATGGTGTTTTGTACATTGATGAAATTAACATGCTTAGAATGGAAGAACAACAGGCTCTTTTGACTGCAATGCAAGAAAAGGCACTTCCAATATCGGGACGAAGTGAAAGGAGCAGTGGGGCTTTGACTAAGACTGAACCCGTCCCTTCAGATTTCATCTTGGTTGCAGCAGGAAATCTTGATTCCATGGAAAGAATGCATCCTGCATTGAGGAGTAGAATTCGAGGTTATGGTTACGAAGTATATGTGAACACAACTATGGATGATACAGATGCAAACCGCCGTCGATTAATCCGTTTTATCGCTCAAGAAGTGAAAAATGAGATGAATAAAAAATCAGGAAAACCCATTCCTCATTTTAATCGTGAAGCGGTTGGATTAGTCCTTAAGGAAGCTCAGCGAAGGGCAGGAAGGCGTGGAAAGCTAACTTTACGTTTGAGAGAACTCGGTGGTTTAGTTCGTGTAGCAGGAGATCTTGCAGCAGAGGAAGATGCACCAGTCGTTACACCTGAACACATCGCCCGTGCTAGAATAATTGCAAAGCCATTGGAGCAGCAGATTGCAGATCGTTTCATTGAGCGTCAGAATGAGTATGCAATGTTGGTTAACAGTGGTGCTCGAGTAGGACGAGTAAATGGTTTGGCGGTTCTTGGAGCGGATTCAGGGCTCTCGGATTTCTCAGGGATTGTTCTCCCAGTAGAGGCATTGGTTACACCAGCACAAGGTCGTAATGGGGCGGTGTATGCTACTGGTGGACTTTCAGATTTAGCCAAAGAAAGTGTAACAAATATCAATGCTGTAGTCAAGAAACTTACTGGAAAGGATATCGCAGATTATGATATTCATGTTCAGTTCCCTGGGACGCATGGAGTTGATGGAGACAGCGCCTCAATTACTATGGCAACTGCAATCATTAGTGCATTTGAGGATTTACCTGTAGATCAGAATTTGGCCATGACTGGTAGCTTGAGCGTCCGAGGAGAAGTCCTTCCTATTGGAGGAGTCACTGCCAAGATTGAAGCAGCAGCCAAGTCGGGAATTACACGAGTTATTGTACCACGGACAAATATGAGAGATGTCTTAATTGATGAAAAATATCAGTCCATGGTCGAGGTTATTGCCGTGGATTCATTGGATGAAGTCCTTGAACATGCATTGATACAGAGTGAAGAGAAGAATAGCCTTGTTGATCGACTTTCAAAGGTTGTAGACAAACTAACATCTATTCCAGACAAGAGCCCAGTGTGATTATTGTCCGAGTTCAAGCAGTATCCATGCTATGGGGTCACCCAATATCATAGTTAGAATGATAGCAGGAAAAACATAGATTAAGAATGGATGTTTCTTAGTAATCCATGCTTCAGTTTCTCCCTGTTGGCTCAATTCTGATATGTGTTTAGAGATGGCTTCTCTATCTTCTTTTTTCCTCCGTGGCCTCATTCTAACCGCCACTTTGCGTGTCCCATCTGTATCGTCAATTACTTCACTCAAGATCCAGACATGCTTGCCAGGAATTTCATCTAATTTCCATTTTTCAGCGTGCCAAATCATCTTCAATGGAGATTTTACACCATTTGAAACATTTCTAATTGTTGTGAAAATTGGAAGTAGAAGAAATCCAACCGCTGACCAAACAAGGACCGAAATCATTGGGGGGGCTACCCCCGTGGTTCCTAGTACACCTATCGTCAAGTCAGAAGATACACTATGGCCAAACCATGGAAGTGCAATTGCTACTATCATTAGTGCTTTGGCATCTGCCCCGCCGTGCAATAGTCGCATTCTCCAGGCCAGTTCAATAAATCCTATACAAATGGAGAGTCCAATCAAGTCAAGGAGAAGATGTGCATTGTGGTAAAAATACATGAAATCAGTTGAATTAGTCGAATTATATATCGGTGCGTCGGTTACAAATCCGATAATCCAAAGTGCATTTTCTCCATGGAGAAATAGACTACTTACAAGGCCAATGAATCCGAGAATATACCATAATGAAACAGCTAAATCCAGTCGTGAACCAGCCTTAATATCGGCTATTGAAGGAGTCCCTAGAACACTTATTGATGCCCAAGCTATTATTCCTAGAGTCATTAGAAGGATTGGTAAATCCGCTCCAATCATCATCATCTCTATACATAGCAAGAAAACAATTGCAACTCCCCATCGAATCCACCAATCATTGGGTACTCTTCGTTGCCAATGATCCATTGCGGCAGCACCCCCCATACAACACAAAAGAATCAGAAATCGTAGAATTCCGACAAGAACGGAGGGTTCGGTGGTCTCCATCTATCCTGCTCTATTCTGCAATGGACTTAAAGTCGGCCGTCTACCATGCGGTGAACAGTGCGGAAGGATGTGTAGTAGACATGAGCGATGTAAATTCACGAATCCAACAGATTGCAACTGTTCTTGAGCAACTTCAAGATAGCCAAGTACCCCGAAATATTCGAAAGTCTGCAAAAGACGCCACTACTGAATGGCTACTTAATGAAGACAAGGACATGGATGTTCGTCTTGGCATGACTGCTAGTAAGTTGGATGAGATATTCAATGATGCTAACTTACCCATTCATTTTGGGCCACTTTGTTTACAAATCCAAACTGCTCTTGAAGCACTTTTACGTGAAGTACAATAGGCAAATCAATTTTTGATTTTCATTATGTTGTTGAAATAACGAGGATTTCTAATCAACGTTGTTTCTTCTCAACAATCTTCGGTCGAAGATTCTTATATCCACATTTGCGACAAGGGCGCGGTTTTCGGCCACGATGAGTAGCTGAGCAACGCATACAAACCCACTTGTGCAGGTTGCGTTTCTCGGCCTCGGGGAAACGTGCCATGAATCGGTGGACTCACGTCCCCTTCATAACCGCATCGGATGGTAAGTTGCTTTGTTTACATCATAGGTATCATTCAAAGGCCTCAGTCGCCCGACAGGAATCATGCCTGCTACAGTAGTCCTCGGAGCACAGTGGGGAGATGAGGGAAAAGGGAAGTTGGTTGACCAATTAGCATCAGAAGCAGATTGGGTCGTTAGGTTCCAAGGGGGATCAAATGCAGGGCACACAATCGTAATCGGTGAGAGAAAACTCGCCTTCCATCATCTCCCAAGTGGAATTACTTACAGCCATTGTAATCTAGTTCTTGGAGATGGGATGGTAATTGACCCTTGGAAGTTGGAGCAGGAATTAGATTCCTGGCATGCGTTTGGTGGCGAGAGGCCCGAAGGTGAACGATTATTCATTTCTGAACGTGCACACATTACACTTCCATACCATCGGATTTTGGATGGCGCAGATAAGGAGATTGGAACCACTGGGAGAGGGATTGGCCCTACATACCGTGACGCTATTGACCGTATCGGGATTCGTTTTGTTGACCTACCTTCTGTATTATCCGATGGGTCGAGAATTAAATCAATGGTTAATCGTATGAATCTTCAGTTGACTGCAGCGGGATTAGAACCTAGTATAGATGAAACTACTCTCAAAGCGGATCTTGATTGGATTCAAACTAGATTTGGCGATAGTGTGCGACCTACTGGGGTGATGGTGGATCATTCCCTGAAACGTGGTGAATTCGTTTTGTTAGAGGGTGCTCAGGGTGCTCTCTTAGATATCTCACAAGGAACATATCCATTTGTTACAAGTTCAGTAACTAGTCGAGCAAATGCAACTCATGGCGCTGGAATTCATCCAGGACATGTTGAACGTTGTATTGGAGTAGTCAAAGCGTACACTACTAGGGTCGGGCATGGGCCCTTTCCATCAGAGTTAGAAGATGATGTTGGGAGGCACCTTGGAGAAGTTGGACATGAATTTGGAACTACTACTGGACGTCCTAGGCGATGTGGTTGGCTAGATATAGTTCCGCTAAGACATGCTATGAGAGTCAATGGATTTGATGAAGTAGTACTCACAAAGTTGGATGTCCTCGGTGGGATTGATGAACTTGAGATTGTGATTGGATACGATATAGATGGCCTACAAGTTCACGAATTCCCTGCAAATATTGATTCTTTGAAGCGCGCCAAACCGATAACAATCAAATTACCTGGATTCAACTCGTTATCACTCGAAGAATGGCTTAAGTTAGCTAGAGAGGCTAGAGCCACAGGTCAAGGGTATTCTATTCTCCCTGAAGAAGCACGAATTTATATTGAAAATATTGAGCATTTACTGGGGATTCCTGTTACCAGTGTGGGAGTTGGCCCAGATCGTGAAGCTTCGATAGAGAAAAGCGATTAGAAACCGAAGATTCATGTCTATCCAATAGTAGCACTATTCATGGGATTCAAGAAGAAGGCGCGCGGTAATCGTCCCCCGAAGGCCAAGAAGGTTGTTTCAAAGGATGAAGAGGGGGAGGTCCCCTGTGATGTTGCTAAATGCGAAAATTGGGCAGACAAACGCTTCGGTGGCCGTTCTATTGCCATAGATAATGCGATTGATGTATGGGGGGAAGATGGGCTAAAGCGGGATGTTCGACGAGTCCGTATTTGCCGCCCTTGTTACAGAGAATGGAAGAAAGCAAAGAAGGATGAGCCTGATCAATATTAGTCAATTACCAGTTTGGTTCTGGAGTCCACCACATACACGTATTCGCAGGTTTAGGCCACCCATTCGGTAATTCTCCTTTGTCTTCAATTAGTTTTTCAAAGAAATTCAGATGTTGTTTCAAAACCTGCATTACCTTATCTCCTCTAACTGTCTCACCTCTTGAAGGAACAAGGACTTGAGGATTCAATTCGATTATTTTTTCAATTGATGTGTGCATTTGTAGAATGTTCCCCGTTGGTAAATCTGTCCTTCCAGGAAAGTTTGGCGCAGGTATCAAATCCCCACAGAAAAGAATTGCAAGTTCAGGGATGAAAAATGAAGAATGACAACTTGAATGACCAGGGGTATGAATAGATTTGATAAAACCTCCACCAAGATTCATTTCCCAACCATCTTCAATTGGGATTGTATTCGTTATCGGCATGTCTGAATCATATCTTGATGCCCACGTAGTCAATTGATCATTAGAAAGCAAAGAGTTCGATGCTGATGGGTGAATCAATATTGGAATCCCAAATACCTCACCTAGATATTTCGCTCCCCCAGCGGTATCATAATGTCGATGAGTCAATAGAATCGCTTCTAAATTAGGCAAAGGTTCGATTTTTGATTTTATTCGTTCTTCTACATTGACCTGATGCCAAGCAGTGCCAGAATCAATCAATACACTTCGTTCGCTACCAGCTACAATAGAGATACTTGTATCATGATGGATACCGGGGATGCGGATGACTTCCACATACCTCTATTCGTACTCTTATGAATCAAACTATTCCTTCATCATTACTTGAAAATATGACTTCTCGAATAGTTAGGTTTATATACTCTGGAGTCGAACTATACAACCCCGAGTTGGGAAGAGAGTGAGGACATGGAACCCAAGAAAGAATCAGAAAGCACCCGTATAGACCGAACAAGTAGAGGAGGAGATTTCGTATCCTCTCCTCGACCAAGTAAGAAACAACGTCGAACCAATGGCCAAGGTGAACCTTGTACCCTCTGTGGAGCAAATGAATGGGATACAGATGTTACCCGAGGCGAGACAGTTTGTTCTACTTGTGGTTTCGTAGCAGAGCAGAATATGATTGATCCAGGTGCCGAATGGGTGAATCATTCAGATAGCGCAGATCGTTCTAGAGTAGGCGCTCCAACAACTGTGAGTCTTTCAGACAAAGGCCTCTCAACTGTAATTGACAAACGTGATTTGATTGGAAGCAATGCTAGAATGAATGGAATGTCTAGTCGACAGGTTAGAGATTGGAGAAGGCGAGCTACAATTGACCAGCGTTCAAAAACTAGAGACAGTAGGTCCAGAAATTTAGCAAAGGCTATGCAATTTATCAGAGATAGAGGTGACCTTCCTCCACAATTACGTGATCAAGCAAGTGCGCTTTATCGTAAGGCTGTTGAGAAGGGTTTAGTTACAGGCCGTTCAATTCGGGGAGTAACTGCGGCTTGCGTCTATATCGCTGCTAGAGAGGCTAAAATTCCTAGAAGGATAGAAGACATTGCTGAAAATTTCGATATGATTTCAGAGGTTGAAGTCAAGGAATTAAAGAGAACAATTCGATTGGTTGCGCGTGAATTAGGAACTCATCATATCACTGGTCCAACCGAATATTTGGATAAGTTCCACTCAGATCTTCAACTTCCGCCTAAGGTATTGGGTAGAGCCAATGAGATTTGGGATCAGACAAAGAACGACTTAGCATGGCAAGGTAAGAAACCTTCAGGAATTGCAGGAGTTCTTCTTTATCGTGCCTCAGCGGATTGTGGTTCAAACCGAACTCAGAATGAAGTGTGCAAGGTTTGTGGAGTAAGCGAAGTAACTCTAAGGGGATTGTTAAAAATTCTAAATCAGAGAGTGCCGAAATCAGAAGATTCCTAATTCAAATTGAGCATCTTCAGAAGCATGAATTCGAGGATCCCATCGTGGAGACCAGACTAAATTCACATGTACTGAATCAATTTCTTCTGTTTCTAATCCTGCTCGGTGAACTGCAGCCATTATCTCAGGAGCTGCCGGACATCCAGGAGATGTCAATGTTAAATCGATTTCAGCATGAAGTCCGCTTTCTCTTTCTTCTACTCTAATGCCGTATATTAGCCCTAAATCAACTACACTGATTTTCATTTCTGGATCTTCAACAGGCCTTATTGAATTCATCACATCTTCTTCTATTCCCATATTCTCACTCTTCTTTAGACATTTTTTTGGCTGTTTGACGAATCATCTCAAACATATTCATGAATCCATTGGCTCTTGATGGAGTTAGTGATGCTTTAACATCCATTTCATCAACAAAATTGGGATTAAGCAGCGCAACTTCAGACGGCGGTAATCCATCTACTCCAATTGCTAAAATTGCAATTAATCCTTGTACAAGGTTTGCATCTGCTGCTCCATGAAGTTGGAATCCACCATTCTCATCAATGGTACATTCGACATGAGCTTCTGATTGACAACCCTTTACTCTGTTTTCTTCGGTCCAATCTTTATTTTGCAATTCATGTGGTATTTTTTTTGCATATTCAAAAAGAAGTTCGTATCTTTCCATTCTATCGAAACAGTCCTTGAATTCATTGATTATTTCTTGAAGTGGAGGGGGCCATTCATTCATGTTTATTCCACCCTTGATGCTGCTTATCCGAACCTTTCGACAATTGAAGTCAGGTAATCAATGAAAGCATCTGCCTCTTCAACCGTATTGTAAATCCAGAAGGAAACTCTTGCAGTACTGGAAACACCTAGCGCCTCCATCAATGGTTGAGCACAATGGTGCCCTGTTCTTACTGCAAATCCCCCGGAATCAAGTAAATGTGCAAGATCTTCAGCATGTATTGAATCATGTAGGAATGAAACGACTCCCGAACAGGTGTTAAGATCATGTCTTCCATAGATTTGAATTCCTGGAATTGAATTCATCTTCTTCGCCGTCATTTTTGCAAGATTAGATACATGTTCGTGGACCATTTTCATATCGAATTTAGATAGCCATTTCACGGAAGCATGCCACCCAAATGCTTCAGCAATTCTAGGTGTCCCGGCCTCAAATTTTTGAGGTCCTTTTTGGAATGTTGAACCTTCTAGAGTAACAGTTTCAATCATATCTCCTCCCGAGATAAATGGAATCATAGTTTCCATTATCTCAGGTTTAACAAAGAGCCCCCCGATTCCTGTAGGTCCTCCCATCTTGTGTGAACTTAGAGCCATAAAGTCACACCCCAATTCAACGAAGTTGATTCTTTCATGTGGTGCTGCTTGCGCGGCATCAATCATCACAAAAGCTCCTGAACCTTTTTTTCCGGTTGTTTTGGAAAGTTCAATTATTCGTTCTACATCATTTCGTACACCTAAGACATTGGATGTATGTACTACACATACCAGACTAGCCTCTTGTACTCCAATTTCAAATGCCTCCATGTCTAGAGTCAATGTATCTCGTTCCAAGGGTATGTAGCGGATTTCGATTCCTCTTTCTTTAGACAATATTTGCCATGGAACAATGTCTGCATGGTGTTCCATTTCTGTGGTTAAGATTACATCTCCCTTTGATAGATTAGCTCTAGCCCATCCATATGCAACTAGATTAATTGCTTCTGTAGTTCCGCTAGTAAAGATTAGATGATCTCTTGGTGCACCAAAATAAGATGCTATTTCCGTTCTAGCCATTTCATATCCTTCTGTTGCTTCTCCTGCTAGTGTGTGAACAGCACGGTGAACGTTCGAATTTGTATTCTCATAATATGAGTTCATTGCTTCTATTACTTGCTTTGGTTTTTGAGTGGTTGCAGCATTGTCAAAATAGACCAATGGTCGCCCACCCTCCATCTTTCTGCTAAGGATAGGAAAATCGGATCTAATGGCGTCTAGGTCCAGCCCCATACTATGTCGAGTGAATTGTTTGATTTCAACCCGTGCATTATTCAAATGGTTTTGAGATGATTCTCGATGCGTTGAATTAGGTATCCATGTAACTCTTGGGAACCCATATCAGAAAGTGGAGCATTGAGGAATGCAGCAATTAGTGCTGATCTGGCTTGTTCTTCATCGAATCCTCTCGTATAGAGGTAGAATAATTGCTGTTCATCAATTGGGCCATTTGCTGTCCCGTGACCACATCCTACTACTTCATTTTCTAGAACTTCTAATTCAGGTATTGAATTTGCAGTTGCCCTTTCAGAAAGCAGTAAGTTGTGAAATAATTGGCCAGCATCTGCACCCTTGGCTCCAGCATCAATTCTTAGCATACCTGTCCCGGTAGTATTGCTTTTGCCTCCACATGCAGAGTGCCATTCTAACCTACTATGCGTTTCTTTTCCAGTATGGCTAATTTCAATATGTGAATCGACTTTATTGTCTTCTGATGAAAGGATTGAACCATTGACTTTGAGCGAAGAACCTGGTTCAGGAAGCCAGTGTCTAATGTCTATTTTTGCTTGGGAAGATGAAGCATTCACAGTTCCGGCTTTGATTTGAGCATCTCTTTCGAGGGTAAGGGAATCACAGCGTAATAATCGTTGACCAGTAATTTGAGTAACAACATCATTCACTATAGAATTTTGACCATATCTGCCTTCTCGGAGAATTCCAGTCCAATTTGCGTTACCTTCGATAAGAGTAATAATTTCACCTTGAACTTGGGATCCAATGTCTATCAGTAACCGTATTGAACAAATATCTCCTGTAGTTTCAATTGTAATTAGTAATGGGCTTTCCAATGTTGTTTTATCTTCAATTTTTAGTATTGAAATTGAATCAGCCAATGCAGCGATGAATGTTGGTGCTGCAGTCCCATCGTCGAAATCTAGATCATGCCCGAGTCTTTCAAGATCAGATGCTGATGCTTTCCCGATAGAAACTCCTGAAGGTGCTGGATTTCCATCGACCTGTGAAATTGAAATTATTGGGGGGGTAGATGATGGAAAATCATTGACTTTACCTGTAGGGTGTGCTTTTTCCCATGCAGTATATCTCCAAATGTGTGCTGCTCGATTAGTAGCAGCGTGTTCAAGATAGATTTGACTCATGATGGATACTCACCCAATGCTTCCTTCCATCTCTAGAGCCATTAACTGATTAAGTTCAACAGCATATTCCATTGGTAATTCCCTAGTAAATGGTTCAAAGAAACCGTTTACGATAAGGGCCAGAGATTCCTCTTCGGAATGGCCTCTGCTCATCAAGTAAAACAGTTGATCATCACTCACCTTACTTACAGATGCTTCATGCTCACATCTTGCTCCTGAATTTCTTACTTCCATTGTAGGATAAGTATCAGATCGGCTTTCCTCATCAAGAAGTAAAGCATCACATACCACATTCACTTTGCAGTTCTCTGCTTTTGGCGAAACTGTAACCATTCCCCTATAGGAACCTCTTCCACCATTCTTACTGATACTCTTCGACAGAATCTTACTTGTTGTATTACTGGCTAAATGGTGTATTTTAGCACCAGCATCTTGATGTTGTCCTTCTCCTGAATAAGCTACTGAAATGACTTCTGCATGTGCTCCCTCTCCTTTGAGAATAACTGCAGGATATTTCATTGTAAGTTTAGAACCGATATTTCCATCAATCCATTCGATGGTTGCATTTTCATGGGCAATTCCTCGTTTGGTTACTAGATTGTACACATTGGCCGACCAATTTTGAACAGTAGAATAGCGAATATGTGCTCCAGGCATGGCAATTAATTCTACTACAGCAGAATGTAGTGAGTCAGTAGAGTATGTTGGAGCTGTACATCCCTCAACATAGTGGATACTACTTCCTTCATCTGCAATAATGAGAGTTCTTTCAAATTGACCCATATTTTTTGCATTAATTCTGAAATATGCTTGAACTGGCATTTCTACATGGACTCCACTTGGAACGTAGATGAACGAACCTCCTGACCAAACCGCTGTATTAAGGGCTGAAAATTTGTTATCTGAAAAAGGGACAACTGAACAAAAATATTCCTTTACTAGTGCTTCGTATTCTCTTAATCCACTATCCATATCAAGAAAAATCACTCCCTGTTCCTCTAAATCTTCACGAATACTATGGTATACTGCTTCTGATTCATACTGTGCTGTAACTCCTGATAACCACTTTTGTTCTGCTTCTGGAATGCCTAATCGGTCGAATGTATTTCGAATATCTTCTGGAACGTCATCCCAATTTTTCTCTGTTGCATCAGAGGAACGAAGATAATAGCATACTTTGTCGAAGTCTATTTCTTCCAACAAATGCATATTCCCCCATGTAGGCATAGGCCTTTCGTTGAAGTGATGGAATGCTTTAACTCGAATTTCAGTCATCCATTCCGGTTCGTTTTTTAGTTCTGAAATATCTCTGACGACTTGTTCTGAAAGTCCGAAGTCAAAACGAATTGTGGCATTTTCAGGATCGTGCCATCCTGCTTTGTAGTCGCCTACTGCGGAACGGGCGTCATCACTCATTGTTACTCACTTCCTTCTCTACCCAGTCGTATCCCTTTTCTTCCAATTGGTTTGCTAGTTCTGGGCCACCAGACATGACTATTTTTCCATCAATCAGTACATGTATCTTATCTGGTTTCACATGTTCTAGAATTCGGTTGTAATGTGTAATGATTAGTGCTGCTGATTGTGTTCCACGAATAGCAGCATCAACTCCTTCTGCTACAGTGCGAATACCATCAATGTCTAAGCCTGAATCAGTTTCATCTAGAATGGCTAATTTAGGTTTAATTAACATCATTTGTAGGATTTCAAATCGTTTCTTTTCTCCCCCACTAAATCCGTCATTTACATATCTTGAAAGAAATGAACGATCGAGACCCAACTGTTCCATTCCTTGCTTGAGTTGGTTCCTAAATTCGCTTCCCTTTGCTTCTTCTTCTCCACGAATTGCTGCAACGGAACGCCTTAGGAAGTTCCCTACTTGGAGTCCTGGCACTGAATGAGGATATTGAAATGATAGGAAAATACCTGCTCTTGCACGTTCGTAAGCTTCCATTTCTAGCAAATCGTTTCCTTCTAGGTCTACTGTTCCATCAGTAACTTCGTAATCTGGGTGACCCATCAATACATGAGCAGTAGTAGACTTGCCACTGCCATTTCTGCCCATGACTGCATGGACTTCACCGGGCATGATTTCCAAATTAATTCCCTTCAAAATTTCGATGTCCCCTATTGAGGCTTTCAGCCCATCGATTTTTAGTAATGGACTATCGCTCATTGTTATCCCTGTTTATGCGAATAATAAGTGCCTTA
>MDTC01043424.1_pt1 | contig 19065 bp, 17 predicted proteins | sample 811181 | NCBI WGS metagenome assembly MDTC01 (sample SAMN05326644, study PRJNA326480) | marine metagenome | isolation source: seawater | place: Pacific Ocean: North | collected 2011
ATGAATTGAGAATAATATTGAATATTTATCGAGAATCAAAAAACAACGATAAAGTAATATCTATGGATTCAATATTTAATGAACTAGAATCAAATCTGAAAGAATTATTAGAAGAACATCCCAAAAAAATTATTAATGCCTCTGGAGTGATTTTGCAAACTAATTTTGGTAGAGCTCCATTGCCTAATCAAGCAGTAATTGCAATGCAAAATATAAGTACTAATTATTCTGACCTTGAATATGATCTGAAAAAAAACAAAAGAGGAGGAAGATTAAATAAGTTAAAGAAATTAATCAATAGACTCACTAATGCGGAAGATGCATTAGTGGTAAATAATAATGCATCAGCAGTTTTTTTAGTTTTAAAAGCGTTATGTAGTTCAAAAGAAGTACTGGTTTCTAGGTCTGAATCTGTGGAAATTGGCGGAGGCTTTAGGGTACCAGATGTTATAACTGAAAGTGATGCAATTTTGATTGATGTAGGAACTACAAATAAAACATATATAAAAGATTATGAATCTAAAATAACAGCTAATACAGGATGTATTCTTTTAATTCATCAAAGTAATTTTAAAATAGAAGGTTTTACTTTTAAGCCTTCTATTAAAGATATTGTTGAAATGGCAAAAAAACATTCCGTTCCAGTGTTTTATGATTTGGGAAGTGGTTGTTTAATTGATACTACGCATTATTCTTTAGAATATGAGCCTACTGTAAAAGACGCCATTGCAGATGGAGTTGATTTAGTTTTTTTCTCTGGAGACAAACTGATAGGCGGACCTCAAGCGGGCATTATTGCTGGTAAAAAAGAATATGTTCAAATTATAGAAAATCATCCTCTTACCAGAGCTTTACGATTAGACAAAGTTTTACTATCTGCTCTTAATGCAACTCTGCAGTTGTATCTTAGTGATAAATACAAAGAGATCCCATTGTGGCATATATTAAATAAAAAAAATAAAGATATATATAATCTGGTTGAAAATTGGAAAGAAAAGTTAAATAAAAACAAATTAAGTATTTTTAATAATTTAGTTATTTTTGAAGTTTGTAAATCTTCCACTATGATTGGAGGAGGAAGTATACCTGAACAGAGCATAAGTAGTTATTCTCTGGTAATCAATTGTGAAGGATTGCCTATAAGTGCAGAAACAATAAATAAACGTTTAAAATCTAGAAACACTCCAATCCTAACAAGGATTAAAGACAATAAATTATATATCGATCCATTAACCATCTTACATGATGAAGAAAATTCTGTTTTTAAAGCATTAAATGAAGAAATGAAGAATCTAGATATTGTTAATTAATTCATTTATAGTTTTTGCTACATAATCAATATCTTTTTTGGATAATCCGTAATGAGGAACAAATCTCCATCTATTATTTGCGTTTCCTCCATTAATTCCTTTTTCTTTAAGTTTGATCGAAATCTCAAGAGGATTGTTTACATTTATAGAGAAAAACACTAAATTTGTTTGTACTGGTTCTACGCTTACATTATTAATTTGTGAAAGTTTTTGTTCAAGATATTTTGCAAGATCATGATCTCTTTTTATGCTTTCTTCGTAATACTTTAATCCTACTATTCCAGCTGCAGCTAGTATCCCTGCTTGTCTTGTAGTACCTCCAATAGTCTTTCTCCATTTTCTAACTTTTTCTGTAAAGTTTTCTGAGCCAAGAACTAATGATCCTACAGGAGCGCCTAACCCTTTAGACAAACAAAATTGAACTGAATCCATATGTTTTGTTAATTCAGAAGGAGAGCTTTCTAATGCAATGCATGCATTGAATATTCTTGCTCCATCTAAATGAATAGGTATTTTTTTCTTTGAAGCAATTGATTTTACTTTGCTGAAATAGTTATTATCAATCGCTTTTCCTCCACAACTATTGTGAGTGTTTTCAAGAGCAATAAGTTTAGTTTGGGCTAAATGAATATCTTCATCAGAGCCCTCGTAGGGATCTAATTCGTCCATTATTGAATTTATATCTAACGTTCCATTAGCTTCATTTTTAATTACTGCAGGATATACTCCTCCTAATGAAGCATAACCTCCAAGTTCATTCGTATAAATATGCGACTGATCTCCTATAATTATTTGATCTCCTCTTTCACAATGAGAAAGTATAGATAAGAAATTTCCCATTATTCCACTTGAAACGAACACAGCTGATTCTTTGTTAAAAAGTTCCGCGCATTGTTCTTCTAGTTTGTTTACAGTAGGATCTTCTCTAAAACCATCATTCCCAACTTCAGCATTGTACATTGCTTTTCTCATTTCAGGAGATGGCAATGTGTAAGTATCAGCTCTAAGTTCTATATGAGATCTTTCTTGAAAAGAATAAGGGGTATCTTCATTCATATTTAAAGTTCTTTTATGGATTGTTCAAAAATATTTATAGTATCTTTAATATCTTGCTCTTCGATTCCATAATGCGTAGCAAATCTCCATCTATTACCTCCGTTTCCTCCAAGTACGTTCTTAGCTTTTAATTTTTCTGCTAACAATCCTGGTTTTTCAGTATTTATACTGAAAAATACCAAATTAGTTTGTACTTCTTCAACAGTTATTTCTTTGAATTTTTTTAGACCTTCAGATAATAATTTTGCATTTTTATGATCTTTGCTTATTTGGGCATAATGATTGTTTATACCAATTATGCCAGCTGCAGCAATTATGCCTGCTTGCCTCATACCTCCACCGACCATTTTTCTCCATTTTCTAGCATTATTAATAAAGTTTTTATTTCCAACAATTACTGAGCCCACCGGAGCTCCTAGTCCTTTGGATAAGCAAAATGTTAAAGAATCTACACTTTTTGTTAGTTCAGAAACTGGCATTTCTAAAGCTACTGATGCATTAAAAATTCTGGCGCCATCTATGTGTAATTTTAATTCGTTTTTGTCACATATTTGCTTTACGGAATCCATGTATTCTTTGGATAAAATTTTCCCACCTACAACATTTGCAGTGTTTTCTAGAGCAACTACTTTTGTTGGTGCTCTATGAACATCTTTAGGTTCAATATTTGCCTCTATCTCATTTAAATCCATAGTGCCATCATCATCATTTTTTAATATTCTAGGGACAATACCTCCAAGCGAAGCAATTCCACCTGCTTCTGCTCTATAAATATGACATTTATCTCCTATAATTATCTGTTCTCCTCTTTGACAATGAGAGAGTATAGATACTAAATTCCCCATAGTACCTGTTGATACGAGAACAGCATCTTCTTTTCCAAAAATTTCTGCACTAAGTCTTTCCAGTTCATTAACTGTGGGATCTTCTCCGTATACATCATCACCTAATTCAGCATCAAAAATTGCTTGCTTCATTTCAGGTGTTGGTAATGTTACAGTATCGCTTCTAAAATCTTTCATATAGCTCTCACTTTTGTTTAATATAATTTATTATATTGTTTTTTTCAATTTTGATACTTTTTTGTGAATTTCGCAACTTCAATTCAATCATATTTTCTTCAATCAGCCTTTCACTTGTTGTGATTCTTAATGGGAATCCTAATAAATCAGCATCAGAAAATTTTACACCAGGAGTTTCTTTCCGATCATCTAGCACAACACTTATGCCTTCATTTAGTAACTGTTCGTAAATATCATCTGAATATTCTTTTATTTTTGGATTTTCATATTTAAGGGCTGATATTATGACTTCGTAAGGAGAAATAGTTTCTGGAAATATTGGTCCGTTTTCATCTCTGTTTTGTTCTATTATGGCTGCTAACAATCTGCCTGTTCCTATTCCATAACAGCCCATTTCTATCGTATTTTTTTGACCATTTGTATTTAAATAACTTGCATCAAATTTTTCTGAATATATTGTTCCCAATTTAAATATGTGTCCTACCTCAATTGCTTTTTTGAAATATAAATTCGAATCACATTTTGCGCAATTTGCTTTGTCAGGTATCTCAGCAATATCCTGAATAATGTTGGCTGAAAAATCTTCGTCAATATTTATATTTTTAACATGATATCCATGTTTATTCGCACCAGCGATATAATTATTTGATTTAGTTATTGAATCATCTGCTATAACAAATAAATCTTTCCCAATTGGTGATGCTGAGCCTGATGGAATATTATGTTCTTCTAATAGCTTAGTGTTAGCTGGTTTAATTTCCGGATCCCCTGCTACTCTGGCTAATTTTAATTCATTAACTTCCAAGTCTCCTCTTATGACTACACAAATCAATTTATTTTTTGAATTGTAAAACATAGCTTTTATAGTCTTATAAGGCTTTACACCTGTGAATTTGCATAATTCTGATATTGTTTTTACTCCGGGTGTGGATATTTCTTCTTTTTTCAATTTAGATTCTAAGGGATATTCATTTTTTGAAAAAATAGCTTTTTCTGAATTAGCAGAATAATTGCAGTTGTTACATAATACTACTTTATCTTCTCCTGCCTCTGACAAAGCTACAAATTCATGTGAATCTTTCCCTCCAATTGCTCCACTATCAGCTTCAATTTGTATTACATCCAGTCCACATTTTTCGTATATATTTTTATACGCTTGAGCTTGTTTTGCATAACTTTCATCAAGGCCTTCTTTATCTAAGTCAAAGCTGTAAGCGTCTTTCATTATAAATTCTCTTACTCTTAGCAAACCACCTCTAGGCCTTGGTTCATCTCTTAGTTTTGTTTGCATTTGATATATAAGTTGAGGTAGTGATTTATATGAAGATATAGTTTCTTTCACGATAGTTGTAAGTAATTCTTCATGTGTTGGTGCTAATACAAATGGTTTGTCTCTTCTATCGTTTAAATTGAATAATTCTTGACCCATTGATATTGATCTGCCTGATTTGTCCCACAAAGATTTAGGTTGTATTACAGGCATGCGTAATTCTTGCCCTCCAACTGCATCCATTTCAAATCTTATTATTTCTTCTATATTGCGCAAAGATTTCCAAGCTAAAGGTAAGTACGAGTATATACCTGAACCTGCTTGGTGAATCATGGAAGATTTGATCATAATTTTGTGACTTTCTAATTCAATATCGGAAGGTGTGTTTCGAAGACTTTTGAATAGCATTTTACTTAATTTCATTTTAATGTATCTTCCATTTTTCTTATTTCTTTTTCAAATTCACTTAGCATATTTTCTGAGTTAACTATTTTTTCCTTTTTCCCTTTTTTGAATATTACTGCCTTGCCTACCCCTGCAGCAATACCTAAGTCAGCATCTTTTGCTTCCCCTGGACCATTTACTTCACATCCCATAACAGCAATTTTCAACTTAGACTTTGATTTTTGAGTTATTTCATCTACTTGGTTTGCAAGTTTGATTATATCCACGTCAGCTCTTGCACATCCGGGACAAGAAACCAAAGTAACACCCGTTTGTTTTAGATTTAACGCTTTAAGAATGTTATTCCCAGCTTTTACTTCTTCTTCAGGTTCGTCACTAAGCGATACTCTAATTGTATCTCCTATTCCTTCATATAATAGCATTCCAATTCCAATGCTTGATCTTATTGAACCCGAATCTTTTGTTCCAGATTCTGTAATTCCTAAATGTAATGGATAAGGAACCAATTTAGATATTCCTCTATAAGCTTCAACAGTAGTTTCGATATCGAATGCTTTCATTGAAATTTTTATATTATAGAAGTTTAAAGATTCTAATATGTTTATTTCCCAAAGAGCAGTTCTAACCATGTGCTCAACTTGGGAATATTGTCCAGAATAAGGATCAGTTATTTTAGGTAATTGTTCTACACCCATTTTATGCCTAGATATACCTTTTGTTTTTCCGATAGATCCTACTGGCGGAAGACTTCCGAAATTCACTCCAATCCTAATAGGTATATTTTTTTTATTTGCATTTTTAACTATGTCAGTTATTTTTGTTTTATCTCTTATATTTCCTGGATTTAATCTAAGCCCATTTACACCTGATTCTATGGCTTGTAGCGCTAATTCGTAATGAAAATGTATGTCAGCTATTACTGGGATCGGAGAGTTTTTAACAATTTCTTTTAATGCAATTGCAGATTCTTGGTCAGGAACTCCACATCTTATAATATCGCACCCATTTTCATGTAGGCTTAAAATTTGATTTAATGTTTTTGAAACATCTGATGTAGGAGTTTTTGTCATTGATTGAACAGAAATATTCGAATTTCCTCCAACTTGGCAATCACCTAGATATAATGGTTTTGTATTTTTTTTGTAGTTGTTCATTTAAGTATTTATAATATTACTAATATCGCTAAGTGTTACGTAAATAATTAAACCAAATAAAATTAGCATACCTATTAATTGTATCCTATAAGTTATAAATGCCGGAACAGGCTTTCCGTTTCTTAACAAAGTTAAAACTTCAAAAAGGATTTTCCCTCCATCTAATGGTGGAAAAGGAACTAAATTAAATATTCCTAAAGAAAAACTAATTAAAGCAATCAATTCAGCAATCGATTGCAATCCTTTTTTTGATGACTGATTAGTAATTTGAGCTATCCCTATAGGACCAGTGAATCTAGAGTCAGTTGTTGTTTCTTCGTTAGATTCAAATAAATATTTTATATTTTTAAATAAAACTCCTGAAGTTTGATAAGATTTTTTGACGGCTTGTTTTATATTTAAAGTTTCAGTAGTTTCATAAATATTAGTCATATTAATTAAAACTCCTAACTTCCCTTCTTTCATGAAATCACCCAAATTTAAATCAGGATTGTATTGTATTGCTTCATCAATAGATATTTCTTTATCTGGGTTATTAACTTGTTGTACAACTTTTCTATTTACTTCACTGTCTCTAGGTGTGATTTCGATTTCTAGATATGTACTATCCTGGAGTGAGTTAAATGCTGACAATTTTTTTCTACGCTCAATTGTAATATTAGATTTTTTATTTGCATTATCATTAATATTAGAAATAAGCTTATCTATATTTGATATATCATTTTGATTGATTTGTTTTATTATATCTCCTTGCATCAAACCTGATTTTTCAGCAGGGGAGTTAGGTGCTATTTTTTGAATATAAATGTCACCACTTAGACTTTTATGAGGGGATATAAATATTAAGGTGATAATTATAAAAGTTAATAAAAAATTAAATATTGACCCACTGACAAAGACAATGATTTTTTTAATACTTAATTTTGATGAAAAGCGATCACCATTATCAGGATTGTCTATTTTAGGAAGTTTTACATAACCACCTAATGGAATAATGTTAAAGCTTATAATTGTTGAAAATATTTTTGTTGCAAAAATTCTAGGTGGAAATCCTATAGCAAATTCTTCTACATCAATTTTAAATAATTTCGCTAGTAAAAAATGCCCTAGTTCGTGAAATACAACAATAAAAAATATAATTGGTATAAATAGTATGTATCCTGTTAATTCCATTTGCTTTCTGCTAATTTGTATGTTTCGTTTATTGTTGATTTATATACTGTATATATATCTTCGACTTTCGATATATTTGATTCTATATGATTATCTAAAACAGATTCTATGATTTTAGGAATATCAATGAAGTTAATTTTATGATTGATAAACAATTCTACTGCCGCCTGATCTGCTGCGCATAGTGCTGTGATCCAACTTCCTCTTCTTTTTCCATAGTGCAAACCAATTTGGTATGCTGGAAATTTTGAGGCATTAAAATTTTCAAACTCTGGTTTTTTCAACTCATGTTTATTTAAATAAACATGAGTTGAAAAAGGAGATAATTTTCCCGTGAGAAACTCAGATATGGGAATTTTCATATCGGGTTTGTACTTAGAAGCTATTATTGTCTTATTTTTATATTGAATTAGTGCATGGATATTACTTGACGGATTGATTATAACTTCAATTTTTTCTAATGGGAAATCAAAAAGTAGATTACATTCAAGTACCTCGAAAGCCTTATTCATAAGAGTAGCAGAATCTACAGAAATTTTTTTCCCCATTTTCCAATTTGGATGATTTGATGCTTCTTTCGGAGATATGTTTTTTAATTCAGATTCAGTTTTGTTTCTAAAGGGACCACCAGACGCAGTAATAATAATTTTATCAACAAAGTTTTTATTCTCGTTAAGTAAGTTTTGAACACTTACCGGTTCGCTGTCTAATGGTATTAATTTACCCTGGTTTTTTTGTATTGATTTTAGTATGAATTCGTAACCACATAGTAAAGATTCCTTGTTAGCTATTCCAACAATTTTAGAATTGCTTAAAGCATTTAATGTTGGGCTAAGTGAGTTTATACCTTCCGTGGCTACAACTAATTTATGTAATTTGTTATCACCAGCTATTGCATTAGGTGATGTTTTTTTTGCTTTTGTAGATACAATCTTGTTTGCATGAAATTGAATTGCTTGGAATTCAATTATTTGTTTAGATAACAATTTAATATTAGAATTGCACGTTAGCCCTAAAACCCTAAAATCATCTCTTTTTTTATTGATTTCATCTAAAGTTTGAGTCCCAACGGATCCTGTCGATCCCAAAATTGAAATATTATTCATAACTTTAGCCACTCTATTAATATAAAATAACTTATCACAAACAAAAATAAACTTGAATCTACTCTGTCAACCAAACCTCCGTGACCAGGAAATATACTTCCATAATCTTTGATATTTCTGTTTCTTTTTATCTTAGAGAAAACAAGATCGCCAAATTGGGCTATAAATGCGAATATAAAATTATATAAGATAATGGTTAATGTACTTGTTTGGGTCCATAATAAAGAAACAGTTGAACCAATAATTACCGAACTTGCAAAACCACCAATAGCACCTTCGATTGTTTTGCCGGGGCTAATATTTTTAGCTAATTTATGTTTTCCATAAAGCTTTCCGAAAGCAAATGCAGAAGAATCACTTACTGCGGAAATCAAAACCACATATAGAAAAATATCTGAATTACTGTTAATTATCAACAAAATATAAGAGGCGATATTATTAGAAAACAGGACAGAAAAAATATTTTTTGTTGAATGTGAAAATTTATATTTAGTTTTCATTGCATTATTCAATACAAACAAAATAACTAATAAGGCTGAATAAATGTAATAATAATTATTTTTAATGTTTGAGATTGATATGAATTGAAAAATCAATATAAGGACAATTCCTGAAATGATGCTATATATTAATTTGTTATGTTTTTTTTCGAGATCTAAAAGTTCAAAACATAAAGTTGTACAAAAAATACAAACTGATATCATTGCAAATATGTAGTTATACCAAGTCAAGAATATTATTGGTAGCATAATAAAAATTGCTGATAATACTCTTAAACTTAAATTAGATCGAGCCATAATTTCGCCTTCTCTTTTCAAATTCTTTTAATGCTTTATTTAAATCATTTTTGTTGAAATCAGGCCAAAGTTTCTGTGAAAAGTACAATTCTGAGTACGCTGCTTGCCATAGCATGAAATTACTCAGTCTTATTTGATTTCCTGTTCTAATAATCAAATCTGGATCAGGAATTTTACTTGTCATTAGATGAGACTTAAGTTTTTGTTCTGTGATTTTATTTTTGTTTTTAATATTATTCAAAGCATTAACTATGTCACTTCGTCCACTATAATTCCATGCAATAATTAATTTGTTTGATTGATCATTGTTATTTATTTTGTTTAATTGATTTATTTTTGAAATTGTTTTTTTTGGTAAATTTGTTAAATCTCCAATGAAAGAGAGATTTATATTATCTTCATTAATTTTTTCTGAAATATTATTTAATGCTTCATCTAATAATTTGACCAAGTTTTTTTTTTCATCATAAGGTCGTTTATTATTTTCTGTTGAGAAAGCAAAGAGCGTAATATATTTGACTTTATACTCTATTAGATGTTGAACAATGGGTAATATGTTATCAAGACCTTTTTTATGACCCTCTGACCTTGGTGATTTTTTCTGCTCAGCCCACCTCCCATTTCCATCCATGATGATAGCTACATGAGATATTTTTTGAGAACTTATTTTATTCATAAAAATAGTTATATATTTAATATATCAGTTTGCTTACTCTCTCCAGCTTTATTCATATCTGCCACAAATAAATCAGTAACACTTTGAACATCTTGTTGCATACGCTTTGATTCATCTTGGCTTATTTCTGAATTTTTCTCGGATGATTTGATTTGATCTATAACTGTTCTTCGGATATTTCTGATAGCTACTAAGGATTGCTCAACTTTTTGTTTTACAATTTTTGATAATTCTTGTCTTCTTTCTTCACTCAGAGGTGGGATACTTAATTTTATGACTTCTCCATCAACGGCTGGATTGATTCCTAAATCTGATGTTTGGATACTTTTAACAATAGAGTCAACATTATTTTTATCCCAGGCATTAACATTTATTAGAGTAGAGTCAATGATATTAATTGAAGCTAATTGATTTAAGGGAAGAGTAGAACCATACACATTGACCTTGATTGTTTCAATAATTTTTGTGCTAGCACGACCTGTTCTTATAGAACTTAAATCATCTAAAAAAATCTGCATAGATTTTTGCATTTTTTCACTAGTGAATTGCTTTGTTGTATCTAATTCAAATTCCATTGTTACCTACTTGATTTATTGTTATTTAGTTGTTACTTAGAAGAGTACCTTGTTTTTCTCCTAATATTATATTTTTCAAATTACCTTTTTTAAACAGGTCGAACACAACAATTGGAAGGTTATTGTCCATACACAATGCTAGTGCTGTTGAGTCCATGACTCTTAATTTTTTAGTTAAAGCTTCTTGATAGCTTATAGTATCATATTTTGTTGCAGATTTATTTTCCTTTGGATCTTCAGAGTACACACCGTCCACACCAAATTTTGCCATTAATAGAATTTCAGCCTCTATTTCTATTGCCCTTAGCGAGGCTGCAGTGTCAGTAGTCATATGAGGATTACCAGTTCCTGCTGCAAATACTACAACTCTTTTCTTTTCTAAATGCCTGATAGATTTTCTTCTTATGTAGGGTTCTGCTATTTGTTGTACTGTTACAGCAGATTGTGTCCTTGTAGTAATATTGTATTTTTTTTCTAAAGAATCTTGCAGCGCTACTCCATTTATTATAGTAGCTAGCATACCCAAATAGTCTGCAGTTGCTCTATCCATTCCGTCTTTTTCAGCTTCTGCTCCTCTCCATATATTCCCACCTCCAACAACTATTCCAATTTCAATTCCAACATCAACTAAGTCTTTTATTTCCTTAGCCATATAATCAATTGATTTTGGATCGATTCCGTTATCTTTGTTGCCTTTAAATGACTCGCCACTTATTTTTAATAATATTCTTTTTGCTATTGGATTATTATTTTGTGACATGAAATATACATTTATTCTGAAATAGCGAATCTTTGAAATCTTTTGACTTCTATTTTTTCGCCTAATTTGCCAGAAGTTTCTTCTATTAGATCTTGAATTGATTTTTCATTATCTTTTATAAACTGTTGGCTTAGTAAAGAGTTATCTTTACTTGGTTGTTCATCATTTAGTACAGTCGGGTTTGAATCCATGTCTATATAAATTGGATTCATTGCTGCAATTTGCATAGTTATATTATGAGCAAGATCTTTAAAATCATCAGTATTGGCTACAAAATCAGTTTCGCAGTTAATTTCTAGAAGAACGCCAATTTTGTTATTTGCATGAATGTATGAACTTATTATGCCTTCTTGTGCGTTACGACCAATTTTTTTTCTCGCTGAAGCAATACCTTGTTCTTGAAGTATTTTTTCTGCTTTTTCTAAATCCCCATTACTTGATTCTAATGCAGATTTGCAAGCCATAATTCCAGCTCCTGTTTTTTCTCTGAGATTTTTGATTAAGTCAGTATTCATTTAGGCTCCAAGGTGGTTTGTTATTATTATTTTTGTTTAGGTGCTTTCGTACTTTCTTTCGCTGTTGGTTTGGTTGGAGAATTTGGCTTTTTGTTTTTCTTCGCAAATAGTTGTTTTCCTTCTAAAATCGAATTAGAAATAACACTTGAAATAAGTTTGATTGATTTTATCGAGTCATCATTTCCTGGTATTACAAAATCAATGCCAGTTGGATCTGAATCTGAATCTACTAACCCAATCACTGGAATTTTTAATATATTAGCTTCGTTGATTGCAATTTTTTCTTTTTTGACATCAACTACAAATAGGCAGTCTGGTAGTTTCTTGTAATTTTTCATTCCCTCAAAAAACTTATTTAGTTTATTGATTTTTTTACTTATTAAAGTAAGTTCTTTTTTTGTAAGTGAAGATGAGTCTGTATCTTTCTGCTCATTTTCAAGACTTATTAAATATTTTATTCTGCTCAGAATAGTTTGATGATTTGTTAAAGTTCCTCCTAGCCATCTAGATATAACATAATGGGAATTACTTTCAAGCGCAGCAGTTTTAATAGTTTGCTGAGATTGTTTTTTAGTGCCAAGCATAAATACTGTTCCGCCGTTTGCAGACATGTTTTTTACAAATTTTGATACTTCTTTTAAAACTTCTAAAGTTTTAAATATATTGATTACATGAACTCCTTTTCTAGAAGAATGTATGTAGGATTTCATTTTTGGATTCCATTTTGTTTTTTCATGTCCAAAATGTATACCTGCATCTAATAAATCTTTAGGTTGAATATTGTTTAAGTCTATTTCGGTATTTATATTTTCTGTTGAATTCATTTTATTTAAAATTGGTGTTTATAATTAGCACGAGTGAGAGTATAACACATAAAATAGTAATAATTGTATATATCTAATGACTAAATAGTGATAGTTTAAAAAAAAATGTAAATATATTATGAAAACAAGTAATATTATTCTTATAATGTGTTAGAATCTATTCTGTTAATAAAATGAAAAATAATAAAAGTGAATAAAAAAGAAGTAAAAGAAGTATTTAAGAAGCATGATAAAGACACAGGATCTGCAGAGTTTCAGATTTCACATCTAACGGGTCGGATAAATATCCTTACTGATCATTTAAGATCTAACCCAGGTGACAATAGTTCAAAACATGGTATGTTAAAACTTGTTGGAAAAAGATCTAGATTATTGAATTTTTTACGTCAAGATAACCTGGAACTATATAACAACATACTAACTTCCTTAGGCATCAGAAAATAAAATAAATTATTTTATGCCTTTCACCTATATCTAAGGAGTAATAATGGATAAAGACAAATTCGATTTTTTAATTAATGGAGAAAAACTTTCTATTGAGTTTGGGGAATTAGCTAAATCAGCTAATGGCTCAGTCTTATTGAGATACAGGGATAATGTGTTGCTGGTTACAGCAACTATGAATGATCCTAGACCTGGTATTGATTTTTTTCCACTTATAGTGGATTTTGAAGAAAAATTATATGCACGAGGAAAAATTCCTGGAGGATTTTTCAGAAGAGAGGGCAGGCCAAGTTCCCAAGCAATTTTATCTGCTAGATTAATTGACAGAACCCTACGCCCTTTATTTCCGGAAGGATTTGTTAATGAAGTTGCAATTGTAATTCTTCCATTGGCTGTTGATTTGACTTGTCCGTTGGATTGGTTAGCTGTTGTAGGAGCAAATGCAGCATTATCACTTTCTGATATTCCTTTTAATGGCCAGGTTGCTGCTTCGAATATAGCTTATGTAGATAATGAAATGATTGTTAATCCCACATATGAGCAACTTGACAATAGTGATTTTGATCTTTTGGTTTCAGGATCAAAGGATGGAGTGGTAATGATCGAAGCTGAAGGCCAAGAAATAGATGAAGATTTAATGTATAAAGCGATTGAAAAATCACAGGAAATTAATATTGATATAATGAACAACCTTGATAGCTTTATCAATAAACATGGTAAAGACAATGTTGAGTTTAATTACGAATTTAATGAATCAATATATTCTGAACTTTCTAGTGCTTTGAAAGATCAATTAAAAGACGTATACAAGAAAGATAGTACAAAATCTGAAAAAGAAGATGAAACAAAAGAAATAATAAACTCTTATGTAGAAAGTAAAAACTCTGAAGAAACATATGATAATGAGATAGACCAATTGAAAGCAGATGTTTTTAGAAGTATTACTTTAGATGATAAAATCAGAGTGGATGGTAGAAATTTTGATCAAATACGAGATTTGAGTGGATCAGTAGATTTGATTCCTAAAGTGCACGGAAGTGGACTTTTCACTAGAGGTGAAACTCAAGTGTTATCATTAGTAACGTTAGGATCATCAAGAGATTACCAAAGATTAGATACCTTAACCCCGCTAGAAGAAAAAAGATTTATGCTTCATTATAACTTTCCTCCGTACTCAGTTGGAGAGGCCAGGCCAATGAGATCTCCAGGTAGAAGAGAAATAGGCCATGGACAATTAGCTGAAAAAGCCTTAGCTCAAGTGCTTCCAGATACTGATGAATTTCCTTATGCAATAAGAATTGTGGCTGAATGTTTACAATCTAATGGTAGTACATCAATGGGAACTGTATGTTCTGCTACTTTAGCTTTGATGGATGCAGGTGTTCCTATTAAAAAACCAGTTGCTGGAATTTCAGTTGGAATGATATCTGATAATGATAAATATGATGTTATGTTAGATATTCAAGGAATTGAAGATCATTATGGTGATATGGACTTTAAAGTAGCTGGAACTGATACAGGAATTACTGCGATTCAGTTAGATATAAAGAAAAAATTTATATCCATGGAAGTAGTTAGAAAAGCGTTAGACATTGCTCAAAAAGGACGTTCAGATATTCTTCAAACTATTGACTCAGTTTTGCCAAATCCAAGAGAATCATTAAAACCAGATGCACCTAGAATATCTAAATATCAAATTGATGTAGATAAAATCGGCTTACTTATTGGACCTGGAGGTAAAACCATTAAAGGTATTTCAGAAGAAAGCGGTGCTGTTATTGATATTAATGACGATGGTGTTGTTTCTGTTTCTTCAGAAGATGGAGATTCTATGGAATTAGCTCTTGAAAAAATTAAATTGTTAACTAAAGAGATAAAAGAGGGCGAGATCTATACGGGTAAAGTTGTAAGTATTAGAGATTTTGGCGCTTTTATAGAGCTAACTCCTTCGAAAGATGGATTACTTCACATAAGCGAAATTGAAAATAAAAGAGTTGAAAATGTTGAAGATGTTTTGCAAATTGGTGACCAAGTAGAAGTTAAAGTTAAAGGTGTTACACCAGACGGCAAGATTTCTTTATCAAGGAAAGCTTTACTTAAAGATTAATCTTATTTATGCTAAATTAATATAAATTATTTTTTAAAAGGCATAATCTTATGAATGATCAAATTCTAAATGTAGCTGTTCATGGAGCTTTGGGCAAAATGGGTAGATATGTATTAGAAACAGTTTCTGAAGCTAATGATATGAAACTATCTTTTGGGATTGATAAAAACTCTGAAACAATTCAAATTAATAACAAAGATATTCCTATTTATGATTCGTTAAATTTAAAAGATCATAAAATTGATGTACTTGTTGATTTTACTAATGCAGCAACATGTATGAATATTATTGAGAATTGCGGCAAAAGTAATGTTGATATTATTATTGGATCTACAGGATTTACCGATCAAAATATTGAGGAATTAAAAAGAGTTTCTGATACTTATGGTATAACGATATTTTTAGTACCAAATTTTTCTATTGGCGCAAATTTATTAATAAAAATTGTCAATGAGCTATCTGATTACTATGATTTTGCAGATCTTACTGAAATGCATCATGAGAATAAAATCGATTCACCTTCAGGAACAGCTATATCAATTCTACAGTCAATACTAGATGGGAAAAAAGAGAAAAAATTTAAACAGAATATTCCAACTACAGAATCAATACCAAATACTAGAGGTGGAGATATGTCTGGCATCAATGTTCATAGTAGGCGTATGCCTGGATATGTAGCACATCATGAAGTAGTATTTGGTAACATAGGTGAAACTTTAACATTAAGGCATGATTCTATTGATAGAAAATCATTTATGACAGGAGTGTTAAGAGCACTTAGAAATATTAAGGCATTGAATGGTTTTGTATACGGCTTAGATAATGTGATTTAGAATAAGTTTTTCCTGTTTTTTGATGAATTCTGTGTATATGACTATTTGAAGCATTAATATTCTGCTGTATAATCTCATTAATTTATTTGATATGAGGTTATTATTGCTAGAACATGCTTATGGATATGATGATGTTGCTATAGTTCCTGGTGAATTTACGATCAATCCTGAATTAGCTGAAACTAAATTTAAAATTCAAGAATTAGAATTTGACTTGCCTGTATTGGCCTCTGCCATGGATGCAGTTGTCTCTCCTTCTTTTGCTGTTCAATTTAATAAAAAAGGAGGCTTGGGAGTACTGAATTTAGAAGGGATTTACACAAAATATTCAGATTATGAAGATGTTTTACAATCAATAATTTCTAGTGAACCAGAAAAAGCTACTTCTATAATGCAAAGTGTCTATAATAAAGAAATATCTGAAGAACTAGTTGCTGAAAGGGTACAGGAAATCAAATCTAATAATGTTATTTGCGCAGTATCTGTAACTCCTCAAAATACAAAGAGATTAAGCCCTATAGCAATTGATGCTGGAGCTGATATTATTGTTGTTCAATCAACAGTAACTACACCAAGGCATTTTTCAAGAAGTATAACAGGCTTAAATATGTCTGAACTTAAAAAACAAATTAAAGTCCCTTTGATAGTTGGAAATTGTGTCAGCTATAATGTAGCTTTAGAATTTATGAATACTGGTGTAGATGGAATCTTAGTTGGAGTAGGCCCTGGTGCTGCTTGCACTACCAGAGAAGTGACTGGCTTAGGTGTACCACAAGTGACTGCTACATTAAATTGTTCTAAAGCTAGAGATGATTATTTTGAAGAAACAGGTAGGTATGTATCAATAATCACTGATGGTGGAATTAGAACTGGTGGCGATTTTTGTAAATCCTTTGCAGCTGGCGCCGATGCAGTTATGATTGGAACTCCATTAGCGCAAACTGAAGAAGCTCCTGGAAGTGGCTTTAATTGGGGGATGGCAACAGCTGATCAATCATTGCCTAGAGGTACTAGGGTGTCTGTTGGTACAAGATGGAGTTTAGATACGCTACTAAATGGCCCATCAACTACAAGTGATGGGACTCAAAATTTTATGGGTGCTTTAAAAAATTGCATGGGATTTGTTGGAGCTTATTCAATAAGAGACATGCATAAAGCTGAAATGATAGTTGCTCCGTCAATAAAAACCGAAGGCAAGTTTTTTCAATTAGGACAATAATTAAATTTATTTAAATATTGTGACACTTCTTTTTGCGTAATTAGGATAAATCTATTTTGCTTGTTATAGTCTTTTATTACATATTTAAAGTAATTTTGAAATAATTTCTTCATGATTTTTAATAAGTATTGTGTGCTAGTTGGGTTTATTTCTAAAATTAAATTCTCGAATCCCACTGTAGATTCAGCTAATTGAATTAGTATATTTTCACAAACTTCGTGTCCTTCAACACCTCCATATAATGCTTCCCTGGGCTCAAATTTTAGTTCGGTTTTTATATTTTTCATTTCTTCAATAGACAGGTAGGGAGGGTTTGAAATAATAAATCTATAACTTCCTTTTAGACCTTTAAAAAGATCGTTGTGTACCAAATTTAAGTTAGCAGATTTATTTAGTTTTAAAATATTCTTTTTTGCAACATGTAGAGAATTAATATTTATATCTGTTGCTATATACTCTATATTTTTCGATGGGAATAAATGAGCTAAAGATCCTGTTATAGCACCGCTTCCTATTCCAACTTCCAGTATTTTAAAACTACCAATTTCGTTTTTTATCAAGTTTGAGCAAATTTCAACTAATATTTCTGTTTCTTGCCTTGGAATGAGTACAGATTTATCTGTATAAAATTTTGATTTGTAAAAATATTTATAATTTAAAATATAAGCTAATGGAATTCTTTTTAATCTGTCTTTAATAATTAGGTTATTTGCTTTGATTTGTTGATTTGTTATTTTTTTATTAAGGTTTAATAATAGATTTGTTTTGTTTAAATCAAGAATGTGCATTATTATAAGTTCTGATTCTAGTTCAGCTTCATCTATTTTGCCGTGTTCTAATTTTAATTTGTTTTCAATTATTAATTGACTTATGTTCAATGGTTTATCACTTACTCGTTAACCATAGTGATTAAGGATTCTATAATTGAAATAAACTCACCGTCTAATACTTTGTCGATGTCATTGTGAGTGTGTTTTGACCTGTGATCAGTAACTCTACGTTGAGGGAAATTATATGTTCTTATTCTTTCAGATCTATCTCCGGACCCGACTTGCTCTTTTCGATTTTTTGCCCTTTCTTCTTCTTTTTTTCTTTTTTCCATATCATATATTCGAGCTTGTAAGACTGATAAGGCTTTTTCTTTATTTTTCAATTGAGATCTTTCGTCTTGGCAGACAGAAATAATTCCTGTTGGAATATGTGTAATTCTTATAGCAGTAGCAACTTTTTGAACATTCTGACCTCCGTTTCCACTTGCATGAAAAATATCAATTTCTAAGTCATTCGGACTGATTTCTATATCAACTTCGTCTGGAAGAGGCAAAACAGCCACTGTTGCTGCTGATGTGTGTATTCTTCCACTTGATTCTGTAGATGGGATTCTTTGAACTCTATGTACTCCACTTTCATACTTTAAATTTTTATACACATTTTCACCAATAAGTTCAAAAACAATTTCTTTAATTCCACCTAACCCAGTTGTATTTGAATTTAAAATATTTGATTTCCAGCCGTTTCTTTGTGCAAATCGTGTGTACATCCTATATAAATCTTGTGCGAATAATGAAGCTTCTTCTCCTCCAGTTCCTGCTCTGATTTCCATTATTACATTACTTGTATCATCTTGATCTGTGTTGAAAAACTTGTCTTCTAGTTCATTGTGTATTTTTTCTAATTTTGTATTTAGTGTTTCTATTTCTTCTAACGCTAATTCGTGTATTTCGTTTGAATCCGGGTCTTTTATTACCGATTCCAATTCTTTAATCTGATTTTGTAAATTATTATACTCAAAACAAATATCAGCAATTTTTTTCAACTC
>MDTC01176715.1_pt1 | contig 19060 bp, 14 predicted proteins | sample 811181 | NCBI WGS metagenome assembly MDTC01 (sample SAMN05326644, study PRJNA326480) | marine metagenome | isolation source: seawater | place: Pacific Ocean: North | collected 2011
AACCAGAACTGTAAGACTGATGAATCGGGTGTGGTGGATGTTTATAATTCTTGCAGTTTCTATATTCGGGAGCGGAGCAATCTCCATCGTGTGGTTACGAATGGAGATTTCCGCAACCGCTAAAAATTGTGGCAATCTCGAGGATCAAAGAGAAATGGTTGCCCGAGAGTTGCGGGAGTTGCGGGGAACGAAGTCAAGGCTTCTTAGACCCTCAATGATTGCAAAGTTGGTTGAGGGAAGATTGAGTGTGCCAACTGCGCAAAAAACGGTGCATGTGACAGAACGGGAAATGAATTCATACCAAAAATATGAAATTGCCCGAAGTAACAACCCGAGAAGAGGAGACATTTTTACCCGTAAGTAGGATGAAAAATGTTTGCATCTCTTCTTATCGTTTCTACCTCACTTTCTTTGCTGTTCTTTTAACTTTTTGTACTCTTGGTGGCAGGCTTCTGCATTTGCAGGTCTGGCAGTCCGAAAAATACAGTAGTCTTGCAGCATCTGCCCGACAAAATTTTATTAAGGAAGAGGCGAGGCGAGGCGATATAGTTGATCGTAAGGGAAGCTTACTCGCTACAACAAAATCCGTTGTTGTACTGGGGCTCGATCCGCACAGTTACGATGTTGAGGATGCAGATAAATTAATTCATTTGGCGAACCTTCTGAACATCGAGCCGACTATCGTTACGGATGCAGTAAAGAAAAAGTATTTTACTTCCAAGAACTCAGTAGAAAAACTTACCCCGGTCAGGTGGGTAAAGCTTAAGGAGGGAGTAGATGACTCAACTTATCAAGCAATTAAAAACCTTAAAATAAATGGTGTGTATGGAAATTACAAACACTCCAGGTTTTACCCAAACCAGCAATTAGGAGCTCATGTGTTGGGTTATGTAAATAAAGAGGGAAAGCCATGCATGGGAATTGAATTAATGGCCGACTATTACTTACGAGGACAGGACGGATGGATCGAAAGTGAAAGAGATGGAAGAAGGAGGGAAATGCCACAGTTCAGATCAGTAGAATTCTTTTCTCAGGATGGATTGAACCTAGAACTATCAATCGATCGAGTTATCCAAGATGCAGTAGAACATGAAATAGAACATCTGATAAAAAAATATTCGCCCGAAAGTGTCTCAATTGTTGTTAGTAATCCGACAACGGGTGAGATTTTAGCCATGGCAAATGGTCCAACCTTTGACCCAAATCATTACAATGATTATCCTATGGCCAACCAAAGAAACCGTGTACTTACTGATCTTTACGAACCAGGATCGACATTTAAAATTATTCCAGTCGGAGGAGCATTAAACGAAGGATTTATTAATCCAGATGATATAGTTGATTGCTCGTTATCAACTTACATAGTGGGAAAGAAATCACTTAGGCTGCCGAAGGATCACCACCCATTGGGTAAGATTTCCTTACATCAGGTTGTACAGAAATCAAGCAATCGTGGGGCTGCACAAGTTGGGCTAAAATTAGGTGCCAATCGATTATACGACTATTCAAGGGCATTTGGTTTTGGTGAAAAAACAAATATTGGACTGGTTGGCGAGAGGTCAGGGATTTTGCATAATCCATCAAACTGGGACGGATTAACCATTACCAGACTGCCGATGGGGCACGCAGTATCCGTTACCCCTATGCAAGTCCATTCAGCTATGAGTGTTATTGCCAATGGGGGAATTTTAATGAAACCGTTTTTGATTCGGAAAGTTTATGACCAAGAGGGAAAAACTGTCGTTCCATTTTTACCGAGTCCAGTAAGACGGGTTATAGATGAAGATGTCGCAGATCAACTCACCACAATGCTAGTAAGTGTTGTGGGAAGGGAAGGAACTGCAAGATCAGCCATGGTGCCTGGGTTCCAAGTAGCTGGTAAAACGGGGACAACCCAAAAGATAATAGACGGGAAATATTCAAGTAACCATCATGTAGCCTCTTTTTCAGGATATTTCCCAGCTGATAAACCCAGAGCAGTAATTACCGTAGTGGTTGATGAACCAAAAATGAAAAAGGGTAGGTTAGGTTATGGGGGTAGCGTGGCTGGACCATCTTTTCGAAAAATTGCCAACCGTTTGATTAGTTATTTTGGCATTCAACAAAGTCCCAAAGAACTAAGTTATTTAAGCGATCCAAAGTTAAAAATTCAGTAGTTATGAAAAATAACCTCGAAGAAATGCAAAATGTGGAAAGTGTAAAATCCAGAGTCTCTCCCGACCGACTCCTTGGTGATATAATCGATGGAAATTCATCGCATGGAGTAAGGAACGGTCGCCAATTAATCAAAGCGATTTGTTCGGATAGCAGGAGAGTTGTTCCAGGTGCCGCTTTTTTTGCCATTCCCGGAAGACGGACAAGTGGTGAGGCTTATTTAGAGGAGGCCCTAGAGAGAGGTGCTAAAGTAGTAGTATCGGAATCCTCGAATATTAAACTTCCCATTGGAGTAACCAATATAAAGGTGAATGATGCAAGAAGTGCACTGGCACGCTTTTCGAAAAACTTTTATAATTCACCAGATGAGGCAATGAGTCTAATTGGAATTACTGGTACAAATGGTAAAACCACCGTAAGTACACTTACTAGGTATTTGCTTGAGGAACCAGGAAGGCCTGTGGGATTGATCGGTACTGTACAGTACAATTTGGGCGACCGTGATATTCCGTCTTTTAAAACAACCCCAGAAGCATCAGACCTCTATCCAATGCTTAAAAGTATGCTTGTTGCTGGATGTACTAGTGCAGTGATGGAGGTTAGTTCTCATGGGATTCATCAGTCTCGGGTTACTGGTTTAAACTTGGAAATAGCAACATTTATGAATTTGACTCGCGATCATCTAGATTATCACGGGGGGATGGAAGAGTACTACAGGGAGAAAAGAAAACTTTTTAATGGGATAAATGGTCCTTTACCAAAGGTTGCGGTTATAAACGGGGACTGTCCTTATGGCAAAAGGTTAGCCCAGGAATTGCCGCCGCAGGTTCAGGTACTTACTTTTGGATTTGAAGAAAATAATCATTTCCGAGCAAATAACATTACCCTCGATTCCGATGGCTCAAAATTTTTATTAGAAAGCCCACTTGGAAACACCGTAGTGGCGAGCCCGCTTATAGGGAGATACAATGTATCGAATGTATTGGCCTCTTTGGCTATTGTTCATGCTATGGGGGAAGATGTTTTGGGTGCGGTACAAAAATTACGGAAATTTCAAGGTGTAAGTGGTAGAATGGAGTGCGTGGATAAAGGCCAGCCATACCGTGTACTAGTCGATTATGCCCATACCCCAGATGCACTTCGTAATGCTTTGGAAATGCTTAAAGAATGTACCAAGGGTAAAGTGAGAGTGGTCTTCGGTTGCGGGGGTGACCGAGACAAGGGAAAAAGACTCGAAATGACCCGAGTTGCATGTGCTGCAGCAGATCAGATATGGGCAACTTCAGATAACCCGAGAACGGAAAGTATAGATTCTATATTTAGCGACATGAAAAAGGGGGTTTGCAGGGGAGCGGAAGTATATTTTGTGGAGGATAGACGGAGGGCAATCGACCTTGCTTTGGAGGCAGCAGATGAAAATGACTGTGTTTTAATCGCAGGGAAAGGGCACGAGGCTTACCAAGAGATTCAATACACAGCGATTCCTTTTGATGATCGTTCTATTGCTGGTGATCTGTTGAATGCAAAACTTTATGGAGGTTGATGTCTATCTTTAATCCAGTTGATCTTAGCAAATATTGTGGTGGCGAGTGGACGACGCTCCCGAAAGTAAATATCGAAGGATTTTGTTTTGATTCAAGAAATGCCAAGCAGGGAGATTTATTTATTGCCCTAAGGGCAGAGAGGGATGGGCATAACTTTATAAAACAGGCGATTTCATCTGGTGCAGTAGCAGCCCTAGTAGATCATAAGGTGGTAAGCGAAGATTGTCCCCAATTAATAGTTGAGGAAACCCTCGCCGCCTTTCAACAAATTGCCAAATCTCACAGAAAAAAATTCACAAATCCAGTAGTGGGAGTAACAGGAAGTTGTGGAAAGACCTCTACCAAAGAGATGTTAAAGGTTCTGCTTTCCGGTTCACATTGTACAGAAGGGAATTTCAACAACCACATTGGAGTGCCTATAACTTTGACAAATTTTTCAATTTCAGGTCATCCATTTGCTGTGGTTGAAGCAGGTATTAATATGCCGGGAGAAATGGATGTTTTAGCTGATATGATATGCCCGGATATAGCCGTTATCACATCGATTGATCATTCGCACTTGGCTGGATTAGGAACGATTGAAATGGTGGCCAATGAAAAGATCAAACTATGGTTGTATTCCCAAGATTCATGCCTAGCTATCTTTCCCGAAGAATTAGAAAAATTTAAGCCATTTTCTGATGCTATGGAACAGTGTAAGGGCGAATTTATTAAAATTAAAAAAGCCAAAATCGGTAGTGTTGAGTTACAAGACAACTTGGCTTTGTATGAAGTTTCGACTGAAACAAACGAGCGTGGACACTCACAGAACTTATCAATTGAGCGATGTGGGTGTCCGCCTCTTGTTGTAAGGATTCCAGAAGCATCTGATGGAACGATAAGAAATATGGTATTGGCATGTGTAACCGCCTGGAAGTTGGGGGTATCAGACAAGGAAATTTGTGAACGCCTACCCCAATATAGGCCCTCTGGCCTACGAGGTTCATGCCTCGTAGGCCGAGGAAGTTCTTATGTCTTGGACTGTTACAATGCGAACCCTGCTTCCATGATAGATTCTGTAAATTTCTTTTTCGAGCGCTATCAAGATGAACCAAAGTTATTGGTTTTGGGATCGATGAATGAACTGGGGGATGCTAGTGATCAACTACATTTTAAAACAGGAAAGTCCATTCATTTAAATCATTGTGACCAAGCAGTTCTTATTGGTGATTACTCCATTAATTTAGCAAATGGAATGATGGAAAGTGGTGCTAGAGAAGAACAAATATCTATTTTACCAAATCCTGAGAATGCCAGACCACTGATCGAGGAGTTCAAGGGGGCAGTGTTGATAAAAGGAAGTCGTGCTTACAAGTTAGAAAGATTGATACCGCAATGGGCGGTGGAAGAATATGAACCTATGAAGATCGCATGTTGAGTTGGTTGCAGTTTGGTGAAGATATATGGGGGCCATTTAGGCTCTTTCAGTATATTTCTATACGAGCACTTGGTGCGGGTATTACTGCTTTAGTAGTAGGGTTCTGGATAGGTCCTTCTTTGATTTTACTTCTTAAAAAGATCGGAGCAAAGCAAGCATTTAGAGACAAAGAGGAAGTTGGTAAACTTGCGGATTTACATATCGATAAAACTCATACACCTACAATGGGTGGCATGCTGATCTTTTTCTCCGTTTTATTGAGCAGCATATTGTGGGCTGAACCCAATGTCTATGTATGTACTGCTCTGATTACCTATATTTTACTGACAAGCCTCGGATTTGCCGACGATTTCTTAAAGATTTCCCAAAAGAATAGCAAAGGTTTATCTGGTAAGTATAAGTTACTTGGTCAACTAATTGCCACGGGAGTTGCACTGTTTTTTCTTCTTGGTCCCTTAGCGAATGGTCTAAACGGCGCGGGGGATGAGGCACTGGGTAGTAGCCAAAAAATGAGAGAATTTTGGGTGCCTTTTGTAAGTTACGAGGATACTTCAAGTATTCCAATATTATCACTTGGTACTTTGTCCCTGCTCTATCTATTAACCCTTACGGGTACAAGTAACGCCATTAATTTGACTGATGGTTTAGATGGATTGGCTATTGGGTGTACCGTCACCGTTGCTCTAACCTATGCAATAATGGCTTATGCATCAGGCAATTTTTTAATTGCAGATTACCTCAAAATTAGTTGGGTTCCAGGAACCGGGGAACTGTCAATTGTTTGCACAGCATTGCTAGGAGGTAGTCTCGCATTTTTGTGGTATAATGCTCATCCTGCGGAAGTTTTTATGGGGGATACAGGTTCGCTGGCAATTGGTGGCTTGATTGGAATTATAGCATTAATGATACATCAGCCCCTTACTCTGATTATTGTAGGAGGAATATTTGTAATGGAAGCAACCTCAGTAATTTTACAGGTTGCATCCTTTAAACTTCGAGGGAAAAGAATATTTTTAATGTCTCCGATTCATCACCACTTCGAGTTAAAGGGATGGAAGGAAACCAAGGTGGTAATTAGGTTTTGGATTTTATCACTTTTGTTCGCACTTATTGGTCTGGCCACTCTTAAATTGAGGTAATGAAGGGGGATACATTTACAGACTCCATAGATAATTCCCATGGTCCGGTTGCAATTTTGGGTAGCGGTATTAGCGGATGTGCTGTCCAGAAACTCTTAGTATCGAGAGGGAAAACCTGTCAATTGTTTGATCAGCGAAACCGTATCTTTACTCAAGAGGATGCCAAGAGATCATCTTTTGTGGTACAAAGTCCTGGGTTTGAACCCAATCATGAATGGATAAAGACAGCACTTTCTCAGGGAAAAGAAATATTTTCAGAAATTGATCTAGGTTTGAGTTGCTCCGATCATTCCGAATTTGTTGCCATTACTGGGACCAATGGAAAAACATCTTTAACCAGTATATTAGGACATGTTGCCCGGAGATTAAATATGCCTTGTGAGGAATTGGGAAATATCGGTAGACCCCTTTCCGAAGCTGTTACCAATAGCACACTTAAGAAAAAGATTGTTTTTCATGAGACAAGTTCCTTTCAGGCAGTTTCTTCGAGATCACTTCTTCCGGACGCTGTATTATGGATCAATTTTGCTCCGGATCATATCGATTATCATGGGAGTGAACGTGAATATTTTTTCGCGAAGTTAAAATTGGCCAATAGTTGTGTTTCTCCACATAATGTTTTCATCGGAACTTCTGTTATCAAATATGCCCGAAAGTTCGGTGTGGGTTTGAATGTTGGATTTAGGGAGATAAAACCATTCACAATTCAGGAATTACCAAGAAACATTGCTTCCTTTCACCTGAGTAAACCACAATTGGAAAACCTTGCTTTTGCCAGAAGTTGGTTTGAACATAAAGGAGTTGGGTTGGAGCGTTTTTTTGAGGCACTCGTTGATTATAATCCTCATCCTCACCGTTTAAAAAAAGTAAAATCTGTTAATGGGGTTAATTTTTGGAATGATTCAAAATCAACCAATGAACTATCCACTGTAGCGGCGTGTAATTCATTTTCCAAAAAAGTGATTTGGATTGGCGGGGGAAAAAGTAAAGGGCTCCAGATCGACCAATTTGTTCTAAATCTATACCCATATATAAAAAGTGCTTTCCTACTGGGCGAGACTGCTAGCGAACTATCCAAAAATTTACGAAATTTTGAAATAGAATCTCAAGTTTGCCAACATCTTGAAGATGCAGTCGCGCAGGCATTTCAATCTGCCCATAAAAACGATAACATTTTATTTAGTCCAGGATTTGCCAGTTTTGACATGTTTTTAGATTATAATGAAAGAGGGAATTCCTTTGAATCACTCGTTTTCGATTTGAAGAATACCATTCAAATCTCTACGAATTTACCAATATACAATTTGCAAGCTAGCCACTAAAAAAATGAAACTATCAAAAGTATTCGGAATCGTCCTATCACTCCATGTAGGAGTTATTCTTCTCGTTATGTTCCAACCAAGTTGTCAAACAACTGGTGGAAAGGCAAAAGTTCCAACAGAAGAGAGCACTACTAATAAGACAGAGGAGTCATTTAATCAAGCCATTGAGGGGATTGATGAACCACTTGTTGGTGATGATAAACCGGTGGATGAAAAACCAGATGAATTTGCCGCACCGAAAAGACCTGCCCCGGGTGAACTTATTGTTCCACAAGAGCCTGCAATTGATTCATCTGCTCCAGGAATAATTGTCCCGACTGAACAAAAAGTTTACTCTCTGGACCTTAAGCCATCTGATCTTTCCATTTACAAAGTAGTTCGAGGCGATACTCTTTGGGGAATCGCCAGAAAGAATGATGTGACTCTTGCTAATCTACTTAAGGCAAATCCAAACTTAGACAAAAGTGGACGGTTATCTATTGGTCAAGAAATCATGATTCCCGGAGTGGGGAAATCCAGTCCTGTAAGTACCATTAATGAGACATTTGAAACTACAACCATTGTTCAATCCGATGGCAAGACATACACCGTGGCCAAAGGGGATACTCTTTCCCGAATAGCCCGAAACCTCGGGGTCAGGTTGTCGGAACTTTTGAGAGCTAATAATTTGTCGATGTCATCGATTATCAAACCAGGTCAAATTCTAATTGCTCCAGCAATTTCTAGCGGGCAAATATCTGAAAGTTCACCAGCAACCCAGAATTCGCCCATTATTGTTCCAACAGGGGCGACAACACATACCGTTAAGAAGGGAGAGAACCTGTCCCGGATTTCATCCATTTACGGAGTTTCAGTATCTCAAATTATGGAATGGAATGGATTATCAAATCCCAGCCTGATTCGGGCGGGACAACCCTTGATCGTATCGCAGGGGCAGAACGCAGTTCCGATTGTACCTGAATCCCCAGTTCAGGATAGTAAAACCGAGGTTATTCCTGCTGACGAAGGGGGAAGCCTACAGGATTTTTTCAATGATTCTTCAAATGAGGACAGACCAATTATTGATGCCCCATAAGATATTATGACGAATGGTGTGGTGAGAAAGAGAGGTTGGATTGGCAGAAACAGTATCGGTAAATAAGACAACAAATTGGGTAACAGCATACTTGGTTGTTGCTTCCATTGGATTGACCATGATTGGTCTTGTCATGCTCTTTAGTGCAGGTGCGGTAAAGGGGGCTCAAGATTTGCTTTTTAAGCAGATTGTTTGGGTATTTATATCTTTCTTAGCAGGTTTGTATGCATCGGTTGTCAACTTGGAGTGGTTGAGAAACAGATCAGCGTTAATCTTTGCTTTGTGTATATTAGGCCTTGTTTTAACTTTGATTCCTGGAATTGGTGTTAAAGTTAACGGGGCACAGCGTTGGATTGGGCTTGGTTCCCTACGTATCCAACCTTCTGAATTTGCCAAAATTGGAATTGTTCTCCTTTTAGCAAAATATTTTGCTGATCAACAAAGAGTAATTAGTACCTTGCTCAAAGGTTTTATTTGGCCCTCTGTGATTATTGGAAGTGCATGTGGTTTAATTCTTTTACAACCAGATTTTGGAACCTGTTTTTTATGTGGTGCAGTTGGGGCTACCCTCATGTTTCAAGCTGGAGTAGGACTGAGGTGGTTATTACCGGTTGCCGGTCTTGCCGTTTTGCTATTTTCAATTTTAGTCTACTTTGATCCCGTTCGGATCAGACGGGTAACTTCATTTTTGGATGTCGAAGCAAATGCAAATGACAGTGCCTATCAATTATGGCAGGGCATGCTTGCTTTTGGTGTAGGAGGGTTGGATGGAGTTGGCCTTGGGATGGGGCGTCAGCAAATGTATTTCCTGCCCGAGGCACATACAGATTTTATTTTTCCTGTTATTGGTGAGGAGCTTGGATTACTTGCTACATTTACCATACTTCTCACATTTTTAATTATGTTTTTTAGCGTAGGTGTAAGATTACGGCAGATTTCGAGAATGTATGAATATCTCCTAGCTATGGGGGCACTTCTCTTTGTCATACTTCAAGCAATTATTAATATGGGAGTAGTGACTGGCTGTCTGCCGACCAAAGGCATGTCACTCCCTTTTATCAGTTATGGTGGATCTAACTTAGTCGTAACTTTTCTTTTTGTAGGTCTGGTAATTAATGTCATGAGAAGGAAAGATAATCCTTCTCCCATCCAAGCGAGAGAATTGTGAAGAATATTGTCATAGCTTGTGGCGGGACAGGAGGTCATTTAACTCCGGGTATTGCTCTTGCTCAGAGCTTGGAACTTTTGGGTTGTCCAACTTGGTTATTCATCAGTCAAAAACAGGTTGATTCGAGACTGGCATCGAAGTACCCAGAATTAAATTTTGTACCTATGCCAGGAGTGCCATTGATCAAGACTCCGTGGGGAATCATAAAATTTTTGAAAGGATGCCTGCATGCTTTTCTCCGATCGCATTCCTTCTTTCGTAAGATTGATGCCGATGCCTTGGTTGGATTTGGAGGGTTTTCGACTTTTGGACCCGCTCTTGCCGCCCGTACTTGTGGTATGCCTTTCCATATTCACGAATCTAACCGTATCGTGGGAAAGGCAGTTCGTTTTTTGGCAAACCGTGCTAGCCGAGTTTATCTTCCTTCGGGTGTAAGGCTACCAGGTATTCCTAGTGAAAAAATTTCTCATATCGGCTACCCACTAAGGTCAGATTTTAGAAGGATTCCCATGGAGCGGGCCCGGAAATGCTTGGGTATATCAATGTCTGAAAAATTATTGTTGGTCTTTGGTGGGAGCCAAGGTGCATCTTCGCTCAATGAATGGGTCAAAAATAATCTAACCCAATTAGCCCAAGATGGAATTTCAGTTTATTGCTTGACGGGATTAAATGATCAAAATTCCGGAACTGTTCAACTTGAGGGACTTGCTGGAGAAACTGTTACCAGTCGGTTTGTAACCTTTTCAGATCAAGTGCACATATTAATGTCCGCAGCGAATTTAGTCATTTCACGGGCCGGTGCTGGATCGATTGCGGAAATTATTAGGTGCCGGGTTCCATCGATCTTGGTTCCCTATCCCTATGCTGCAGATATGCATCAACATGCTAATGCACAGTACTTGGAAGCTAAGGGAGGTGGGGTTATCTGTCCTGAAGAATCGATTGAAGAGAAGCTACTGTTGGAAGTGCGTGAAGTCATGTTTAATGAAGAATTTCGAGCAGTACTAAGAAGAAACCTTTATTCTTTGGATCATGAAGATGTAGCAAGCATGTTTGCTAAAAATCTTTTGAACACCTTTAAGCTCAACAAGAAAACAAATGTACCCTCAGGTCTGCTAGAGTCGCATATATGAGACGTCCTAAAAAAGTATTATTGTTGGGTGCTGGCGGTATGGGCATGGTTCCCCTTGCTCTGTATTTAAGAGGTGCAGGTGTAAGGGTGGAGGCCTATGACGATCGTTTTAACGAGCCTATTCGCAGTCATTTAATCGATCACGGTGTAAAAGTCTTGGACGAAATTACTCCCATTAAAATTCCTGACTGCATCGTTCATTCCTCGGCTATTAGTCATCTCGACCAAAGGCTGAGCAAATTTAGAGAACTCGGGATTCCTTTTTACAGACGCGGAGACTTTTTGGCTCAATTATTTGCGAGGCATAAAATAATTGCGGTAGTTGGTAGTCATGGAAAAACCAGTGTTTCAGGAAGGCTAGCCTGGGCCTTGAAGGAAGTTGGTTTTGCCGCATCTCACTTGATCGGTGCCCAATTTAAAAACCATACCTTCCCCGCAGGCTATTACTCAAAATCCAGATGGGTAGTCATTGAGGTGGATGAAAGTGATGGTTCCATCGATTCTTTTGTGCCCTGGATGACAGTCTGTTTGAATTGCGACTGGGACCATGTTGACCAATACAAGGATCGATCTTCCTTTGCTAAAACTTTAGAAAATTTATTTACCCGGACTAAGTCCACAATTATTCACGGAGATGGTCAACCATTGCAAAAAATTGTTGAAAAGGTCGATAGGAAACAATTTCTTTCCTTCACCAGTGCAAAAGAGCCAGCCCAATTCTTAGAAGCGAATGATTTGGCGGTTCGGAAAAGCGGGCATGCTCTGGGTTTAGATTTTAGCAAAATAGATTTCAATAGATTTCCAGGCATGGAAAGGCGGCAATGTATTCTTTATGATTCTGAATATAGAACCATTCTTGAAGACTATGCCCATCATCCGTCGGAAATTGCATGTATACTCAGATTAAGAAGACAATTATTGCCAGATCACGAAATGAAGGTTGTATTTCAACCCCATCGTTATTCAAGAACGAAGGCCTTGGCTCCTTCTTTTGCTGAGGAACTTTCTATAGCTGATGATCTTCACCTCCTTCCAACCTACGGTGCATTTGAAAAGTTTGACCAGTCGGGTGTGGTAGAAAGTTTAACTGGATACCTGCCTCCGAGGCTTCGGGATGCCGTCAAAATATTTAATAATTTTTATGACCTCAGGTTGGCACTAGGTAACCAGAGTAAGGGTTTGAATGATCAGGTTATTTTTTTAGGTGCTGGTGATTTAAATAAATGGGCACATGCATTTGCTGCATGGGAGCATACAAAAGGAATCAAGCAGGATGCTTTGGGTTTTTACCTAAACGACCGAATCTCCAAGCAGACAAAATTAATTCGGGATATGCCCCTCGGTTCCATGACAACAATGGGGGTAGGGGGGGCGGCTAATTGGTACGCAGAACCTGCAAATATTGAAGATTTAAGAGTGCTGGTTGAAGCTTGTGACCTGTTCGATATGCAGCACGCAATGATTGGTCGGGGTTCCAACTTAATCGTGCCAGATCAGGGCTTTGGGGGATTAGTTATTCGTTTGAGAGGAGCCTTTTGGCGTACAATTGATCTTCGTTCCAATGACACTCTAATTGTAGGTGCGGGGGCAAAACTTAATGAAATATGTAAATTTGCATGTTTAAAAAATTTAAGTGGATTTGAGTTTTTAGAAGGCATTCCAGGCACGCTCGGCGGGGCTCTACGAATGAATGCGGGAGCGATGGGTTGGGAGATTTTCGATTTGGTGGATTGGGTGAAATTTTTAATGCCTAATGGAGAGATTAAACAAATTGATGGCGATGAACTGGAGGTTGGTTATCGCTATTGTCGTGAGGCATATGATGGGATTGCTCTCCGGGCGAAGCTAAGAGCAGAGGGAAGGGCACAGCACATTGACATTAGAAAAGTAATAGAAAAAATGTCCCGGAAACGAAGGAAGAGCCAACCAAAACTGGCTAGTTCAGGTTGTGTTTTCCGCAACCCTCAATCCCACCCGGCTGGCTGGTTAATTGATCAAGCAGGTTTAAAGGGAGAACAAGTTGGTGGTGCCTCCGTTTCCCAGGTGCATGGAAATTTCATCGTAAATCAAGGAGAAGCGACCACTGATCATGTGATTGAGCTTATTCAAAAAGTAAAAAAGAGGGTGAAGGAAACTCACGGGGTTATTCTTGAACCGGAAATTAATCTACTTGGTAAATCATGGAAGGAATACCTTTCTTGAATTTAATCTTATGAATGCAAATCCCAACATAGTTATCTTAGCTGGAGGAGTTGGCCCGGAACGAGACATTTCTATTTTATCGGGTCAAGCATTGTCTGATTCCCTGTCCCAATATTATCACACCAGAGTGGTGGACTTGACAGAACGGTCTCTTCCGGCGGGTCTTTGCCCAGAAAATGATCTTATCTTTCCTATCATACATGGTGAGTTTGGTGAAGACGGGGACCTTCAGGCTTTGCTAGATAAAGCGGGTCTTCAGTATTGTGGAAGCGGTACGGAGGCCAGTAGATTATGCATGAATAAGCAAAAGGCCAAAGAATGTGTATTTGCGGAAGGAGTTAGAGTTCCCCGTGGCTTAGAGTTTAGTAGTCCTTCGCAACTTTGTTCTGAAGAGATTATTCAGGAATTTGGGAATGATTTAATCATTAAACCCATTGATCAAGGAAGCAGTGTCTCACTCTTTTTGTCATCCGGAGAAGATGAACTCAAAATGACTCTTGCCAAGATAAATTCGGGGAATTGGTTATTGGAAGAAAGGATTTTTGGACGCGAGTTGACCATAGGTATTTTGGACGAACATACACTCGGAATTGTTGAAGTTATTCCCACGGGTGGAGTTTATGATTACCAGCGGAAATATACTCCTGGATCAACAGAGTACAGGTTTCCGGCTGTGATCGATCCGCAGACCGAAGTAGAAATCAAAGACTTTGCTTTAAAATCTTATCAATGCTGCGGATGTCGTGATTTTGCTCGGGTAGACTTTATGATTTGTGACGATGGTCATGCCTACTTTTTGGAAATAAATACCCTTCCGGGACTTACTCAAACGAGTTTACTTCCTAAGAGTGCATCTTCTTCTGGTTATAATTTCGATCAATTGACCCAAAAATTAGTACTTCCCGGAATAAACCGTTTTGGGGGAATTCCAGTAAATGGAAAAACTCCCCATGCCGCCTAAATTTATGAACAAACGAAAAAAGAGTAATCTTGCAATGCCTGAGAGTTGGCGTGACCTTAAACCAAGTTCCTCTCGAAAGTCTAGTTCTCGCATTGTCGTGAAGAAAAGACTTATCGTAACCGGTAAGGCTATCCTAGGAATTTCTTTGTTCGTGCTAGTGGGGTGGATATGTGCTAACCATTTCAATCGGTCAAATATCCATATTGTTGGACAGAATGATTATACAGGACCAGCACTACCAGTGAAAAGGGTAGTTTTTCGTTCTGACGGGGCGTTGAATCACAAATGGTTTTTAAACTGGATGGGTCCAATTCGTGGTCTATCCTTGGCCGAAATAAACCTGCAAAAACTCCAGCAAAATTTGGTGCAAGAAAACCAAATTCTATCTGCCAAGGTAAACAGAAGATTTCCATCCACCCTCGAAATTTTGGTCAAGGAGAGAGAACCCTTACTCGTGCTCAGATTACGGGATGATAAAGTAAAGTTTCGTGACTGGCTCGTTTCTTCTGATGGATGTTTGTACGAGGGTGCAGAATACTCCGCTGCTAGCTTGAGAATATTACCCTCGCTCCAAGTAGTTCCGTCCTTGATTGAAAAGAATCCGGATAATAAGGGATATAAAAAACTAGAGGATATTCCAGTGATTTCTCCCCTTTTAGAATTGGCTAAGTCTGAATACCCGGAAATTTTCCGTGATTGGACGGTGGTCAGTTACAATCGTCCGACTGACAAAGACCCTGGTGCAAATGTAACCATAAAATCAAAAAGAGTGGGAAAAATCCGTTTCAATCCAAACGATTATGCCTCTCAATTAAGGAGGCTAAGATATTTATTGAATGAACCTAAATTTTCCCAAGCTTCATTCATTCATTCTATCGATTTATCTTATGGAAGGTCGGTATTCGCAAAAATTTAACCTTGGTCAAAAGAACTTCAAAAGATGAGTAAAATAATTGGTGCGGTAGAGATTGGTACATCCTTTGCAAAGGTTCTAATAGGTGAAGTTTCTGAGGATAGAAGCCTGAATATAGTTGGGAAATCCTTTCGTAAAAACGAAGGGGTGAGAAAAGGGGAAATTATTGATTTTCGAAAAACTGCTTCTAGTGTGCACGCAGCAATAGATGAGGCTGAAAAGATGTCTGGAACCACTGTCGATTCAATATATTTGGCTCAAACTGGATCACATTTGGAGGGAACTTTGCTCAAGGGGAGTGCCAATGTAGCCTCACCAGATGGCCGGGTTTCCCTGGAAGATCTGCAACGTGCGGCAGATGAAGCCAAAAGAAAGCAAGCTGCTGCAGGTAGGTCATATGTTCATCATGTTCGTTTGCCTATACAATTGGACGGTCGTCCAGTGGAGGATCCTGTTGGCATGAGAGGGCAAAACGTCGAGTTGGCATTTTGGTCAATTTTGGGAGACGAGTCCGCTATTAGAATGAATCTTGATATTGCCCACCAATATAGTTTGGAGGTGGATGATCTAATATTATCATCCATTGCCTCTGCGACTTTGGTTGCAGGGCCAGATTTGAGAAGGGCCGGTGTTCTAGTAATTGATATGGGTGCAGGCGTGACGGATGTCGCGCTTTATCGAGGTGGCAATATTGCATTTACCGGGGTAGTTCCTGTGGGTGGAGATCACCTTACTGGTGATTTGGCAATGGGATTAAGGATACTAGAGCCTTATGCAGAAGAGCTTAAGCTCGAGTATGGTAAAGCTCAGTCTGACTCCTCTGATGCCGAGCAGGATTTATGGATTATTGGAAATAAAACGATTGGCGATCGAACGATTCGTAGAAAAGCAATCGCCGACATTATTCATGTTCGAACCGTTGAACTTTTTGAAATTATAAGCAAGGAGCTCGGTCAGTTGCTCGAGCCAGCTGAATTAGGAGCAGGAGTACTCCTTACTGGAGGGGCATCAAAGTTGCCTGGTATCGAACAGCTCGCCTCGAAAGTTTTGGGCGTGCCTGTCTCTAAGGCAAATTTTCCATCTGGGTTAGGGAATGAACTTGCTCAGGCGGAAAATTCTACCGTTTTAGGATTGTTACACTATGGTTTGGAGGACCATCGTCTGCCCGGAGAAAAACGCACTAATCAATCGAGCGGAATTTTTCAGATAATTGGAGACTGGATAGGAATTTAGAGCTGAATTAGACATCCTTTTAAAACCTGCCACCCAATAAACCTAATAGAAATTACCATGAATCAAGACACTTTATTCGAAGAGGAAAACACAAAAGAAAACACCTATGGTATAAGAGCAAAAATTATTGGTATTGGAGGGGCTGGGATTTCACTGGTTGATGGGTTGAGATTCGATAATTTCGATTGTGTAGACAATTTGGTAATAGATGTGGACATGAAAGCCATTTCCGAGACCCTTGCTTCCCAAAAATTATGTTTTAGTAAAAGGCATACCCGAGGAATGGGTACCGGTGGGGATATTGCTCTGGGTAAAAGATTGGCAGAGGAAGAAAAAGACAAAATCAGGACTCATTTGGAAGGGGTTGACCTAGTTTTTCTTCTGGCTGGTTTGGGAGGTGGAATTGGAGGAGGTGCTGCACCAGTTTTGGCAAGATTGGCAAGGGAACATGGGGCATTAGTATTTGCATTCACACCATTACCTTTCAGTTGGGAAAAATCTCGCCACTCTGAGGCAGAAAATTGCCTGTCAGAATTAAGAAAGCATGCCAATGCGGTGGTGCCGCTCCCCAATGATTCCTTACTTCAACTTGGTGGGGAAGATGCCACTGCGTTAGAGTGTTTTGCCGAAGCTGGGCGTAATGTCAGCAGGGGTATAAGTGCAATTTGTAACCTCGTTTTTAAGCGGGGTATGATAGATGTGGATTTTTCATATCTACGCAAAGTCTTTTCAGCTAAAGCAGGTCGTACGCTTTTTGGTTATGGTAAGGGAAAAGGAAGGGACGCGTTGAGGGAGTCATTGCGTGATTTGATGCTTTGTCCAATGTTGCACATGCCAGATGTTACCAAGGCCGCCGATGTTTTATTGATCTTTATCCAAGGAGGGACATCCATGAGCATGAGTGGATTGCAAAGTGTGTCCAAAGAAATTCGTGAGTCTTTTAAGGCAGGGGAAGAAGTTGTGTTTGGTGCTCATGTCGACGAAAACCTGGGTGAAGAAGTAAAAATTACGGTATTGGGAGCTACATCTCTCGATCCCATCGTACCCCAGGCAGATGTGGCGCCAGTTGCCCAACAAGTCATTGAATTAGGTACGAATACGAAACAATCTCATCGGTCTAAACTTAGTAAGCAGAAAACCATAGCTCAGGTTTCAAATTCATCTAATAAAAGAAATGGTTTAAAAAAGCAGACCAATATAGATCAAAATACTTTTTCTTTTATGGAGGAAAAAAATCAACGAGGTATATTTGACGATCTGCCCAAGCGAAATATGTATGAAGGAGAAGATTTGGATGTACCGGCGTACCTTAGAAGAGGGGTAAAGATTGCAATTTAAAATTCCGTTTAAAAAAAGATTCTGGGATCTTTGGACATTTTGATTGTTTGACCTGTAGCAGTTTTTGTCTTTGAACATCAAAGATGAAGTTTTACATTTCTCTTTTTTTAATTCTCCTTTTCGGAATTAATTATGCCTCAGGTAAAATTTCTCAACTACTAGTATCGGCGATTGGGGAAGGCATTGTCTCATTAGAAGATTCAGATAGCCAAGAATCTATTGCTACCTCTTCCTTCCTTCCCAATGGGACAAAGCTCTCTGTCCGCCCGAAAAGTGGAATTGAAACCCTCGCTGCTGGTTATCTTTTTCGGTTCGGGTCTTCGACAACTTTCATATGCCAGAAAGGATCTATTGAAATATTTTCAGGATCTCTTTTTGTTCGCTCCCGAAAGTTCCAAAACTCTATCAATATTGTTGGCCCAGAAATTTCGATTGTGATGTCTGGCTCGGGGTCATGCTTAATCGAGGTTGAAAAAAATGGTGGTTTCAAGTGCGTCGGGTTACTTGGGTCCTTGAGGTTTTCACTGCCCGATACCAGCACCGTTTCTTTGTTGCCCGGTGATCTTGTATTTACTCAGATATCAACCAATTCTTTCAGTGATAAAGTTACTGTGGACCTGGAAAACTTATTTGAAACATCTTTTTTAATATCTGGATTTCCAAACAGCACCAGCTTTGGAGAAGCATTAAAGAGTGTAGCTCAGTCCCAAAAACAGGTCATTGGTAAATCATACAATGCAACCATTGGGGAAACTACTGAATCCGATCAAGTTGAAGTGATTAAGCAAAACGAATCTGGGCGTGTATCTACAGAAGTAGAACCGGAAACAAGCCCTAGTAAATATCTCCCTAACTATAAACTACCCAACGAATCTCCATTAGACGAACTTCTCGGGCGCTCTCCGAAAAGATTTAATGTTCCAACGGGTAAACTAAGCGGTGCCGAATTACCTGAAAATACTTCTTCCAGGCCTTTTCCCAGTCGTTTGTTACGAGATAAATAAACCTAGATCCTGTCATTCCTATGAATACTACAAGTCTTATACCAGTGCTGGCATCTTCGGGTGACAGTGGATATCTTTACGGTCTTTTCTTTCTTATCGTTGCCCTTGTTATTGGGGCAGCGACCAGGCACTTTTTACAACGGATTCCATTACCTTTTACAGTACTTTTACTACTAATTGGTTTGGCAATGGGGGCGTTAAACCGGGCGTACGGTCCACATGGAGGACAGTCACATGGATCCGATCATGTCGCTGGTCATGCTCATGGGTTGTGGGACAAATTTGTCGATACATTAAGCGGTGCTATTTCTTGGGGCGGAAACTTAGACGGTCATCTTATCTTATATGTATTTTTGCCCATTCTGATATTTGAAGCCGGTTTTGCCCTCGATGTTCATACTTTTAAGAAATCATTCCTAAATGCATTTTACTTGGCTGGACCTGGCATTGTTACCGCA
>MDTC01232909.1_pt1 | contig 19060 bp, 17 predicted proteins | sample 811181 | NCBI WGS metagenome assembly MDTC01 (sample SAMN05326644, study PRJNA326480) | marine metagenome | isolation source: seawater | place: Pacific Ocean: North | collected 2011
CGATTTTCGTTTGAACCTGCCCGATCTAACGGACATGTTCTTGGCTCTACACGGAATATTGGGGCATTCTCGGTTCATGCCCTCCCATCAGCAATAAGTAGGCCAATATTAAGGGCTTAGATAATCTTTAGAAAAACTAGCAACATCAAAAGGGAGCAGTTTATTTATAAATGCTTGGTAATCGCCTCTACAATAGACTCTTTCGTCTGATTACCCACAATCTGTTCCACCGGCTTTCCATTCGTAAACAAAATCATGGTGGGAATAGATCGAACACCAAACTTTGCAGGAGTATTGGGGTTTTCATCTATATTCATTTTTGCTACTACTAATTTATCTGACATTTCATTGGAAATTTCTTCCAGCTTAGGTCCCAATGCGCGACATGGACCACACCACTCCGCCCAGAAGTCCACAAGCACACTACCGCTAGAATTCAATACATCTGATTCGAAATCTGTGTCTGTGATAGCTTTTGTTGCCATACTTCCTCCTGATATTTCTTACAGAACGAAGATATAATCATACACCATGAAAAATCTAGGAAAAAATGCAATGGAACGCCATTCGGAGAACTTTTGTATAAGCGGTGCGCAGTGCTCTCTCCTTGGGCCTTTGAAACTGCCCCCTTTTCGTGTTGATGAAATTTTTTTGAGCACGCATAAATATAGGAAATAGTTGGGATTTAACAACTGGACTTCAACCAAAGCCTGGGAAATCTAGAAAAACAAATATTTGGCGTATAAAAACAATATTTTACTTACTTTTATCAACACCAAAGTGGAGCAGTTTTATTGTGCCCCCCTAAAGAACAAGGCATAATATAACCATGTCCACCACCGGCCATATTATCTACATTGTTGAAGACGACAAGAAGTTTGCTGCCTCTCTCGAAGAAGAGCTCAACCAAGCTGGCTATGCTTGCCGATCTTTTCATGATGCTGCTTCTTGCATTCGTCAAGTTGGCCTCAACCCCCCAGATCTTCTAATCGTAGATTGCCTTTTGCCGCAAATGCCTGGCTTAGAAATGGTAAAACAAATCCAAAAAGATATAGAAGATATCCCCGTGATCTTTATGAGTGGCATTTTCACAGACAAAAACTTTATCAAAAATGCATTACAAGAAACCAAAGCCGCTGCCTTTTTAACCAAACCTTTTGACATCGAAGAGCTTACTGAACATCTACAGCGTTGTTTAGGAGGCGAAGTATCCGAGGAAACACAGACGGGGCCATCACAAATTTATTTAAAATCAAATCTGTCGCCCAAGGAGCTAGAGAGCTTTATTGAAAGCCAAGACGAACTGCATGCATTCCACCTAATCAAACTACTATTCTCCTTGATGCGCTGTAAGTGGTCCGGCAGCCTCAACCTAGATGAAGGTGATCACCACCATGAAATTGATTTTCATGAAGGTTATATTGTAAGCGTAAGAATCAAAGACCCTAACTCGTTTTTCGGCAGATTGCTGATTGATAAAAACTACCTCACACCAGAGGAATTGGACTTAGCCCTAAAAAGTCCGTCGAAAAAAAGAATTGGTGAAAAACTTGTGGATGCCAACCTAATAAGTCCCCACGTAATTGATATGGTAAATGCCGAACAAATGTGTTTACGATTAGGCTTACTATTTCACGACACTTCCTACCAAATAAAAATTAGCAAATCGGAAACTAAAGAGAGCTCTTCTAGTATTGATCAAAAAATGTATGCTCACTATTGCATAGAATGGATTGCAACAAAATTATCGCCCTCCTGGTTAGAAAAGTTTTATATGGCTCTTAGTAGCAATATTTTGCTACCAGGGGATCAAAATCAAAAGGTTATTGAAGACATACAAACAACATTCAAAAACTCAGAGGAAGTTATCAAGCTTTGTTTTGATCGCAATACGATTCAGCAAATAGTAGAAAGCCCGAGTTTCGACCCTGCTCATTACCTCGTGATTCATAGCCTATGTGCAACATCCAACCTCTTTTTCGACGGCAGCCAAAGCCACCAGGTAATGACGCAAAAAGTAGGTAGGCTGGAAAAAATATTAGCTGACACAGAAAAACAAGATTACTTTCAAGTTCTTGGTATCTCAAAAAAATCACGAGTAGCCGAAGTAAAACGCGCCTACCATGATTTGGCAAAGATTTTTCACCCGGACACGGTTCCCCCCAATGTCGATCAGCACTACAAAGACTTGGTACAAAAAATATTTGCAAAAATCACTCTAGCTTATGAAACCTTGTCGGATGACAAAAAAAGAGAAATGTATTTAAAAGAGCTCGAAACGGGCCAAGCAAAAGTACGTCTACAAGTAGAGTCCTTGTTTGATGAAGCCTATGAACATATTAAAAGTAGAAAGTACAAAAAAGCTTTACCTATCTTTGAAAAAATCAATCAGTTACTCCCCCCTACAAGCAACATTCGCTTGCATTGGCTATGGACAAGAATACAGGTAATCAATGAACACCCAGACAAAAAAACTGAATTGAGCGCTATCAACGATGAACTGAACAAAATTCCACCGGAAGATCGCCACTCTTCTGTTTACTATTTTGTTAAAGGTATCTTTCAAAAACTACTGGGTGAGAAGGAACAAGCTCTTGGCAACCTTAAACATGCACTTAGCATTGATTCATCATTCCTTGAAGCAAAACGGGAACTAAATATACTGCAATTGTCTGAGGACAATAAACCAATCGATATAATGAATGCCGATTTAAAAGACGTTGTAGGTCACTTATTTAAAAAAGTAACCCGCTAGTTCTAGCCTTTGTTTTCCTTAGCTTTTTGAAAAATCTTTTTCACAAATTCTTTGCGTTTTTCATCGCGAGCCTTGTCAGCATCCGTATAATCTTTCTCAATCTCTTCTACAAAAGCGTCTATAGTTTTAGCATCAAAACTCGTGCTAACATCTGGGGTCTCATACATATCCAAAATCATATCATAGCGCTGCTTACGGTCCTCAGGCGGCTTCGAGTCCCATTGGATATTTTCAATTCTGGGCTCCGCCCCCCTGACAATCTCCGGAGAAGATACTAGATTGTCACCGTCCAACTCGTCTTTACGAGCCTCAATCAACATTTCATCCTCATCATCTAGTTCAATCAATTTTGCTTTATGCAACTTTAATAGAGTTTGTACAGCATTGAAACCACCAAATTTTTCTAACATATTAAAAAATACCCGTGGTTTAATTGGAGAAGTGATAAAGGCGTTTACTCGCATACTTTTTAGCTGTTCTTGATCAGGGCGCTCTTTACCAGAAACTAGAATTTTGGGTTTGCCTTTATTTTTTTTTACCTTAGCTAAAAAATCTGCCAAAGACTCATTTTTTAACTCCAAAGAAACCATCAAGACATCCGGCGAAAAGCCCAGTATTTCGTTAGCGATACCATGGCTTGAGGCCACCGTAAGCACATCATAACCCGTCTTCTTTAGAATATTCTCAATAAAGGTACGCTCCTTAAAATCCTCTAGAAATAGCATTATTTTTCTCATATACCTATATACTATCGAGACTCTATCATAGGTCAATTTTTTCTAGTGATTCAAAACCATATATTTGTTAACTTGAATTTGAAGCCACAACATAAGAGAACGCTTTGAAATTTAAGAACCGACTATATTTTACTTATATACTCTCTGAGATTTTGCCGTCATTCATCATCGGCCTTGTCATATTCATATCCATACTTCTTTCCTTTCAAACCTTGCGGCTTACTGAGTTCCTCTTGATTCATGGTGTCGCATTTTCTAATATGTTCGAGCTTGTCTTGTACATGAGCATTCGCTTCTTGCCGATGATACTTCCCATGGCCCTGCTCTTTGCATGCCTCTTTACTTACAACCGAATGAGCAATGATTCAGAAATTGTCGCTCTAAAAGCCTGCGGCCTATCCAATTTGCAAATATCGAGCCCCGCTCTTATATTTGGTTTCTTGGTCTTTTTATTCTCTCTTTACACCTCTTTTTATATCGGACCTTGGGGAGCAAATTCTTTTGAAAAGCTGATCAACCAAATTGGCCAATCCAAAGCCTCGGCCACCATCAAAGCCGGAAGTTTTTCAGAGGGCTTTTACGATATGGTGGTCTATGCCAACCAGGTAGACTCGCGCAGCGGAAAATTAGCAAATTTGTTCATCTACGATGAGCGCAATACAAAATCTCCCCTCACCATTATCGCCAAATACGGGCAAATCATAGAAGAGGAGAACAACCCCGACCGCTTTGCACTTTTGCGCCTAATGGATGGCGAAATACATAAAAACTACGAAGACAATTATACTGTGGTGAATTTTAAAACTTACGACATCAATCTATCCTCACCCATTAGCATTACAGATGAAGACTTTCACCCGGAAGCACTTTCTATCAATGAATTGCATCGAGAAATAGAAAAATGGAAAGCCCTACCCAAGATCCCGCAGGAACATTTGGAAAACTTCCATCATATGCAAAGAGAATACCACCGAAGATGGGCCCTTAGTTTTTCTTGCTTAATTTTTACTGTCTTAGGCTTTGCCCTAGGTGGAGTTGCCAATCGCCGCAGTGAAAAATCCAATGGCTACATTCTAAGCCTAGGAGTCATCGTTGCCTACTGGATGCTATTCATTATTGGTGATCAAGCCGCCAAATCGGGAAAGGTGTCCGCCTTCATAAGCCTTTGGGTAACAAACCTTATCTTTATCCTCTATACTTATCGGCGCTGGAAAATCACCGCGAAACTGTAAAGAATCGCAAATCCTCATAATCGCGTATGGGATTGGCCCCATCATACATCAGGTCCAAAGTTCCTAAGCGCTGATAATTTGTGGGGCATGAGGGAAGCACAAAAATTTCTCTTCCCAAATCCATCGCGTACCTTGCACTGATCAACGAGCCACTACGCCTTTTGGCCTCCGCAATAAATAGGTAAGGACTTAGGGCGGCAATCAAGCGATTGCGCTGGTGAAAATAATGCTTATGCATTTTCTCATTGATAGAATACTCCGATAGAAACAGACTCCTATCATAGCCCTGCTCTATAAATCTGGAATAACTAGTCGGATATACCGCCTCTAAACCAGAAGGCAAAACCGCGACAATACCACAGCCAGTTTTAACGGCTAGCTCATGGGATATTTGGTCAATTCCAACGGCAGCTCCACTCACAACCGTCGGGCAAACGGATTTTAGGTAATAATAAAAATCCGATTGCATCCATGAAATGGCCGCCTGACTGGGCTTGCGGCTCCCCACAACCGAAATTTTTAATAAGTCCAAAAGCTTAAGATCGCCTTTGTATATATAAAATAAGGGTGGATGCTCCAAATCTAGAAAAGTGCGAATGTAATCTTTCTGCCCCCAATAAGTATAGCGATAAGCCTTTTGCGATAAATGCAAAAGCTCCTCTTGAGCAATCTTATAATAATCTTGATTTTGTTGCAGATAATGCTTCAAGCCTGGGTTTTGAATCACTTGCTTCCATTCATGGAAGCTAAGGTCCGGATACTGCGAAAACCATTCTAAGTCGGCTGATTTTATTCTTCTCGTCTTTGTCCAAAGGTAGGATGCTATTATTTTGTCTTGCATAAAGATCAGCATTACAAAATATATGCCAAGGCCTATTCATGATATTTTTGTACTTAAGCAAAATACTGATCAAATACCGGACTAGAAATCGGACTCAAAATCCTCAGAGAATTCATCAGAAAATTCTTCTGCAAAATCGTCCTCAAAGTCGGACTCAAAATCCGATTCAAAACCATCCTCTATATCCTGCGCTTCCCCGCCATAAGACATAATCACGGCACTACCCGTTCTGTCTCCAAGAATGATATTATCTGCCGAGTCCATAATGATGGCAGTAGAAAGATTTTCTTTTACATCCACAACATACAACATACCGATAACATCCGTATCGCTTTTGATTTCTGTTTTGCTCCTTCTGGCTGCAATATTCTTGATGATCTGCATTCTTTGGTTGGCGCGAATGCCAGCCTCTAGCCCCTTATCCAAATAAACGATGGAACCCTCTGCTAGAACTTTTCGGCTCCTATCAAAATCGCCGCCAATTATATTAGCCTGTGTATTCATCATTGGTGCACTCGGTTTTAGAACCACTCTGGGGATGGCACTTGAGCTAATGCTACTGCCCTTGCTAACAGGAAAATTCACATACTTTACAATGGCTTTGTATATGGGCTTTTCTGGGTTGACCCTCTCAATGATGGAGATTTCTCCTTCAAAACGTATGGCATAGCCAATCTCATCGCCTTCTAGATTCTCAATCTCATCACGAATTCTTGTCACACTATAGGTCTGCCCGCTTTGTACTTGGTCGGATTTTACATAAACATATTGATAGAGATTTGCCGTATTCATACCGCCTTCGATCTCCACAATTTCCCCTAAAGACTCCGGTTTGCTGGGGCTAATGTAGGAGCGCAAAGTATAGACATCCTCCAAATCCAAGATGACCTTGGAGAGTTTGCCAATACCGAAATCATCTTTGTATTGGTCTGTTTTATCCCAGGCTGCCAAACTAGGCGGAATATTTTTTAAGGTAGGGCGTCTTTGTGGACTGCTGGGAATCTGAGGAAGTTTCGCCTGCAATTCCGCTGCCGCCTTTTCTTCTTCGCTCATTTGTTCCTCTACGATTAACACATCTTGCCCGCCCATTTCTGCATCCGTCAGCATAGGCACCTCATCAATGCTGCCTTCAACAAAGAGCAATTTATCATTCGGCTGGATTGCGTGGGGGTTGGTAATACGAGAATTTAACGACCATATTTTCGCCCAAAAATAGGGGTTACCAAAAAGCGTAAGACTGATATCCCATAAATTGTCGCCGGCTTGTATGTTATAAACCTCAGAATCACGTCCGGCAGTGGCGTAAGACCATTCGTTGCCGCCATCATTATTGGATTTAATATACTGATAGGAATAAAAAATTTCTTTTTCCTTGCGTCGATTGGGCTCATCCACAATGGGAGCATCTTCCACAACACTTGGCTCTGCGGGCATACTAAGCATATCATCTTGCTGCAAGCCATCCTCTTCAATAAAGTCTTCTGCAACAGGCTCTGGCTCTGGCTCTGGCGCCTGCTCAGCAAAATCTTCTGCTGCTTCAAAGCCCTCATCCTCAAAGCCCTCTTCAAAAGTCTCTTCCGCGGCCTCTTCGGTTTGGCTAAAATCTTCTGCAAAATCCTCTACAGGAGCAAAGCCTTCCTCCGCAAGCTCTTCTTCGCTAAAGCCTTCCTCTTCAAAGCCCTCATCCTCAAAGTCAAAATCTAATTCTGATTCTAGTTCCTCACTAAAAGCTGCATCCAGATCACTTTCTGCTTCCTGCAACGATTGTTCGGCCGCAGCCGCCTCTTTTGCAAAATCATCTTCCAAGGGCGCTGCCTGCACAAAAGGGTCCGCCTGTGCATCCTGAACATCTACAGCTTCTTCACTTAACTCAAATTCCCCGGGGCTAGCTGATTCTGCTTCTGCTGGTGCTTCCGCAAAGTCGCTTTCTTGCATCTTGTTGCTGGGCTTTTCTTGCTCGGGGCTTTCGGCAAAACCCGTATCCAATTCCTTGCCCTTTGCAAAGGCGTCTTCGCCGGTATCGGAAACCTCCGGCGCACTATCCTCTAAAAGAAAGTCATCGGCAGCATCCACCTTAGGTTTCGGCGCCGCATCCGCCGCCGCATCAATGTCTTCCACTACCTCTTGGCCAGCACTTTCAGGCACTTCAAAATCACTTATATCACTGGCTTCCTCGCTAAAATCGGGAACATCCCCAATTTGCTCCTGCTCCAAAAGCTCCAGTTCCTTTTCCAATTCTTCCAATTCGGAAATATCACTATCCTGTCCCCAAACATGCTTAGGGGCAGAAAATGCCAAAAGAAGAATTAAAAAAAAGCGACTCATATTACTTCTTTGCTATTCGCTTTAATTGAAGATTCGAACGAAAAGCCAAGCTCGTGTCCGGGTATCTACGAATTAAGTCTTTATAAATGCTTGAGGCTTGCTCATTCAAATTCATTTGCTGATAAGTATAGGCCTTGGAATATTTCGCCATCTGCAGTCGCGAAGATTTTGGATACTTTTGCAAAATTTTATTAAACGAGCGCAAGGCAACTTTATAATTCTTTTTCGCTAATGCTGCTTTGCCTGCCATATAGTAAATTTCGGCAAAGTATTTCGAATTTGGATAATTCTTTGCTAGCAGGCGAATGGCCTTACGATAATTTTTCTGATCGCCTTTTTTAAAGGCCTTTTGAAATGCCTGAAAAATAGAGCGTTCACTTAAGTCACTTGCCGTTGCTGGTTGCAATTTTTTATCGTCACGAACGGCCGCTTTAAGCATGCGATTTTCACGTTTTAACTGGCGAATTAAATCGGCTTGTTTACTTAACTTCTTATCCAAACGTTTGATGTCATTTTGTACACTTGTTGTTGCTGCTATTGCAGGAGCAGTAGAAATCAGCATCAATACTAAGAAAATTCGTCGCATGGCCCCTCCTAGGCGTATTATATATATGATAAAAAAAGCATATAAAAACTGGCAAGAAGACTTGTTTACCCTGGTCCTAGGTAGAGATATCCACAGAAATTGTGGAATACTCCAGGGCAAAAGACCTAGACACTTGTTAGATTCTTGTTTTGAACGATTTGCTAGTATTTTAAACTCTCACAAGTATCGAATATTCATCATGATAATCCAATAATTTGAATAAAAAGCAAAACTGCCAACAGATAATTTAAGATTCTGCTAACAAAAAGCAGAAAGATCCCTAACAAAGCCGTTTATGCGATTTCCCCTGGGAGCCAACTCCATATAAGCACATATAATAAGCAGCAAAAGTCACGCGCCTAAATCCTAACGAAAAAAAATACTTTAAATAAATCAAGCATTTATATTATATGCCAGGTCCATTACAAGCAGAAAACAATAGCTTGCTACGCAAAACCTACATTTTCTTGACTTCGAATCCAAGCCACCATTTAATGAAAGCCTATGGGACTAACTCCAAAACAACAAAACGTATATCACTACATCTTGGGCTTCCAAAAAGAGAATGGCTATTCCCCATCACAACGGGAAATTGCCCAACATTTTGGCTTTAAGTCCCTGGGTACCGTTCAAAACTATTTGAAACGCTTGGAACAAAACGACTTAGTCAAAAAGGAATGGAACTCCAAACGCGGCATTGAGGTACTCGCTCCCGCAAGCAATACGGAACTATTAAAGATTCCGTTGCTTGGTAAAGTGGCAGCAGGCCTGCCCATTGAATACCGAGTGTCGGAAGAAATTGAGGTGCCCAGCTCCTACATCGACATACAAGATCAAGCCGAGGTTTTCGCCCTACTAGTAGAGGGGGATTCCATGGTGGGAGAAGGGATTTTGGATGGCGATACGGTTCTGATTCGCAAGCAAGCACATGCTAGCAACGGGCAAACGGTAGTGGCCAGCATCAATGGCGAGGCCACCATCAAATCCTTTTTTAAGAACGCGAACCATATCGAACTGATCTCGGCCAATCCCGCCTACGCCCCAATCATTGTGGGCCCTGAAGCAGATTTTAAAATTGATGGTGTTTTGGTACAGCTTTTTCGCCGCTATTAAAAAACCCCAGGAGCGCTAACTCCCGGGGTTACCCCATGAGTTTTGAAGTCCCCCCCTAAATAAGACTCCCCAATCTTATTGATGTCCCCCGACATCGACCTATTTATATAATCTGAATCAGAAAAGTGGAAATTTTATGTTTTTATTTAGCGCATAAGTCATTTTTATATAAAACCAAGGCGAGAACGAATTAAAGCCTGGTTGGCCCTTGTTTCCAAAGAATTTTTATGAAGCTGCGAAAAATTTAGCGCATCATTGCCCGCAATCCAAACATTATCAAAGCTATCTAAGGGAATTTTTTTAAGTCTCATCAAAGGCGCCTCGCAATAGTTTTTGGCAAAGGAACACGCAGGCCTTGTCAATTTGGGATGAAAGCTCCTTTGTCCGCAAGAACATAGGTTAAGAAAAACCACCAACGAATGAAAACCTCGAAGCAAGACGACTTCTTTGAATCTATCTATTTGTGAAAGCTCCAAGTTTTGCAGCGAAAGGTGCAAGATTTTATCCTGCCGCATTTCCAAGGAGTGGTGATGCCTTTGCCAAGGCTCCAGTACGCGTTGCTCCTTTGCTTGAATATACCGAAGAATCTGAGCCTGCTCTCCCGAGGAGAAATTCACACAAAGATAATTCTGAAATGGCTCTGGCTGCCTTTGCTCTATGACTGGTTTTTCCTCTGGTGGCTCAGTTGGCAAATGATCCCAAACTTTTAAAGCCAAATTCTGACTCTTCACTTGTTGCAAGTAAAAATATGGTGTGATCGCTTCACCCTGCAAATTGAAATCACCAAAAAAATAATTTTCTGTTTTAAAGTCATGGCGCTTCTGCCAAAGAGCCAGAAGTGCCACCCACACCGCTGCCTCCAAACCAATAACATCCGAGGTAAAATCCTTAGAAAGACTAATGATGACCTTGCGATTTTTAGGAAAGTGCATTCCGTGCTTTGCCATCCAGATTTTGGATTTCAGACGAAGTCTTTTTTCTATTCGTTGATTCAAACCCAATACTTCCACAAAAGGAAGACCCGGCACTAAGCTTGCCTCTACATTTAGGCAAAGCCACGACTTTTTATGATAAACAATGGCTGGTATTTGCATACCGATGCGAACTACAAAGTTTGTGCCAATCTAAAAACGAATTCAATCAACTTAGAAAACAAATCTGTCCGGCTTATGGATCTACTTCGGACAGCGGATGGTGTTCGTTTACGGAATCTACCATCTTCTTTTGTGAAACGGAGGTGTATATTTGAGTGGTTTGCAAGCTTGCATGGCCCAAAAGCATTTGAATGCTTCTTAAATCCATTCCTGAATCCAGTAGAGCGGTGGCACAACCATGGCGAAAACGATGGGGATGTACCGTTTCCTCAAATCCCGCCTCTTTTGACCAAGCCGATAACCAACGCCAAACATCCACACGAGAGGGACGTTTGCCCCGGTCATTGATTAACAAGGAGCGATTTTCATTTTTTAACAGTTTGGGCCGCACCATCTTAATATAATCAATCAATTCTTTTTGCAGTTTTGTACTAATGGGCACAAGCCTTTCTTTGCCGCCTTTACCTATTAAACGAATGATGCTGGCATCCTCTTGTAGATCGTTGGTGTTCAAAGAAATCAACTCACTAACGCGGCAACCAAGTCCATAAAGCAAAAGCAAAGTAATTTGATTACGCCCTTGCTTGTAAGGGTCTTCATGCTGACAAGCCTTGAATAGTTTTTGAAACTCCTCTTTGCTCACAGGATTGGGTAGCCCCACCTTTACCTTAGGAGGTCGAAGCTCGCGAAGTTCGGGAGCCTCCTTGCCTTGCAATTCGCAAAATTTAAAGTAGGTACGAAGGCTGGAAATGGCGCGGGCCTGGGAACGAGTGCTTAAACCGCGCTCCTCAATGAACTCATAAAACTTACGAATGGAAGCGTTGGGCATTTTTTCTCGAAATTCATGATAGAGCTCTAGGTCGCGTCGATAGGCCATCACTGTATTTTTCGAACGACCACGCACCTGCTCTAAATCTTCGAAGAATTCTACCCAGTAGTCCATTGCCATGGCTTTATTAGTCCAGACTTTTAGAACCTTGGCAATGAATTTTTCTTAAAGGATTTTAATGAGATGAATCATTCAACAGAGAACTTAAAGTAAGACATTAGCTTAATCTTAAATCATCTGTTAAAGCAGCCAGTGGGAATACTAGCTGCTTAGTTCAAAGGTGGAATAAATATATTATCTACTTCACCAAGTTCGGTATAAAAATACGGGTTTTCTAAGTCGTATTTTACCTGTCCATTCTGCACAACCAACATATCATAGAAAGGATAGTTGCTCTCTAAAAACTCACGACACTCATAAGGACCCGCCTTAATGTTCCAACACTTGTAATTCACATTCTCCGAGGAAGGCTTATCAGGAGACGCCGTTCCAATATTCGAAGAGTAGCGAAAGTTGCGATAGTAAACTTTGCCCGACCAAGTAAAACCAGATTCTGTTTGCGAGTCCAAAACTACAACAATGGAACCAAAAGATGCAGGGCCACCGAACGAGTCATTAAAATTCACAAAGTCGCTATAGGTATCCGTGTTCGGATCATAAACCTTTTCTTCTGCAAAGCCTACCCAGTAGTCTTTTCCATTACGTTGATAAATGGTATTGTACTGAATATCCGTGCTTGTATTGCCCGATTCAAATTTAGGGGCATAGTGCAAATACTCTTTTTGACCTGCATTAGGACCAATGCCACCAATCGTGCGAGAGTAGCGGTAATACAAACGAAAGGTTGCTTTGTAGCGATTTCCCACCTTTTCAACCTTATAATATAGTTTGGTCGAATTAAGATCTGGTGTAAACGAGCCTCCCGTAAAATCCTTAAAGTTGCCCATATCAGTAATGGTAAACGGAGCAGGAGTTCCCCATCCCGTATCATTAGGCTGAAAGTTGCTACCACCATCTTGCTTAGGCGGGGCTTCGCCAGGAACTTGTCCGGCACCCACACCGTTGCCACCATTCACAGCTGGCGATGATTCTTTTTTCTCGGCACAGCCCAAAAGCATTAGGGCCATTATTATTAGTACGTAGATTCCTTTTTTCATAATTTACCTCACTCATTAGTAATGCCAAGATCGTGCCAGCTGCTAAAGGCCTGAAATCTGCAGAAAAAGCCCTAAAATCGTCTTATTTTGAGACAGTGGAGCCATGCCCAGCTCCCTCCAGCTGCAAAAAATTGACAGAAGACTAGCTAATCTAAGTATTTTCAGGCACTTAGGCCATGATCAAGATGCGTAGCTAGCGTAAAAAAGCTAAACACGACTGCTAAGTATCTGAAATTCATAGTCTTTTTAAAAAAGGTCCCGCCCTAGCGATCTGGACTAACAAAAAATGTCAGCCTTTGCCAAGCTATTCATGAATTTTGCGCTGACCCTTAGCCCTTGGGAAGTTAGTATGCCCGACATGAATGATAATTATTTGAACCGTGATTTGTCCTGGCTAGAATTCAACCGCCGTGTTTTGCACCAGGCCTATGATGAGAGCCTGCCGCTATTAGAGCGGGTGCGCTTTTTGTCCATATTCAATTCCAACCTAGATGAATTCGTCATGAAGCGAATTGGCTATTTGAATCGGCTAATTTTGCGCGGAGTGAACCGTGTGGCCGCCGATGATATTTCGCCCAATTACCTTTTGCAGCAGGTGCGCCAAGAGGTAGACAGCCTATCCCAGGAGCGCGATGAGTACTTAGAAAGCACCATCATCCCCGAGCTAAAAAATATTGGTGTAGAAGTTTTGGATTGGGCGGAACTAACGACGGAAGAAAAAGAAAGTACAAAGCTCTACTTTCGTGAAAACATCTTCCCCATATTGACCCCGCTTGCCATTGACCCGGCACACCCCTTTCCCTTTTTATCCAACCTGTCTTTTTCCTTAGCCATTCAACTGCATGCACCGAAAAAACAAGAATCTCTTTATGCAAGATTGAAGGTGCCGGATATTTTGCCGCAATGGCATCGCCTGCCCTCTGACGAGGAAAGATTTCGCATGGTGCCGCTTTACCAAATCATTGAAAATCATCTAGGCGAACTATTCCCTGATATGAGCATTGAAGCCGTTATGGCTTTTCGGGTAACTCGTAATGCCGACATTAAAACCGTCAGTGATGATGTGGAAGATTTGCTAGATGTGGTGGAAGAGGAGCTGCGCCAGCGGCGTCTAGCAGAAAGCATTCGACTGGAATACTCTAGCTCCACCATTAAGCCCATGCTTCGCCTCATGCAGCGAGAGCTCGAGTTAGAGGAAGAGGACCTATACAAAGTATCGGGCAGCTTCATTCACCATAGTTTGGGCGAGATTGCCAATTTGCCACTTTCGGAGCACCACTATTCTCCTTGGGTACCGGTTATGCCCCCTGATCTAAAGGATGACAGCGGCAATATGATGGACATTATAAAAAACAAAGACATTTTGGTGCATCACCCTTACGAGAGCTTTTCTGCGAGCGTCGAACATTTTTTAAAAGATGCCGTAAACGATCCGGATGTCTACGCCATCAAGATGACCCTTTACCGAACCGATGACAACAGCCCGTTGATCCCACTTCTGATTCAAGCAGCAGAAAAAGGTAAGCAGGTGGTGGTGGTAGTGGAACTGAAGGCACGCTTTGATGAAGCCCGCAACATTTATTGGGGGGAAGTGCTGGAAAACGCTGGTGTACATGTGGTTTACGGAGTTGTTGGATTAAAGACTCATTCAAAAATTGCCTTGGTCATCCGCAAAGAAAAAGACCGCTTCCGCCTCTACTCGCACATAGGCACTGGCAATTACAATTCTTCTACCGCCAAGCTATATACCGACATTGGCTTGTTCACGTCGGATAAAAAAATCACCTCCGAGGTGGTTCAGGTTTTTAATTATCTGACAGGTCTATCTGCCAAAAAAGACTACAAACACCTGCTCGTATCACCCGTGAATATGCGCTCACGCTTTATCGAACTCATAAAAGCAGAAATTCAGAATCATAAAAATGGTAAGCCGGCAAAAATCATTGCCAAGATGAATAGTTTGCAAGACCGAGAAATCATTGACGAGCTATACAAAGCCTCGCAAGCAGGTGTTGAGATTCAGCTCATTGTACGCGGTTTTTGTTCTTTACGGCCAGGTGTTCCGGGTCTGAGTGACAATATACGAGTATATTCCACTGTAGGTAGATTTTTAGAACATTCGCGAATCTATTACTTTCAAAATGCAGCGGAAAGAGAGCCAGATGGACTTTTTTATATTGGCTCTGCCGACTGGATGTACCGAAACTTAAATAAGAGAGTCGAAGTGATTAGCCCCATAGAAGCACCCGAGCTTAAGGCAGAACTTTGGCATCTACTGGATGCTAACTTGCACGACAAGCGTTTAACCTGGAAATTATTAAGCGATGGCACCTATGAACAGCCAAAGGATCTACAGGCAAGTGGTTTGCATGATTACTTTATGCAATATTATAAAAAAAGATAAAGCCTTGCCACATGCGTGGGAATCTTTTCTAATACAGTCATGAAGCTCGCCATTATTGACTTAGGCACCAATTCGATTCGCTTTGACATTTACTTAATCAAACAAGACTACGAGGTCGAACGGCTCTACCGTATGAAAGAGATGATTCGCTTGGGCGAAGAAGTTTTTGCGACTGGCAAGCTTTGCGATACTGCGAAACAACGATGTTTTAAGGCACTAGATAAAATACATGCCATCATGAAGGCTGAGGAAGCCGACAGAACGGTAGCCTTTGCTACCAGTGCTTTGCGAAGCGCTAAAAATGCTAAAGGTTTTTTAAAAGAAATCAACCAGCGTTATGACATTCCCATACAAATCATTAGCGGCAAAGAAGAAGCCTACCTGATTGCCAAAGGGATATTAAATAATGAAATTATGCCTGGCCCAAAGAATCTATTTATCGACATCGGAGGGGGAAGCACCGAAATTTCTGTAAGCTACAAACATCAAATCCTGGATTATGAATCTCTTGATTTGGGAGCAGCTCGACTAACACAGGAATATCTATATGATGATAGCAAAAAGGCTGAAGGCTTAGCAGAATTCGAAAAACATATTGAAGGTATAATGACAAGGTTCAAGAAAGATTTCCCTTACTTTCCGATACAAACCGCCATTGGCTCTTCTGGCAGCATACGAGCTCTAGCAAAAATCCTTAAAAAAAGCGGTCAAGACTATGAGCCGTTTTTAACAAGTGATCTTGAAAAACTGGTGGACAAAATGATCCCCTTAAAACGCGAGGAATTACTACAAATTCCTGGCTTGGATGAAAAACGCGTGGATATTATCTTAGCAGGCGCCTATCTCTACTTACTTATTTGCACTCATTTGGGAGTAGAGCAAACCTACACCACCGACATTTCTTTAAGAGACGGAATCATCGATTCCGAAATCGAATATTTGCTTAAGGGCAATTAGAAATTTGCTGCTCACATCATTTACCTCATTGTCATATCTATTTCTCAAATGCAGAGGCTATATTTAGTTTAGTAGATCTTGAGTGCTTGGCAAACAATGGTTTTCGTAAGAAAGGACTTAAACAAATTCAGAAGATATTAGTTGATTATCAAGATGAATTTTTACACACATGGAGTTTATTGAATGGCGAAGAATACTAAAAAATTAAAAATAGGTGCCTTCAAAGAAGGAAGCGTAGAATTAGGAGCAGAAGAATTAAATGAGTCTAACTCTAAAGTTAGAGTTACAATGTTTTTAGATGGCTCTACTGTAAAGAAGTTTAAGGAGTTGACGGGCCGGGAGTTTTAGTGCCACTACATGAGTTCCCCTTAGACCGCAAGCAAATATAGATTTGAACCTTGCCAATTTGATACTGAAGGTGTTTGGTTAATTTGCTAACTCTATAATTTCTGAATGAACTTGAGATAAAGCTGTCCCTTCACCTGATTCCAAAATTTCTACTTTTTGGTCTCTATACGCCTTATAGTAAATAATTTTGTACAACCCAAAAGCCATATTTGATAAAGAGATCCTTTTGATATTACCTTTTCCATCCAATATTGTACCTATAAGTGCGTCTTGATAATTCGTACTTTTTTTAACTACAGCATACGGAGAACCGTGGCTATTTGTAATTGAAGTAACCGTGGCAACTATGCTTAGATTAGAGTCGTAAATTCTAAGCCCGCGAATATTATTAGAGGGTCCATCAATGATTTTATTTTGCCTGAATAGTTCAGTGCACTCTGAGGCTTGCACTTGGAAACCAAAAATAATTACCAACATAATTACTATAAAGTTGGGGAAATATATTCTTTTCATTTTTTATCTCCTAATTAAACTTCTAATTCTTTACTATAAGCACTTCAGTTCATTACGTTCTTCGTTTTAAATATTATGGTCCATCCAGTTCCAAAAGGTACCATTTCTTAAACGGCCCATTTCATATTCATCCCTAGGTTCAATATTATATTTGACATTTGGTGCGCCAGAGAGGACTTGAACCTCCACGGGGTTGCCCCCACTAGGCCCTCAATCTTGTGCGCCAATTTACACCTTTTCTCTATACCAATGTTTAAGTTACTAATTTTATTAACAAAAAAGAGGCCAAATCATGTCTCTTGTTGATTTCAGTAGTTAACTCTCGACTTTCACCATACCTACAAAAAACCTTGAAAATACGTTGAACCGACGAGCCTTTTGTTACCTATTTGTTACAACAAAAGGGCTTCCTATTCTTGTTACAAAAGGCTTTGTAACAAGGAACCTCTTTAAATTCAAAAAGTATGTCTACAAAACTCCCTCGGAGCTTCAACTTTTTCATCTCTTTCATTCTACAAGCAATAGTAAGACATTTTGCGTCATTAATCTTTAAAATTAACGGAGGAAAAATGGAAAATTCAACAGAGAAAATTAAAGATGTAAACAATGGACATGGCTTTCGTGTACTACCAGAAACCAAAAAAAATTGCTGACCAAATACGAGATTTAGTCATCAAGAAGTATGGTAAGACACCAACCTATGACCAAATTATTCTACAACACTTAAAAGCGTCTTCTACAGAGCTAGTCGATGAAATTGGCAAGTCAACGATCACATGGAGAGATGAGGAAAAGCGGATTAAGCAACTGTTTGTAACCCCCATTTCAAGTAGACACTTTCCTAACTAAGGGAAAGTACATGACAAGAGTGCGTAGAAGTTTCAGTAAAGAGAAAAAAGCAATGATTTTGGACGAGTTTTTCCGTAATAAGTGTTCCATGATCGAGATTGGTCAAAAATACGATGTCGATCCTGTCACACTCGCAAGATGGAAAAGAAATATGTCGGACAAAGACCCGGGAATGAACCATTCACAGGTGAAGCTTATAGCTGAGCTGGAAAAAGAAAAAGAGCAGAATAAGCTTCTCAGAAAACTGGTTGCCGATCTTTCCATCGATAAAGAAATTCTTAACGAAGCCCTCGATATTTACAAAAAAAAGTCGGAAGAATTGACGTCCAAGTCGCAAAAGAAATCAAAGAAATAGGTCGCTATAAAACGACTCAGATTTGCAGAAACTTAAGTGTTTCTAGGGCATCAGTTTATAAAGCTGTAGAGGAAGGAAATATGGGAAGATACAAGAAGGTATCTGATGACGAGCTATTGATTGAGATAAGAAGACTCAAAAATGAAAGGCCAACTTATGGTTATAAGAGAATCACGGCCATGCTGAATAGAGAAAGAGTTGCAGAAGGCCTTAAAAAACTGAATAAGAAGTGTATCTATAGGATTATGGATATGCATGATCTTTTACAAAAGAAGTATCCGAAGCGAAAAACACACGAAGGGACGGGCAAAGTAATGACTCTGCACTCGAATACACGATGGTGTTCTGATGCTTTTGAACTTCAGTGTTTTAATGGAGAAAAGGTATACGTTGCATTCTCATTGGACTGTAGAGATCGGGAGGCCATAAGCTTTGTCGTTAGAGAACGAAATCTGGCTGCAGAAGATATTAGAAGCCTGATGTATCAATCAGTCATCAAAAGGTTTGGAGATGCTAAGACAGAAAATAAAATCCAGTGGCTTACTGATCGAGGAACGATTTATCGGGCGAGAATAACAAGACAAGCTGCGAATGAACTTGGACTTTTAACGTGCTATACGGCACCTTACAGTCCATCTTCAAATGGCATGGCCGAATCCTTTGTCCATACCATAAAAAGGGATTACGCCTACCTTGCAGACCTTAAAGATGCGAAGACGGCGATGAAATTATTGCCAGAATGGTTTGATGATTATAACAAGATTGCTCCTCACTCAGCATTGAATATGATGAGTCCTGAGGAGTTCAGAAAGACTAACTAAAAGTGTCTACTGAATTGGGGTCCAAAGCATAATATTGATGCAATCATTTGAACTAGTCACGACTTAATCTGACACTCCTCGGAATGAAGAGGGGTAAAAAATGGTTACCCTGTTTGTAGCAATTAACACAAACAGGATCCAAAC
>MDTC01117850.1_pt1 | contig 19059 bp, 20 predicted proteins | sample 811181 | NCBI WGS metagenome assembly MDTC01 (sample SAMN05326644, study PRJNA326480) | marine metagenome | isolation source: seawater | place: Pacific Ocean: North | collected 2011
ATTAACTTAGGATACACGCGAGTATCCTTTGGCAAAGTTCAACTATTTATATCAAAAAAACAAACGATTATTTAACATTATGAATTTCTTATTATCCTCTAACAAATATGCTTTTATAAAACCATTTTTAATTAATATTTATCATTCAGAAAATAAATTTATTAATTTACTATCCAATTATGGAATTTTTGGACTTAAAAACTCAACAAAAACGCATTAGAAAACCCCTTGAAAAAAGAATTAATAAAATTCTAGATCATGGTGCATACATTATGGGGCCAGAAGTATTTGAGCTTGAGGAAAAATTAGCAGATTATTGCGGCGTAAAACATGCTATTTCATGCTCTTCAGGAACCGATGCACTGCTAATACCTTTAATGGCTTGGGGAATAGGTCCAGGAGATGCAGTATTTACAACCCCCTTTACATATGTTGCAACTGCAGAAGTAATTTCTATTGTTGGTGCTACACCGGTTTTTGTTGACGTTTATGAATCCACTTTTAATATAGATTGTGAAAAATTAGAAACTGAAATAACTAAAGTGATTGATGAAGGGAAGCTAAAGCCCAAAGCAATTATTCCAGTTGATTTGTTTGGACTTCCTGCTAGATATAGATTAATAGATAAAATTGCTAAGAAATATAACTTGAAAGTTATTGAAGATGCAGCACAAAGTTTTGGAGGTTCTATTAGAGATAAGAAGGTTGGTACTTTTGGAGACGTTGCTGCAACATCATTTTATCCAGCTAAACCTCTTGGTTGTTATGGAGATGGCGGTGCAATTTTTACAAATGACGATGATTTAGCTGAAGAGTGTAAAGCTATTCGCATTCATGGAACCAAAAATGATAAATACAATAGCGAAATGATTGGCTTAAATGGACGGCTTGACAGTATTCAAGCAGCAGTTTTACTAGAGAAGCTGATAATTTTTGACGAAGAACTAGAAATGAGAAGAAAAATAGATTCTCATTATAGAGATTTTTTTAATAACGCTCAATACCACCCAAAAGATTATCGTTCGGCTAATGCTTTATTTTCTATTATTCTTGGATCAACTAGTTATAGAGATAGTTTGATTAGTAAACTTTTCAAAAATAACATACCTACTGTAATATATTATAAGTTTCCAATACATTTAATGAAAGGTTTTAAATACTTAGGTTATAAAGCTGGGGATTTACCTGTTTCAGAATCTTTATCAAAGAATATAGTGAGTCTTCCTATGCATCCTTACATAAAAACAGAGGAAATTGAATCGTTGGTTAGTTTTGTAAAAAAAAATTAAAAAGAATAGGCAGCGCCAAATCCAAATGACGAGCTATATTCATTTCCAACTAAAATTAATTTCCCAAGAAAATTACCAAAATTTTTTTCATATTCAATCTTGTACCTAAGAATATCGTTTACATTAATTTTTTTAGAAACCTTCAACGAAATTGAATTATTATAAAAATTTTGTACTAACCCAATATGAACTATCTTTGATTTTTCAATCATTTTATCTCGGTTGATAAAAGGATTCCCTATTGTTAAATCTTTGTATCTCCAACCATCATTATATTGGTAATTCCAATAATAAATATCGTTTTGATAAGGGGGATCTAAACAACAATTTGTTGTATTTAAAAATTCAATAAGAAAAATATTATTATTTAATTCGTCATTTAGCTCAATGCCCCATAATCCATCCGTTTTATTTGCAAATCTTAAACTACTCGTATCTTCAAAATAGTGTTGATAATAAAATTTTAATTTGTTGGTATTAAAATTACTTTCAATATAAAAATCCCAAATACCATTGTGACTTCCCAAAGCATTTGCATGAGGTTCATTTCCCAACAATGGTCCATCTGCGGCAATAAAGACTTTTAAAAAATTTTTTAATGAATCGGGCTGATCGCCAGGATTATTATTATGAATTGTATCTATAGTAGTTCCAGCCCATATAGCAGTATGAACAAAACCTACTCCAAATTTTACTCTTGATTTAAAAGATGATTTTAAATAAACGAATTTTTCATGTAGATAAGGAGCATCCGAATAAAATCGTGTTTTTTTTAAAAATCCATGTGAAATACCCCAATCAAATTCAACTTTTTCATTCATTGGTAATTTTTTATTTCCACCAATTCCTATTCTAGGAATTGGCCGAGCATTATTACTAATAAGTAAACTACCTGAACTTAATCTGTCGTTAAGATATAGACTAAACTTTCTGTAGTATTTCCCTCCAATCAAATAAATATTTTTATTGATATGGTAATCAATAAACGTTTCCCCAAAGGTAAATGATTCATTACCTGAGTAACCATTTGAAAGAGAAATTAGGTAATTAATATTTCCAACTTTATTTTTAATTGATATGTTTAAAAGATTATCGCTGTTAATGAAACCATAATTATTATTTTGAATCCAGAAAAATTCTTCATTGTTTATTGAAGAATAATCAAACTCTATTTTGTTTTGAGCATTTAAATTCGATAAAAAAAATAATGAAATAAATAGCCTATAATATATTTGTAATTTTTTATGAAACATTTTTTTGTTTATTAAATTTACTTTTCTTTTTATTTGTTTATTAACATTTTAAAATACAATTTTACATTTATTAATGAAAAAACTTAAGAAACCCAATCTTTTTGTAGTTGGTGCTGCGAAATGTGGAACTACCGCCTTGTACAAATTTTTAAGTCTTCATCCTGAGGTTTATATGAGTCCAATCAAAGAGCCACATTTTTTCTCAAAAGATATAAGATATTCAAATTTTTCCAGTAAATATAGAAGAAGGAATTATTTTAATTCAAAAAGATATTTTTCAAAAGAAAAGCTGGATTATATGCAAATAGCATTTATCGAAGATGAAAAGGACTATTTGTCACTTTTTAAAGGAAGTACAAGTGAAAAGTATTTAGGTGAAATTAGTAATGGATATTTAATAAGTAAAAATGCACACCAAGAAATATATAATTTTAATCGAGATGCAAAAATTATTATGATTTTAAGGAACCCTCTTGAAAGGGCTTTCTCGCATTGGCGCCAAGAAAATAGATCTGGTTTTAGTAAATCTAATAGTTTTTATAATGACATCATCGATGATTTCTCTTTAAATGATGAGCAATGGGGAGGTAAATCTAATACGTATGTACAATTAGGGCTATACTCGAAGCAAATAAACAAATATCTAAATCTTTTTCCTAAATCAAATATTAAAGTTTTATTCTATGATGACCTAGTATCAAAACCGCAAGAATTGAGAAAAGATTTATTTAAATTTTTAAATATTAAGGAAATTGATATTGACTTTTCTAAAAGACACAATCCAGATTTCGAAGGAAGAAATTTTTTGATTAAAAGCCTATTTAAAAAATACAGGTCGGTTGATCATAAAATGAAATATTGGATTCCTAATTTTATAAAATCTATTTCAAAAAAATTACTTTTTAAGCAAAAAAGTGATAAGATTGCAATTTCTGATTATGAGAAAACTAAATTGAAAAAAATATTTTTAAACGACATCATTTCTGTTGAAGAAATTTTGAATGTAAATCTTGAACGATGGAAATAAAAAATAAAAAATTTATTGTAACTGGTGGTGCTGGGTTTATTGGAAGTAATCTCGTCGATAAATTAGTCGATTTAGGATGCTCTGTTCACGTAATTGATGATTTTAGTACTGGATTAAGTGAAAATTGTAATAATAAAGCCATATATCACGAAAAGGATATTTCAGATATTAACTTGAAGAGTACATTTGATGATATAATGAATGATGCGTACGGAATTTTTCACATGGCTGCTAGAGCTAGAGTCCAACCTTCAATTGAAGATCCAATTAACACTGAAAAGAATAATACGCAAGGGACAATTAATATGTTAACCTCTGCAAAAGATTCAAATGTAAAACGTTTTGTTTATAGTTCTTCTTCTTCTGTTTACGGTAATCCAACCTCATTACCAACAAATGAAAATAGTCCAATTAATCCTCTTTCACCTTATGGAATGCAAAAATATTACGGTGAATTAGCATGCAAAGTTTTTGCTAAAATTTTTTCAATTGAGACTGTTTCATTAAGATATTTTAATGTGTACGGAGAAAAACAAAATTTCAATGGTGCTTACTCACTTGTAATGAGTATTTTTGCAAACCAATTGAAAAATAATCAACCCCTGTCAATAACTGGAGATGGTGAACAAAAAAGAGATTTCACTTACGTAGGAGACGTTGTTAATGCTAATATTTTGGCTATGGAGTCTGATATTGTTGGTAAAGGAGAATCTATTAATATTGGGAATGGAAGTAATTATTCAATTAATCAAATAGCAGATATGATGGGTGGAGAAAAAGTATATATTGATCCTGTAATTGAACCAAAAGAAACTCTAGCTGATAATTTTAAAGCGCAACAAATCTTAAATTGGAAACCATCGATGGATCTAAAAGAATGGATAAAGACATATAAAAAAGATTTAGGAATTTAACATAATTAATCATTTGTTAAGATTGAATTTCAAATTATATTAAAATCATGAAAAATTATGTCATATTTTTTTCTCTATTGTGTTCAGTTTATGGACAGGTTGATGTTCTAAATTCATCCTCAGTTTTAAAAGATGAGGTTGAAAGTTTAAAAAGTAACTTATCTTCCAAAATGAGTGAAGATGTTTCAGATGAAAATATAAGTTCAGTTGAAATAATATCTGAAAAAACTTCTGAAAACTCGGAAATATCGAATTTACACTTCGGTTATAATTATTTCAAAAAGGACTTAAGTTTTTTTGATAATATACCAACGCCAATTAATTACCTTCTTGGTCCAGGTGACGAAATATCTATTTCAATGTGGGGTGAAACGAATTCAAGAGAAAACTACGTTATAAATAAGGATGGAGCAATTTTTTATGAAAATGTTGGTTTTATTAATTTATCCAACTTAACACTTCAACAAGCCAAGGAAATTTTAATTGAACGCCTTGCAACTGTTTTTTCAACTTTGCAAAATACTGTAAATCCAACTAATTTGAGCGTTGAGCTTGGTACTTTAAAATCTATTAATATATATACTACAGGGCAGGTAGAAAGTCCTGGAATCAACTTAGTACACCCTTTCTCAAATATTTTCACAGCGCTAGTCCAATCTGGTGGAGTTAAAGTTGATGGTAGCCTTAGAAAAATTAAACACATAAGAAATGGAGAAGAAGTACAGGAAATTGATTTTTATAAGTTTTTTTTAGATGGCACTTATGATATTGATAAAGAAAAGTTAATTGATGGTGATATTATTCACGTACCAATAGTTGATAACAGAATTAAAATTGATGGTGAAATCATAAATCCTTTATTCTATGAATTGAAAGAAAATGAAACTATCGAAGACTTAATAAGTTTTGCTGGAGGTTTTACCTCAATGTCCTCAAACTATATAACAATTGATAAAATTATTCCTATGGAAGAAAGGCCTTTCGAAGATTTTGCCATGTCAAGTTTAAACATTGATTATAGAACTCAAAATGATACTTCCTTAAATAATGGAGACTATGTTTTTGTTTTGCCAATCTCAAAAGTAAACACCAAGGTTGAAGTGTATGGAAGAGTAAAAAATCCTGGTCAATATTCTTCAGTCAATTCATCTTTAAAAGACATATTAAATCTAGCAGGAGGTTTTAATGATCCAATTTTTAGAAAAACAATTAATGACAGAGAAATAATCATATTAAGGCAAAACGAAAATCAATTTTATGGCGAAGAGTTTATGGTAGCCTATAATGAATCTGCTAATTTCACTCTCAACCCAGGAGATAAGATATTTGTATATGAAGATATCAACTATAAAAACAATTTTACATACCGAGTTGAAGGACAAGTAAATAAACCGGGAACATATCCATTGACTAGAGGTATTACTTTAGGAAAAGCAATTGAAATTGCAGGAGGGTTAACTGAATTATCATCTATTAGTAATATTAGTGTTGGAATAGAGTTCACCAGTATTACTGAAGATGGAGATCAGGAAGTTAATACTGAGCTTGTAGCTGATACAGATTATGATTTTGAGTTGTCACAAGGAACTGTTATTACGGCACTACCATTTGAAAATGTTGTTAGGGTAGAAGGGAATGTTTATAACCCTGGATTTGTAGCTGTAAAGGAAGGAAGGATATCAATGTATCAAGCCATTGAATTAGCAGGTGGATATAAACCATACACCTTAAAAGACAGGGTTTATGTTCAGAGAGCAAACGGTGAAATCGAAAAATCAAATATCTTTGGAGGTCGAGCAAAAAGAGTTTTTCCTGGTGATACAATTTTTGTTCCTGAAGATCCTAATCCTCAAGAATTTGATATAACTACTTTTATTGCTGATCTTTCTTCAACACTAGCTAATATCGCTGCAATCTTGATTATTGTTGATAACAATCAATAATGAAATTAATTCTTCTTCGACATGGCGAAAGTCAATGGAACTTAGAAAATAAATTTACTGGATGGAAAGACATTGATTTAACAGCAAATGGAATTAAGGAAGCTCAATGGTCGGCAAAAAAAATATTAAATGAAAATTTATCAATAAAAAGTATACATACATCCTTATTAAGCCGGGCACAACATACAGCCAAAATAGTGGCAAAAACTATCGATTTTCCAAAGGAAGATATTGTTAAAGATTGGCGTTTAAATGAAAGACATTATGGAGCTTTACAAGGATTAAATAAATCTGAAACTGCAAAGAAGTATGGAGAAGAACAGGTTCTAATATGGAGAAGAAGTTATGATACTCCACCTCCACTTTTAAAAGATAATGACAGAAGACACCTTGAGCACATATCAAAGTTTAAAAAAATCAAAGGAATTTTGCCTAAAGGAGAAAGCCTTGAAGACGTTTCAAAAAGGCTTTTACCATTTTGGGAAAAGTATTTTAATAAAATCAAATTTTCAAATGATACGCATTTAATTGTTGCACATAGTAATTCTTTGAGAGCAATAATAAAAATACTGGATTTGCTTTCTGATAATGAAATTATCAAAATAAATATTCCTACAGGAGTACCACTTACATATTCATTTGATAAAAATGGAATAATAGTGGGTAAAAAATATTTAATTGATAAAAAGGAACTTGAAGAAAAACAAAGGAAAATATTAAATCAAGGTAAGATTAAATGAATGTTGATTTTTCAAATTATAAAGTCATGGTTATTGGAGATTTAATGATTGATAACTATATCTTTGGAAAATCTTCAAGAATTTCTCCAGAAGCTCCAGTGCCTGTAATAATTCCAGAAACTGAAAATACTGTTCTTGGTGGTGCAGGAAATGTAGTGAATAATTTATCAAATTTAGGTGCACAAGTTTCGTGTATGGGTGTTGTAGGAAATGATATTTGGGGGGAAAAGTTAATATCGCTGTTGAAGGCAAAATCCGTAAATACTAATTGCATTGAAGTTTTAAATAATTACCCAACTACTGTTAAAAAAAGAATTTATTCAAATGGAGTTCAAGTTGCTCGACTAGATACTGAAAAGATAATTGATTGGTCACCATCAAAAGTATTTTTAGATATGGATTTCGAAAAATTTGATGTTATTATATTGTCAGACTATAACAAAGGTGTTTTAAATTCTCCATGGTATAAATCAAAATTTTCAAAAAATGTAGTTATTGTTGATCCAAAGAAAGATGATTTCAATTTCTATCAAGGCGCAAATATAATTACTCCAAATCTAAAAGAACTGGAAAAGGTTTCGAAAACTAAAATTAACAATAAAGCAATTTTCCACAATTGTAATGAATTAATTTCGAAGCATAATATTGATTATATTGTTGTTAAAAAAGGGGATAAGGGAATGACAATTGTTGGCAAAAACAATTTTCTAAAAAATATCAAAGCTCATAATGTTAAATCTCCAGATGTAACTGGCGCAGGAGATACAGTCATTTCTACCTTATCTTTATTTTTTGCTAAAACCAAAAACATTATAAAATCAGCAGAAATAGCTAACTTTGCAGCATCAATTGTAGTATCAAAATCTGGTACAGCTTCTATAAAAAAAGAAGACATTAAAGGATTTACGAATGAATAATAAAAAGTTAAAAATAGTTTTGAGTGGAGTAAATATTATTGATGCTGGACAATTGCAAATATTCAGATACTTGCTAAATGCGTTTTTAAAAAGAAATGTAGAAATTATATGTTTGGTGAATAGTAAGTCCCTTTTTGATGAAAAATTGAACGATCAAGTAACATTTATTGAGTACCCCCAAATAAAAGAAAGCTGGATAAAAAGAATAATTTTTGAATATTTCAGTCTTTTAAGAATTTCAAAGAAAATAGATTCTGACATATGGATAAACATGCAGGATACTTCTGCAAGGGTTTATTCATATAACTCTTTTGTTTACTGTCATAATCCAAGCATGTTTGGTGAAAAAAAACTTTGGCATCTTTTTTATGATTGGAAATTTTTTATTTGGACATACTTATACAAATATCTTTTTAGAATAAATATTAAATCAAATAGAGGGGTTATTGTTCAGCAAGAGTGGATTGCTGAAGAATTCAAAAAACTATACAAAATTGACAATACAATTGTTGCTAAGCCAATAGAAGACTTACCATCAAAAGCAAACAATGATTTTTTAGAAAAACTAGTTTTCGTTTATCCTTCCATAAGCAGACTTCATAAAAATTTTGAGGTTATTTTAAAAGCTTTAGAATATATAGATAATAATTACCCTTCATATAACGATAAAATTTTTTGCTCATTTACTTTTAATAAAAATGAAAATCGTTGGTCAAGATACCTTTATAAAAACTATAAAAAACTTAAAAATGTTGAGTTTACAGGGTATATGAAAAGAGAAGATTTAATTAAAAAAATGGAAAATTCTACTATAGGTGTATTTCCATCAAAGTTGGAAACATGGGGATTACCAATTACAGAGTTTAAACAATACAGATTACCTATAATTCTTTCAGATTTAAAATATGCACATGAAACACTTGGTAATTATAGTAGAGCTATTTTCATTAATCCTGATGACTTTAAGGGTTTAGCAAAAATATTTATGAGTTTATTAGATGGAGACGATTTATTTTATAAAGTTGAGCACAAAACGAAAAATAGAATTATTAATAATTGGGATGAATTAGTAGATGAAATTTTTAAAAGAAGCCGACTTTAATAATTTTGATAAAAATATATTTCCTTTTTTTAATATTATTTTACTTACACTGCCATTACTTTTTTTTAATCCATTTGCATATACAAATTATTTTTTAATTATAATTCTTTATGTGATTTGCATTTTAACGCCTGTTTTTTTTCTAAATAAGTCTTTAGAAAGAAATCATTCTCTTTTGGATATTTCTTTTTGGGTGTATGTATACATTTTTTTGGGTTTTGCAGGAATTATTCAGTTGAATACTAACCAAATTCCATGGGTAAATAATTTTCCAATAAATGAAATTTTCAAAGTTATAGGAATGATTTTCCTAGGTATTGTGGGTTTTATATTTGGAAGATACCAAGGATACTCTTTTAAAATACCAAGAAGATTTATATCTGTTAAAAGAATAGATTTTCTTTTTTTAGTTTCAATTTTTCTCGCTATACTCTTGTTTTATTTAATCGGTTTCGAAAAAATAATTTTTCCAAGATTACTTTTTGATTTAACCATTAAAGAAGCTAGCTATCTTGAAATGCTTTTGATAAGATTTTTAAAAGTCTCATTTTTTGTATGTTTAATCTCTTATCTAATTCAAAAAACAAATAACCAAATTTCATACTCACGTTTAATATTCATTTCTTTTTTTATGTTAGTTTATTTTAATCCAATTAGATCGGAAAGATTAAGTTTTTTAATGTTTGTCTCATTTTTAGCATTATATTTTTTCAATTTTAATAAGAAGTTTTGGATGTCAAGTCTTTCGCTAGGCTTAGCTTTTGTTTTTCCTTATTTGGATTACTTTCGAGAATCATTGACAGCTGATAGCTTTTCAAAAAAAACATCTTATGACGTAACCCAACATTTCATTACTGGTGATTTTGACGCCTTATCTACTATCTATTTTAGCATTAAATACGTGAGTTTTAATGGGTACTTATTTTTTAGTAATTTTTTTAATTCTTTAATTGTGTATATACCAAGGAGTATATGGCCTGACAAGCCAATTTCAAGCTCTTTTGCTCTTACGGATGATAGTAATATTCAGTTTTCAAGCATAGCAACTAATTATTGGGCAGAGGGATACCTTGCCTTAGGCGGAATTGGTGTATTTTTATCCTTATATTTTCTAGGTCTATCGATAAATAGCTTTTTAATTAAAAAAAATCAGAGCCACTTCAGTGAAATTATTTATATTTTTTTCATACCCTACATGATATATTTTTTAAGAGGAGATTTGTATTCAATATCATTTAGATTGTTACCCTTAATTGCTTTTGCATTTTTTGTTACAAAGAAAAAAAATTAGATTTTTATTTTTTTTCTATTAGAAACTATAAAAATGATTATAATCAAAAATATATCAATAATAATAATTTCAAGAATGCCAAGCTTTATTGCTTTTGGATTATTGTATTTATCAGAAACAACAAAATTTAATTCTTCTTTTTTGAGCGAAAGTTTTTCGGTCTCTACTTGTTGAACCAATAATGCATAAACGCTGTTAGTCAGTTCAACCTCACGCGATAATCTTAAATATTCTGTTTGAAGTAGAGGTGAGTCAAAACCCTTATTTTTTACTAAAAAATCTTTAAGAATATTTTCTTTATTTTCTAATTCCTTTTTTACTTCAATTTTTCTTGTATCAATATATTTAATTCTAGCACTAGCACTATCTTTGTAAGACTTATTTATAAAATTTATTAGATAATCATAAATATAATCCCTTACTTCAATGGATAAATCAAGGGAATCAAAATAAGTTGTGATAGTAATAAGACCAGAGGTTCTACCAACATCTACTTTTATTAATTTTTCAAAATCTTTGGAATATTCATTAATCATTTCATCCTTACTTTTTTTGAAAAAAGATATTAATTCTTTCGATTCAAAATATTTTAAAAGTGATTCATTATTAAGTGAAATGTATTTATTTAAAAGTAGTTCTTTTCTCAAGAATGAAGAATTAACTATATCCGGAACATATATAACTGGATCAGTTGTATTCATTCCCTGTCCAATACCAAATTCTCCAACAAGACTCATAAGGGATGAATTGTTTAAATCGTCTCCATATGATGGATACATTGATATAGAAGACTCAAATTTTTTATTTTGAAAAATAAAGAAAAGAATAGACAATATTATAATTGTCGAAGCTAATTTAACTTTTTTATTCACTTTTTATAAACATCAGATGCAGATTTGACATCAGCTCTTTTTTTAATTAATTCCTCAATACTTTTATTGCCTTTTTGGTCGTCTGTTGGAGCAAAAAGTGCTTTAGCTCTTTCGTCAACATCTCTAGGTGGATCAGTTAGATAATATATAGCCATACTTTTTCTAAACTCATTTTCCGGCGAATTAACAATGTTATATAGTCCATGCCAACTATCCATCGTTGTATCAAAGAAAATTGCTCTATTAAAAAGAGGAGGAACAATTTTTTCAATTTTTTTGGTTTAGTACCATACTCAGTTGAACTCCAAAGTCCAAGCTCGCCTCCCCATTCTTCTTTCCAATTTTTATTTAAATAAACTATTAGATTGATTTTACGTTGTAAGGGTAATTTTGGATGCATTGAATAATCTAGATGAGGGTTTAACTTTCCACCATTATTTAGCATGTGCCATCCACCCCCATTTAAACCATTATCAGAATATAGTGGATCAATATTAGAAATTTGAGAAAGATATTTAACAAATTCAGGAGAATTCAAATCACTAAAAACTGAGTAGGTTGTAGGTGGAAAAATGTTCCATAAATTAGATACTTTTTTAATTTCTATGGGGTTATCATATTGGTGCCAAATTTCATCATTAAATTCTGGAAAATCATTAGACAGATTTTCAGCCATTTGTTGATCAAAAAAATTATCAACTACACAATAATCAAACGGGAATGCACCTTGATAAGATTTAAATGCTTTTTCAAGATTGTCAGTGTTAATATAATCAAGCATAGTTTAATTTAAGTTACAATTAATCATTATGTATATTTTTTTTAAAATATATATTAGGTAGAGTATTTATTTTTAACAGTTTTTTCACCCTAAAATAGAATGTTAGATGTATTAAATTTGTAATACATACTATATTAATTGCCATACCCCAATATCCAAATTTAATTGTTAAAATTGTTCCTAAAATAAATGATAAAATTAAATAAAATAAATTGATTTTGAGGTGAGTTTTTTCGTGTTTTATCATTAATAAAATCATTCCATTCGGTCCTAAAAGACATAAGCTTAAAAAACTCAAGCATAATATTTTTAATATATTACTACCTTGTGCATAAAATTCCCCAAAAAAAGTGCTTAACATAATCTCACCAAAGAAGAAAAGTATTAATATTATAATTGATGAGGTCAAAAGTCTTTTTGTAGAGATGCCTCTAACATAATTCTCTAGATTATTTATTTGTCCTTTTTGATAAAGTCTAGCCATCTTGTTAGGAATGATAGTATCAAAAATTGAAATTGGAATCATAGTTAGATAGGCTAATCTTATTATTGGTGTATAAATAGATAAATCTTCAGCTGTACCAAAAAAATGTAAAATCCAAATATCATGATCTGTTCTAATCATTATTAAAAGAGACGTTAGCATGATAATGATACTTGACTTTAAAAAAGAACCAAAATTTTCTGATAGTGTAAAAAAATTATTGATGTTTGGAATTTTAAAAGTTTTAAAAAAGAAGAATATGAAAATTGATATAATCGATGAAAGCGCAATTGTTGAAAAAATGAAATCCAAATTTATTGTTGCTTCATTGCCAGATATCAAAAGAATAATAAAAAAAAATAACCAAAACACAATACCACCATTGGACTTTATGCCATTGAATAAAACAAATAAATTAAACTTTTTTAAGGACCTTGATATATCAGAAATTATTCTTTGAAAAGAGGTAAGAATTATTGATAAAGATACCCAAAATAGTAAAAGGCTATTATCTCTATTCTCCTCATAAAAAAATATAAACAAAGACAGTATTATAAGTAAAAAAATTAATAACGAAATAATATAAGTATGAGATACGTTCTTAATGTGGTTACTAAAATTTTTCATTTCTAAATTAAATTTTGAAGATGATAAGTGTTGACCAAAAGCTAAAAATATTGAGGCGCTTGGAATTATACTCATAATAAAACTAAATGAGGCAAACTCGTTAATTGACAGGTTTTTTGCCGCAAAACTGATGAGTAAAAAAATTGAGAGTGAGGATATAATCCTACCAAAAAAAGCCCAAAAAATGTTGCTTTGAAAAACTAATTTCATTGTTATTAATTTATGTAATAAATAGTATTTTACAATTTAAATTAATCTTAATTAAGGGCCCATAGCTCAATTGGTTAGAGCAACGGACTCATAATCCGCAGGTTCGGGGTTCAAGTCCCTGTGGGCCCACAAATGAGTAGTCACTCCTATATTAAAAATGAAAAAAATGCTGATATATTCATCAACATTGATGGAAAATTATTTCCGAGAAGTGAGGCCAAAGTATCTGTTTTTGATAGTGGTTTTCTTTTAGGTGATGGAGTATGGGAAGGGATTAGACTTCATAAGAATAAATTAGTTTTCATAGATGAACATTTAGATAGATTGTACAAAAGTGCAAATGGTATTTCTTTAAATATACCCCTTTCAAAAGAAGAAATTGTTAGAGAAATTTTTAAAGTTTTGCAAAAAAATAAGATGGTAGACGATGTTCATATCAGATTAATTATTTCAAGAGGGGAAAAAATTACTCCATATCAAAATCCAAATGCAAACATTGGTCCAATCACTATGGTAATTATACCAGAATTTAAAAAGACTGATCCAAAAACTTACAAAAATGGAATTTGTATTGGAAGAGTGTCAACACTAAGACCTCCCCATAGTATTTTAAGTACTCACCTAAATACTTTAAGTAAATTAAATTGTATTTTAGCCAGTATTGAAGCTAATGAATTAGGCTTTGACGAAGGAATAATGAATGATATACATGGAAATATCAGTACTTGTAATTCAACAAATCTTTTTTTTGTTAAGAATAATTCAGTTTGGACCTCAAAAGGTGAATATTGTCTTAATGGAGTAACTAGAAGCAAAGCAATTTTAGTTTGTAAAGAAAATAATATTAATTGTTTGCAAAAAGATTTTACTTTTGATGAAATTGAAAATTGTGATGAGGCATTTGTCTCAGGAACATTTGCTGGAATAATTCCAGTATCAAAAATTGAAAATAAGACCTTATCATCAACTAAAGCGAATTCATTAACAAACCATATTAGAAGTCTTTACAATAAGCATATAGAAAAAAATATAAAAAAAATATGATTGTTGCTTGTTGGTCAGGTCCCAGGAATATATCTACTGCGTTAATGAGATCTTGGTCTTCGAGAAAGGATACGTTTATTTCAGATGAACCCTTTTATGCATATTACCTAAATAAAACAAAATTAAAACATCCAATGCATAAAGAAATAGTGAAAAATTATTCATCAAATTATTTCGAAATTGTTAAATACCTTACTAATCAAATACCGGAAAATAAAAAAATATGGTATCAAAAGCATATGGCCCATCATATCCTTGATCTTAATAATATTGATTGGATTACAAATTTTGAGAACTGTATCTTATTGAGAAATCCTAAAGAAGTAATTAGTTCTTTTTCGCGGAAAAATATTTTGAATTCAGTAGAGCAACTAGGATACCCTCAGCAATATGAGATTATAAAATTTCTTAAAAAAAGAAATAAATCATATGTAATTATCGATTCTAGTGAATTACTTCAGAACCCTGAAAAGATGCTATCAGCTTGGTGCAAAAAAATTAATATTAATTTTGATAAATCAATGCTTAAATGGAGAAAAGGTAATCATGTAAATGATGGTATTTGGTGGAAGGTATGGTATGATAGCGTAATAAAAACTACTGAATTCCAAAAATATAAAAAAAAAGACATTAACATTGAGAATAAATATGATTCTATTTATAATGAGTCAATGAAATATTATAATTATTTAAAAGAAGTTTAATGATGAATTCACTAATAAGATTGTGGTCGCAGCCAACATGGTTTAAATGGATTGTCTATTTAGCTTTAGTTTATATTCTTTTCTTAATCAAAGAGGCATTTGCTATTGTTCTGTGGTTTCTTTTTTGTATTATCATTTACTATATAATATTTGCCAATAATGTATTCAAATCAAAGACTTACTATGAAAAAAATAATTTTTAGTACACTTATATTTACTTTGTTGTTTTGCCAAGAAAATAGACCACATGGAAATCAATATAATCTACCAGAATTAACTCCAAATAATTTCTTAATAGGCAATTTAAATATTAATCGTTCATCATACAGAGTTTCTTTTTATGATATAAATATTGATTTTGATATTAATAATAAATCATTAAATGGTTTTGTAACAATTAAAGCTGAAAGTGTTCGAGATCTTAATAAACTACAAATTGATTTAGCTGAAAATATGCATATAAAAAAAATAATACATGAAAATAAGGAGCTAATTTTTTCAAGAAAATTTGATGCAGTTTTAATTGACTTCATATCAACAATTAAAAAAGGTAGTATTTTTGAGTTTACAGTTTTTTATGACGGCATTCCTCAAAGCGCTGATAATCCTCCCTGGGCTGGAGGATTTACGTGGTCAAAAGATAAAGATAATCGAGATTGGGTTGCTGTTTCATGCGAAGGTGAAGGTGCAAGAATTTGGTGGCCTAATAAAGATCATATTACTGCTGAAGGCGACAGCGTAAGGATGGTATACACTGTTCCTTCAAATTTAATTGCAGTTGGTAATGGAAAACTAAGAAGTGTGAAAGAAATTGGAGAAGGTAAAACATCCTATGAGTGGTTTGTTAGTAATCCAATAAATAATTATAATATATCAGTTCAAATTGGAAACTATGTTGCAGTTCAAGATACTTTTTTAAAAGATAATGAAACATATTTAATGAATCATTACGTTTTAGATTATAATAGAGAACTTGCTTCAAATTTCTTTCCCCAATCCAAAGAAGTAATAAGATTTTATGAAAAATATTTTGGAGACTATCAGTGGTATGAGGATGGTTATAAACTTATTGAAGTTCCATACCTAGGAATGGAACACCAATCTGCAGTAACATACGGAAATGGATTTAGTATTTATAATGGTGTAAGAAGTAAAAGTTGGCCCATGTATGGAGTCATCGATCCTTTAATTATACATGAAACTGGTCATGAATGGTTCGGAAATAGTGTAACAGCATCAGATCCAACACATATATGGATTCATGAAGGTTTACAAGTTTATTCTGAATCCATTTTTTTCGAGGACAAATTTAAAAGTTATGAGGTTGGAGTTCATTATTTGAATTCAATAAAAAATCGAATTGTTAACGAAATTCCAATCGTTGGAAATGAAAATGAAAATCATTGGGCACTTCATGGAGATACCTATATGAAGGGTGCTTGGGTAATGCACACTTTAAGAAGTGTAATTAATGATGACAAACTATGGTTTGAAATATTAAAAGAGTTTATGATTGAAAATGCAAAAGGGTTTGCAAACACATATGATTTTTTTGAAAAAGTGAAAGAAAAAACTGGTCAAGATTATTGGTATTTTGCAGAACAATATTTTTTTACTCCCAAGCAGCCGCAATTAGTTTTCATTCAAACGGATTCAGAGTATTTATATAAATGGGACAATGTTAATGAAAATTTTATAATGCCTATTGATATTCTTATCAACGGAGCAGAAAAAAGGATTTTTCCTAGGATGGACTTTCAATCATTAAGCATTTCAAAACATTCGCAAATTGAAGTAATGGATTGGAGATTCTACGTCGAACCAAAAAGGGAAAAATAATATTTAAATATGAACATTTTTCTTTATTTAGTTTATATTCGTCCGTGAAAAGAGACATGAAACATGACTAACGTTGTTTGGCATAACACTACTGTTCAAAAAAAAGATAGAGAAAAGTCTCTAAAACAGAAACCTTTTGTTCTTTGGTTTACTGGCTTAAGCGCAAGTGGTAAATCTACGATTGCAAATTCAGTAGAAAAAAAATTATTCAATCATAACTTCCAGACTTATTTACTTGATGGTGATAATATAAGATTAGGATTATGTAAAGATCTTGGATTTGATGAAGTAAGCAGAGTAGAAAATATTAGAAGAATTGGAGAAGTATCAAAATTATTTACTGATGCTGGAATTATTGTACTTAGTGCTTTTATATCCCCTTTTAGGAGCGATCGTACTCTTGTAAGAAATTTATTTCAAAAAAAAGATTTTATTGAAGTCTTTATAGATACCAAGTTAGAGACTTGTGAAAAAAGAGATCCAAAAGGAATGTATAAAAAGGCTCGAGATGGAGAAATTAAGAATTTTACAGGCATATCATCTCCTTATGAAAGTCCCATTAATCCTGAAATACACATAGTAAATGATAGCATATCTATTGATGACGCTTCAAACCAAATAATTAATTTTTTAGTTAAGAATAAATATATCAATGAAAGGTAAAATAAAGTGAAATACTCAATGTTTATTGGAAGATGGCAGCCACTACATAAAGGACATTTATGGCTAATTAATGAAAGATTAAAAGAAGGGAAAAATGTATGGTTAGCAATACGAGATGTTGCCCCAGATGAAAACAATCCGTGGACTGCAAAAGAAATCCTAAAGATGGTTAATGAAGGGGAATTAAAAGATTTAATAAAGGAAGGTAAAGTTATTACTTCAATAATACCTGATATTGAATCAGTTAATTATGGAAGAGGGGTTGGTTATGATGTCATTGAGCACATTCCTCCCAAAGAAATAGGAGATATTTCAGCTACATCTATAAGAGAAAAGATGAGAAAAGACGGTGAGCTTAACCGATAAGAGTCCTTCAATCGGAATTATTATTCCTACATTAAATGCTGAAAATGATTTAAAAGAAATTTTTAAATATCTTAATTTTGATAAATTTAAAGTTTTAATTATTGATTCCAATTCGACTGACAATACAAAAAAAATTTCTAAAAATTATAATTGTGAATTTGTAATTGAAAATAATTTTAATCATGGTTCCACTAGGGAAAGAGCAAGAAAAATTTTATCAACAGATATTGTAGTTTATTTAACACAGGATGCACACCTATTTTCACATGATTCAATTGACGAATTAATAAAACCCTTATTAAATGGTGAAGCTTCAATGGCGTATGGAAGACAACTTCCGAGAAAAAATTCTAGTATATTTGAATCTACTCCAGTAGAGTTTAATTATCCAAATCAAAGTCATTTTAGATCAATAAATGATATAAAAAACTACGGAGTGTTTACATATTTTTTTTCAAATAATTTTTCTGCCTACATAAATAGTGAATTAGATGAAATAGGTGGTTTTAAAAAAGTTTTGACTGGAGAGGATTACTTTGCATGCAGGAAAATATTAAAAAATGGTAAAATTGTGGCTTATGTTTCTAGCGCTAAAGTCTATCATTCTCATAACTTTTCATTATTAGAAAATTTTCGACGCTATTTTGATACTGGATATGTTAGAGGTAAAAGAAAGTTTATTCAATCTGAAGTAGGACATGCTGATTACAGAGGTTTTGAATTATCCAAATTACTTATTAAAAAAGTTACATCTAAAAATATTTTACTTCTTCCATATGCTTTAGTTGAAATTTTATTTAAGTATTTAGGTTATAAAATTGGTTTCCTTGGAATAAATTTACCAATTTTGGTAAAGAAAAAACTGAGTAATCAAAAATATTATTGGTAGTATCTTTTTAAATGAACTTCTTTTATTGTTTTTTTATCAAAATTTATAATTAATATCCCGTATGAGACTATTAGTAACTGGTGGGTGTGGCTTTATTGGCTCCA